>Ga0308419_1000142_pt1 | contig 58921 bp, 45 predicted proteins | sample HotsprSampleMS50_FD_203674 | JGI IMG/M metagenome (GOLD analysis project Ga0308419, IMG submission 203674) | Hot spring phototrophic mat microbial communities from Mushroom Spring, Yellowstone National Park, Wyoming, United States - 20090730_MS50 ... | reverse complement strand
GATCCACATCCCCGGTGTTCCCCAGGCGTCCCGGAAGGCCAGCAGCACTTGCACCGAGGGGTGGGGCAGCTGAAGTCCGGCCGGTGGCCCGTGCCACCTCCCGTACCTGAAGACGGCCAGGCCCCCCGCGTGCCCACCCACACTTCCCTCGCTCCGTCATCGCTCGTCGTCTCGGCCAGTGCCTGGACCATGTCGTTGGGAAAAGCTCCGGATCGAGAATTGTCGACCTCCCAGCGATCGCCAACGAAGCGCGCCAGGCCGCCGTGCCGGGTGCCCACCCACAGCGTCCTCCGGCCCCTCTCGTCGCGGGTGGCGAGCAGGCACTGCACCGTGTTGCTGGGCAGCTCGCCTGACCTCTCCACGTAGCGGGTCCAACCGTGCCGATCCAGGCGTGCCAGCCCGCCTCCGTCGGTGCCGAACCAGGCGACGGGGGAGTCGCCCCGGCCCGGCTCCAGCAGCAGGGCGGTGATCGGCAGGGGTGCGCCATGGCCAGCCGGCAGGAACGACCGCCAACGGCCGTGCATCAGGCGCACCAGCCCACCCGAGCGCGTGCCGATCCATAGCGTCCTGACGCCCCTCTCCGCCCCGCTGGCGTGCAGGGCATACACCGCATCGGAAGGCAAACCACTGGAACTGTTAATGATCTTAACGCCGCGCTCGGTCACCGCCGCCAGGCCGCCGCCGTCCGTCCCCACCCACACCGGTCCATCCGCCCCGTAACTGGCCAGATTGGTCACGAAGGGGCTGGGCAGTCCGTCTTTCTCGGAGAGTACCGTCCAAGTGCCAGCGCGGCGGCGAAACACACCGGCGCCGTAGGTGCCAACCCAGAGTTCGGTTCCCTCCGGCGTCCGCCGCTGGAGAAAAGCGTTGGCCGAGACGGGCGGCAGCCCAGGCTCAAAAGCGAAACGGGTACTTCCCGGGGCCAACACCGCCACTCCTGCCTCGGTGCCGGCCCACACCGACCCGGAGGCGGCACCCCCGCCCGAGTCGGCGTACAACCCCCAAACCCTCTCTGAGGGGAGGCCGCGGTCGCGTCCGAAAAACTCCCAGGCACCGCCGGTGTGCTTGGCCACGCCGCAGTCGTGGGTTGCCACCCAAATCGCCGGTGGGTCGAAGGTTTCCAGGAGCGCGTTCACCCTGGGTTTGGCCGACTCGGGACACGGTGGAGTCATATCATCCCAGCGGTCGTCGACGAGACGATGCAGTCCCCCCGCCTGGGTGCCGAACCACAGGGAACCGTCGGTGGCCGGCAGGATTGCCCGCACGAAGTTGGATTCCATGCGACTGGGCATGTTCACCACCTGCCACCCCCGGCCGTCGCTGACCGCCGCGCCATCCTGAGTGCCCACCCAGAGCCTCCCTTGACGGTCGAAGGTGATGGCGTGTACCGTGTTCTGGGGTAAGCCGTCGCGGTCGCTCAGCACTTTGAGCGCGGGCCGGCCGTGCTCCACCAGGTCGAAGGCGGCGCCCGGCCAAGCGTGGGCAGGGCAGGTCAGCAAGACCGCCAGCGCCGCCGCTGTCGCCGGGCCGCGGGCGGGTTTGGGAGTGTCAGGAGGGGTGAGCGCTGTCACTCTTCGGATCCCCGGGCATTGTACTCCCGTCGTACCCCGCTATCCTGTGTCGATCATGGCGACTTCAAGGGTCATCGCGGTGGACGGTGTATCCCTTCAGCTTGTGCTGGTACGAAAGGCGGTGAAGAACGTCAACGCTCGCCTGGTGGGGCAGTGTCTGCTGGTCAGCGCGCCGCCCCACCTGGCCGATGAGGAGCTGTACCCCCTGGTTGCGGCGCTGGCCCGGCGACTGTTGCGCCGGCGGCGGGCTTGCGAGGTTAACGGCGAGGCTGCCGCTGCCCAGGTCGTTCGGCGGGTGGCGGCGACGTTCCCCTCCCCGCCCCCGGTGCGAAGCGTGGCGTTTGTGACCACGCAGACGCGCCGGTGGGGAAGCTATAGCGCTCGCACCGGCACCGTTCGCCTCAACGCGGCGCTCCTGCTCATGCCCCGCTGGGTTTTGGAGGCGGTGGTCGCCCATGAGCTGGCCCATGGCTTCCACCCCCACCACGGTGCCCCCTTTCGAACCCTGCTGCACCAGGTCTGTCCCGCCATCGACCGGGCCAACGCTTTTCTGGCCGGGGTTAGCTGGTTGGCACATCGCTGGTCTGGGCTGCCGCCGGTGGAGAAGGGGCTACTCGCTGGCGTACACCCCCACCCACCCTCGGCCGATGCGCCGGAAGGCAAGCCCGGCGGCGGTGCCGGCGACGGAGGTGAGCGATGACCCAATTCCTGTGGGTGCTTGGAGCAGTCGCGGCAGCGGCGCTGGTGGCCGCGGTCTATTGGACCGTCCTCTTCTGGCCGCGACGGCGGCAGCAGTGGGAGCAGGCCGCGGGAAGGCTTGGCCTGACCGTGAGCGAGGGGCCGGCGTTGCACGAGCGCTTTGCCGCCCTGGACTACTTTCGGCAGGGGAGGGCGAGACGCACGCGGGTACTCCTGGAAGGGGACGGCTGGCGTGGGAGGGTGTTTGTGGGGGATCACGTCTATACCACCGGGTCAGGCCGGCACAGCTCCCAACACCACCACACGGTGTGCGTGGTACAAAACCCCCGCCTGGCTTTACCCCACTTCTCGCTGCGCCGTGAGCCCGTGCTCGTGGACCGCATCGCCGAACTGTTGGGTGGCGTGGACATCGACTTCCCGGAGGATCCCGACTTTTCGCGCGCCTTTCGCCTACTGGGCGACGACGAAGCTGCGGTGCGTCGGCTGTTTTCCGCGGCGGTGCGACACTTCTTCCTCCACACCGTCGGTACTCGGGTGGTGGTGGAAGGTCGCGGGGACCTCCTCCTGGTGCACCGGGGTCAGTTGGTCCGGCCCGAGGAGGCGTCCGCATTGCTGCAGCAGGCGCAGGAGCTGGCGCAGCACCTGGGCGGCTAGGGGTTCAGCCGCAGCAGGACGGCGTTGAGAACGGCCGCGAAGCTCACCCAGGCCAGGTAAGGAGCGAGCAGCCAAGCGGCGGCACTGCTGGCCCCGGCGAAGGCCATGAGAATCAGGGCAATGGCCACCCAGAGCGCGGCCATCTCCACAAGCGCGAGGTCGATGCGCCGCAGGGCGAAAAACAGCCGAGACCAGGCGACGTTGAGCCCCAGCTGCACGGCGACCAGGGCCAGAGCCCGTTTCCGCACCGTCGCCGTCGAGCGCCAGACCAACCACGCGGCTACCCCCATCGCCGCGTTCAGTAGCGTCTAGACCGGCCCGAACACCCAGTCGGGTGGGGTCCACGGCGGCTTGACGAGGCTGCGGTACCAACCTCCCACCGACGACGCCGTCGCCACCGACCCCAGCGCCGCGGCGGCGAAGCCCACAGCCAGGCAGGCGGCAAGGGCCACACCCTCCCGTCGATTCATCGCGAGGTGAGCCATCCCCGCCAGGGTAGTCGACGCGACGGAACGGGGCGTCACAGCCGAGCCGCTTCCGCGCCCAGCGCACGGCAGGGTTGACGCAGCCAAGGCACGCACCGCCGTGGGCGGTGGCGCACTCGCCCTCAGCGCAGGTACATTGGTGGTGCGCGCCGGACTTCCCCCCATCCGGCGCTGCCGGAGGGTACCTTTGGTGAGTCTTCACGAGGCTTTGGCGGAACACTTCCCTCACGCACGCCCGCAGGAGAGTTACCTGCGCGCCGTCGCTGCCCGGCTGACCCCCCTCGGCTTTGACGCAGCCAACACCATTGCCTGCGTCGGCGTGTGCCGGGACGAGATGACCCGGTCGTTCGTGGAGGGTGTGCAGCGCAGTTGGGGTGAAGCTTTCAATTTCTCGTCGTTGGGCGGGTTGCTGTTGGTGGGAAAGACGGGGATGGCCGCGGCCCTCGGTCACGCTCCCGACGGCTTCCTTCTGCGCCGCTACGTCTTTTTCTGCATGACCCACATCGGCATCGACGAGCTGGGACAGCTGGGGGTGTGCCGCCGACCTCGCCAGAGCAAAGTGTCAGGGGCGTGCGGCGCGCTCATGGCGTTCCGTAGTGAGCTCCTGCAGGGCCGGGTGAACCTGGAACTGGATCCGGACGATGTGGAGCAGAGCCTGCTGCGCCGGCGCCTGTACCCTCAGCTGGTGAATCGCCCTGCGCCGTCGCTGGAAGAGCTCACGCGCCTGGCCCATGACGCCATCGTCGAGGATCTCGAGCGGGCCATCTCGCTTACCGTGACGCCTGGCTCCGCCGACTACGCCGTCCTCACCGGGATCCAGATCCACGCGCCCGAGGGCCACCTGGTGTGGCCCGGTAGGTCCTACGCCGTGGTCGGTGACGTGCGCCAGCCGCTGCCACTGAAGCCTTGACTACTGCTGCCGCTCGCAGCCTCTGTCTGGCTACCCGTTGATTCCCCGTAAACCACGGAGACACAGCGGAAAAGCCAGCCCCAAAGCTACCGTGCCGGTGCCCTGGTGGCGTCGGTGGTGCCCCGTGTTGGGGGGCGGGAATGTCCCCTCGCCACAGGCACGACTTCTTCAGCTTTTGGCGTGGCGCGCCGGGAGGGACTCGAACCCCCAACCGCCTGATCCGAAGTCAGGTGCTCTATCCATTGAGCTACCGGCGCCCAGGCGGCGCAGTTGTAGCACACCCGCACGGTGCTCGGCGAGGAGCGCACTCCCCGCGGGCGGGTGCTGGGGGCTTGCATCGACGGGGCGCACGGCACACACTGGAGGCAGGGGGAGTACGGTATGCGCGAGCAACGGTTCGGCATCGACTTCGACGTCGAAGGGCAGTTTCCCAACCGCTACGAGCTGCCGCACTTCGAGGGGACCGACGTGTGGTTGTCGGAGGACGGGGGTCGCTGGGTGGTACTGATCGACGAGCGCCACCACGCCCGGGGACTGCAGGGGGTCGACGAGTACGAGCGGGAGATCCTGGCCAAGGCGGTGCGGGTGCTGGAGTTCGACAGCGAGGACGAGCGCAGCCAGTGGCTGCGGCGCCAACTGGGAGGGTAGGGCGATGCGGGTAGCGGTGCTAGGCGGCGGGCGGGTGGGTGGTGCCATCGCCCTCGACCTGGCCCGGGACGCCGAGTTTCAGGTGACGGTGGCCGACTCATCGGCGCGCGCCCTTGAGCGAGTCGCGGCGTCAGCGCCGGTAGCGGTGACGCAGACGGATCTGAGCGAGGCGGCCGCGGTGGCGCAGCTGGCGGCCGCCCACGACCTGGTGGTGGGTGCCGTACCCGGGCACATGGGGTTCGCGACGGTCAAGGCCGTACTGGAGGCGGGCCGCCCCATCGTGGACATCTCGTTCTTTCCGGAGGACCCCTTCCTGCTGGACGAGCTTGCCCGCGCCCAGGGGGTGGTGGCGGTGGTGGACGCGGGCGTTGCTCCCGGCTGCAGTAACCTCATCCTGGGCCGGGTCATGACGCTGCTCGAAAAAACCGAGCGTTTCGTCTGCTACGTGGGTGGGTTGCCCGTGGAGCGGCGATGGCCGTGGGAGTACAAGGCACCGTTTTCGCCCAGCGACGTGCTGGAGGAGTACACCCGTCCGGCGCGGCTGATGACCGGGGGGAGGGTGGTCACCGTGCCGGCCCTGTCGGAGCCAGAACTGGTGGATTTCCCAGGCATTGGCACCTTGGAAGCGTGCGTCACCGACGGCTTGCGCACGCTGCTGGTCACCTGCTCGCGGGTGGGGGAGATGCGTGAGAAGACGCTGCGCTACCCCGGGCACTTCGAGAAGATGCGCATGTTGCGCCAGATGGGGCTGTTTTCCAGCGAGCCGGTGCACGCCGGCGATGTCACCGTGCGCCCTATCGACCTCACCTCTCGCCTCTTGTTTCCCATGTGGGAGTTACGGGAAGGAGAGGAGGACGTGACGGTGATGCGGGTGATCGTCGAAGGGCGCGGGCAGGTGGGGCGCGAGCGCCACACCTTCGAGCTCCTAGACCGCTACGACCGTGCCAGCGCCACCACGTCGATGGCCCGCACCACCGGCTTCACCTGCACCGCCGTGGTGAGGCTGTTGGCCCGCGGCCTGTTCTCCCGAGCCGGGATGGCGCCCCTGGAGCTGATCGGCGCCGAGCCGGGCTGCTACGCCTTCGTCATGCGCGAGTTGGCGTCGCGGGGCGTGCTGTTGCAGGAGTCGGTGGAGTCAATCCCTTAAAAATCGAGAGAGTCATCATTTCCAAGAAGGGCCGAGCCGCCGCCCGACGGCGCGGGTGATCATGCGCACCCGTTCTCGCCACGGCAAGCGCCACAGGTTGGTCAAAACCACCCCCTTGGTGAAGTACGACTTGCGGGAGTAGTCGATGGCCACCTCCAACAACACCGGTCGGCCGCCCCGCGCCACCCGCAGCGCCTCGGCCACCGCCGCCGGCACTTCCTCGTCGCGACCAGCAGCAAGATAGGCGGCACCCGTGGCCTCGGCCAGGGCGTCGGCGCGGTAGGGGGAGAGCACCGAGCACGCCGCCCGATTAAGGGTGGTGCGCTGGAACTGGGCGATCTGCGCCAACTCTCCGTCCCGCAGCAGGCAGGCGACGATGCCGGCGCCGTAGGCGCTGGCGGTGGCCAGCTCCAAACCGGTCATGAGGAACGCCCCATCGCCGGCCAAGGCGATGACGTCCTGTTGGGGCCGGGCCAGCTTGGCGCCCAGTGCGGCGGGGACGGCGTAGCCCATGCACGAGTAATCCACGGGGGCGAGGAAGTGCCCCGGCTCGGCGAGGCGCAGATGCTCCATGGCCAGGAAGGTACCGTTGCCGCTGTCGGTGGTGATCACCGCTTGGGGGGCAAGCTCGGCCATGGCCGAAAACAGGCGATAGGGAGTCACCCGCCCCTTGCTGGGGTGGCGAGCCCACTGCTCGCGGACGCTGGCGTGGCCCGCGGCGATGCTGGCCCGCAGCGCTTGGTCGCGGCGCCGCGCCGCCAGCAGCGGGTGCAGCGCCGCCAGGAAGGCGCCGGCGTCGGCGGCGATGCCCAGGGTGGCGGGGACGTTGCGGTTCAACACCTGGGGGTTGATATCCACGTGCACCACGGTGCGCGGCGGGGTGATCCCGTAGCTGCCGGTGCCCACCTCGGAGAAGCGGCAGCCCACCGCCAACAGGGCGTCGCAGCGCGCCATCACCTTGCGCACGAAGGGCGGCGCTGCGGCTCCAAAGCCGTTCCACAGAAACAAGGGGTGCTCCTCCGGGAACACCCCTTTTCCCTGGATGGTGGTGGCCACCGGAGCGTCCAGGGTTTCCACCACGGCGAGCAGTGCCTCCCGGGCGTGGCGGGCGCCGTAACCGGCGTACACGGCGGGGCGGCGAGCGGCGTTGAGGAGTCGGGCGGCCGCCTCCACTGACACCCCGTCCACCGGCGGAGGAGGAGCCGCAGCGGGGGCGCGCAGCTCGCCCATCTCTTGCTGAATGAGGTAGAAGTTGGCGGGGATCTCCACCGCCACCGGGCCGGGGGTGCCCGCGCGGGCGAGGGCGAAGGCTTCTCGCAGCAAAGGGTAGATCTGGTCGGCGCGCTCGGCCCGTCGGGCCGATTTGGTCACCGGGGCGAGCAGCGCCAGCTGGTCGATGTCGTGCAGCTGGAAGGCGGCGCCGGTGTCAGTGCGGATGCCGCAGGTGAGCACCACCAGGGGGATGCCGTCCATGTACGCCTCGGCGATTCCCGACAGGGCGTGGGTGACGCCGGCACCGGGCACCAGGTTGACCACCCCCACGCCGCCACTGGCGCGGGCCAGCCCGTCAGCGGCGAACGACGCCGCCTGTTCGTCGGTGACCAGCACCGGGGTGATCTGGTCGCAGCGGTCGAGGGCGTCGTAGAGCTCGATGTTGTGGGTCCCCGGGATGCCGAAGGTGTGGGTGACCCCCTCTTCTACCAGCGCCTGCACCACGACATCGGCGGCCGAGCGACGCATGGGCTACACCTCCCGCCAGCGCGACCGTACCGCCTCGGCGACGCGGTCGGCGAAGGCCATGATGGTCACGTAGGGGTTGATCTCGGCGCAGTTGGGGAAGAGGCTGGAGTCGGCCACGAACAACCACGGCACCCCGTGCACCTGTCCCCAGCAGTCGGTGACCGAATCGGTAGGTCCGGCACCCATGCGGCAACCGCCCATGAGGTGGGCGCTGGCCACCGAGATCCGCCCGGGCTGCAGGCGGCGCCGGGTGATCAGTTGGTCCAGGCGGTCTTGCTCGGTGCGCTCGATGAAGAACTTCTCCCCCGCCGGCGCGTGTACGCGCTCGCAGCCCGCCGCGAAGAAGATGCGCGCCGAGACTTTCATCGACTCCAGCAATGCGTCCAGCACCGGCTCGCTGAAGGTGTACTCCACCACCGGTTCGCCGTCGCGGTCGAGGACGACCCGGTTTTCCGGCAGCGCCGGGTCCAGGGCCAGCACCAGGATCATCTGCAGCCGATCCATACGGTGCATGAGCTGGGCGTGCTCCTCACCGAAGCCGATGAGGTTCTTGGCGGTGACGAAGGGGAAGTACATGCACGTTTCGAGCAGGAAACCGCGATCGGCGAAGTGGTCGCAGTAGAAGCTCTTGGGGTGGCCGTAGAAGTTGGTGATGGGACGGGGGTGCTCGCCCACCAGGATGAGCGCCGGATGGGCGGTGAAGTAGCGTCCCAAGGCGGGCAGATGCCGCCCGAACCCGGAGCGCAGCAGCAGGGCCGGCGACTGCACCGCGCCTCCCGCCACCACCACCACCCGAGCGCGGATGAGGTACTCGCCGGGTTCCCAAAGGGAGGGCAAACCGTACGGCCGCTTTTCTACCACCGCGCGCAACAGGCCCCGCCCTTCGATGCGCTGCACCTTGCAGTTGGTGATCACCTCCACGCCTGCCGCCTCGGCCGCCGGCAGCTGCACCCGGTGGGTGCCCTGCTTGGCGGCGTTGGGGCAGCCCAGGTTGCACATCCCCGAGCCTTGGCACCCTTTCAAGTTGACGGGGAACTGCTCCACCCGCAAGCCGAGCTTGGTGCACGCCTGGAAGAACAGCCGGTTGTTGTCGTTAAGACGCTCCTCCTCCAGCAGATGCACGTTGTTCTCGCGCAGGTACTTCAGCGAACGCCGGCGCAGGTCGGACCACTCCAGACCCGGCACTCCCCAGCGCCGCACCGGCCGTTCCGGGATCATCAGCGATGTGCCGGTGTACACCACGGTGGAGCCGCCGTAGGCGCGGCCGAACGCCAGCGTCATGGTGCGCTGGCGGGTGAAGACACCGCCAGAGTCGACGTAGAGCTTGCCGGCCATCTCCAATTCCCGACCGGTGTACTCGTGCTCGGCCAGCTTGGGTCCCCACTCCAGGACGGCGATCCGCACCCCGTCACGGCACAACGGCGCCAGCTCCTTGGCGACGGCGCCGCCACCGGCGCCGGAGCCGATGATGACGATGTCAAAGCTTCGCTCACCCATGTAGCATCTCGTTGCCCGTGCGGCAGGGCGTGTACCCTAGCTGCGGGGCCAGCTCCGCCTGGCCGTAGTACCCCATGAACACCATGGTCTTCACCCCCCATAACCCCTGCCGGAGGCGGCCCGGCGCGTCATCCTGCAGCCAGCGCAAGAAGCGATCCTGACAGGGGGCGGAAAGCCGATCGAAGGTCGCTGCCCAACGCAGCAGCGGGGCTAGCCGCAGCAGTGCCAGGAAGAGGCGGATCTGTCGTTGCACCGCGGCGGGTCGCTCGGCCAGGGCAGCGGCGATGATGGTGCGAAAGCGCGCAAGCCCCTCCTCGTCGAGATCCTTCAGGGGCGGGACGAGACGTTGGCCGAGGGAGAGAAGAAAACGCCACTGGCGCTCGGAAAGCGGAGTCACCCGTCTATTAGAACGTGCTACAGGGGCTAGCGCAAGCCTGCTAGCGCCAGCCGTTGACAGGAACCGGCTGGACCTCCCAGACCAGGGAGGCGTACTCGCGGATCGACCGGTCGGAGGAGAAGCGACCCATGGCCGCGATGTTGCGGATGGCGGCGGCGGCCCAGGCGCGGCGGTCGCGGTACAGCGCTGCCGCCCGCTCCTGCGCCTGGAGGTACGGGCGAAAATCGGCGAGCACGAAGTAGCGGTCGCCGTGGTGCAGCAACGAAGCCCACAGGTCGTGAAGCACGCTGGGGTCACCACCCAGCAGGGCACCGCGGTGCAACACCTCCAACGCCGCTTTGAGCTCGGCATCCCCTTCGGCCACGGCCCAGGGATCGTAGCGGCCGGAGGCGCGCAGCGCCGCCACCTCCTCCGCGGTGAGGCCGAAGATGAACATGTCCTGCTCGCCGATGGCCTCCAGCATCTCGATGTTGGCGCCGTCGAGGGTGCCGATGGTGAGGGCACCGTTGAGCGCCAGCTTCATGTTGCCAGTGCCCGACGCCTCCATGCCGGCGGTGGAGATCTGCTCGGAGAGGTCGGCGGCGGGGATGATCTGCTCGGCGAGGGTGACGCGGTAGTCGGGTAGGAAAACTACCTTGAGGCGGTCGGCGACGTCGGGGTCGTGATTGACCGTGTCGGCGATGGCGTTGATCAGGCGGATCACCCGCTTGGCCATGTGGTAGGCAGGGGCGGCCTTGGCGGCAAGGATGAAGGTCCGTGGGGTAACCTCGGCGGCGGGGTCGGACTTGAGGCGGTTGTACCGGGCGATGATGTGCAACGCGTTGAGAAGTTGTCGCTTATACTCGTGCAGGCGCTTGATTTGGACGTCGAACAGCGAGTCGGGGTCAACCTCCACTGCGCATAGCTCGCGGATCTTGGCGGCCAGGGCCACCTTGTTGGCGCGCTTGATGGCCATCACCTCATCCTGGAAGGTGGGGTCGTCGGCGAAGGCGCGCAACTGGCCGAGCCGCTCCAAATCCCGCGCCCAGCCGTCGCCGATGCGCCGGGTGATCGCTTCGGCCAGCGCCGGGTTGCAAGCCAAAAGCCAGCGCCGCGGCGTGATGCCGTTGGTGATGGAAACGAACTTCTCCGGCCACAGCTCCGCGAAGTCTCGCGCCAGGTGACGACGCAGCAGGTCGGTGTGCAGCCGCGCCACGCCGTTGACCCGGCGGCTGCCGGCCATGGCCAGGTTGGCCATGCGAAAGCGGTGGTCGCCGTTATCCTGGAAGATGGACATGCGCCCGATGCGCTCCGCATCGCCGGGGGCGCGCAGGCGCACCTCGTCTAGGAAACGGCGATTGATCTCGTGCATCACCTGCACGTGGCGCGGCAGTAGCCGCTGCATCTGCTCGGCCGGCCAGGTCTCCAGCGCCTCGGGCAACAGCGTGTGGTTGGTGTAGTTGCACGTTTGAGTGGTGATTTCCCAGGCCTTCGCCCAGGGCAAGGAGGCCTCGTCTACAAAGAAACGCATGAGCTCGGCGACGGTCAGGGCCGGGTGGGTGTCGTTGAGCTGAAAGGCCACCTTGGTGGGGAAGAGGTGCCAGTCGCCGTCGCGGTGGCGCTCGAAACGGTTGATGACGTCGCGCACTGTGCACGCCACCAGAAAGTACTCCTGCTGCAGGCGCAGCTCCCGCCCCGCCTCGGTGTCGTCGGGGGGGTACAGCACGCGGGTGATGGCAGCTGCGCGCTCGCGCTGCTCCACGGCGCGCAGGTAGTCGCCGCGTGAGAAAATCTGGAAGTCGAACTCTTCCGCCGCTTCGGCGCGCCACAGCCGCAGCACCACCACCGTATCGGTGCCGTAGCCGGGGATGAGGATGTCGTAGGGCACGCCAAAGACGTGCCGCCCCGGCACCCAGCGGGGCTGGTGTTCGCCGCTGGCCGAGCTACCCCACTCCACGTGTCCACCCATCCATACCTGGACCGTCAAGTCGGGGCGGTGGATTTCCCAGGGGTAGCCGTTCTTTAACCAGGTATCGGGGACTTCCTCCTGCCAGCCGTCGCGGATCTTTTGCCGAAAAATGCCGTAGTCGTACCGCAAGCCGTAGCCGTAAGCCGGCAGGTCCAACGTCGCCATGGAGTCGAGAAAGCACGCCGCCAGCCGGCCGAGGCCGCCGTTGCCCAGCCCGGCGTCGTCCTCGGCGTCCAGCAGCTCATCCAGGGATACCCCCAGCCGGGCCAGCGCTTCCTGCGCTGGCTCCAGCAGATCCGTGGCGATCAAATTGTTGCGCAGCAACCGCCCGATCATGTACTCCATGGAGATGTAGTTGACGATCTTAGGCGAGCTGCGCCGCCAGGCCCGCTGGGTGGCGAGGCGGCGGTTGACCAGCGTCTCCCGCACCGCCAGGCATAGCGCCGCCAAGCGATCGAGGCGTGACGACCGCTCGAATTCCACACCCCGCTGAAAACGGAGGTAGTGCAGGAAGGTGGCGCGGACACTTTCGGGGGCGACGGGAAAGGCGGGGGGGGCGTTCACTGTCTGCGCTTCCGCGACCCGATGACCCGGGGGGCGGGCGAGGCGAGAGGTCTCATGGGCGGGGATTATACGCCAGTCGACCAAGGAGAGGGGTACCACCCAGGGGCCTTCTTGAGTTGCTGCTGCCGCTTAGGCGGGCGCGCTCGGTGCCCGCCCTGGGGCCCAGGGCTGGACCACTGACGGAGAGAGTGTGGCCCTGGGGCAGCCCCCGCCGAGGGCGGGAGTGATCGAAGTACCATGACGCGATGCGATTCGCGCGCTCCTTCGGCGTTCTCCTCCATCCCACGTCGCTGCCCGGCCCGTTCGGCATCGGCGATTTGGGTCCCGCCGCCACGGAGTACCTGGACTGGCTGCAGGAGGCGGGCGCCGGGTGGTGGCAGGTACTCCCCCTCAACCCGGTGGGACCTGGTTGCTCGCCGTATTCCTCCACCTCAGCGTTCGCCGGCAACCCGCTGCTGGTCAGTCCCGAGCTGCTTGTGGAGGAGGGGTTGCTGGACAGCCGCCAGGTGGTGCGCGCCACCCCTCTCGCCGCCACCCGGGTCGACTGGCACGGCGCCGTAGCGCTGAAGGAAGAGTTCTTGGAGAGCGCTTGGCGGGCTGCCGCTGCCCAGCCGCTAGCTGAACTGGAGGCCTTCGCCGCCGCCCACGCCTCATGGCTAGAGGATTACGCCGTTTACGCCGCGCTGCGGCGGGCGCACGGCGAGAGGCCGTGGTGGCAGTGGCCCGCGCCGCTGGCCCTCTGTCAGCGGGAGGCCGTAGCCGCCTGGCGGTCGCACCACGAGCGCCAGGTGCGCCGCATCGTCTTCCGGCAGTGGTTGTTCCACCGCCAGTGGCAGCGACTGCGCGGGCAGGCGGCGGCGCGCGGGGTGCGACTGCTGGGCGATGCGCCCATTTTCGTAGCGCTGGACAGCGCCGACGTTTGGGCCAACCGGCGGCTATTTCGCTTGGATGCTGCCGGCCGACCGCTGGTCGTGGCGGGAGTGCCCCCGGACTACTTCTCCGCCGAGGGGCAACTGTGGGGTAACCCGCTGTACGACTGGGAGCGGCTGGCGTCGGAGGGGTACCGCTGGTGGATTGACCGCATCGCCGCCAACCTGCAGCTGGTGGATGCCCTGCGGCTGGATCATTTTCGCGGGTTCGCGGCGTGTTGGGAAATCCCCGCCGGTGCAACCACGGCGCGAGAGGGGCGCTGGGTGGCCGGCCCCGGCCGGGCGCTGTTCGACGCCCTGGCCGCCGCCTTGGGTCCCCTTCCCCTGGTGGCCGAAGACCTGGGGTTCATCACCGAGGACGTGCGTGCCTTGCGCGACGAACTGGAACTGCCAGGCATGGCCATCCTCCAGTTCGCCTTCGACCCGCGGGAGCGCTCCGCCTTCCTGCCCTACCAGCACCGCCGCAACCTGGTCGTGTACACCGGCACCCACGACAACAACACCGTGATGGGGTGGTACGAGCGCGAAGCCTCCCCGGAAATTCGGCGTTTCTTCCTGGACTACGTGGGCTCGGAGGGTGGGGAGGTGCACTGGGCGATGATCCGCCTGGCGTTCGCTTCGGTGGCCGACTTGGCCATCGTCCCCCAGCAGGATGTGGCCGGGGCCGGGGAGGAGGCGCGCATGAACACCCCTGGGGTAGCGGCAGGGAACTGGGGGTTTCGCCTCGCCCCCGGCATGGCGACGGCGGCCCAGGCCCAGCGCCTCAAACACTTGGCCTGGGTGTACGGGCGCGCCCGGTAGGCGTTGCTTCTCTCCGCGGGGAGAAACCGGCGGGCGGGGTCTCCCCAGCCCGCCGGCTGCCGGTGTTGCTGGTGGTTACTCCTTGCCGCGCTTGCCGAGCTGGCGGTCCAAGTAATACAAGGCGCCCTTGCTGGTCTGGGTGTCGCGCATCTGCGCGATGATCGGCTCCAGGGTGGCCTCCTCCTCCACCTGCTCGTTGACGAACCAGTGCAGGAAGACCTCGGTGGCGTGGTCGTTCTCGGCGCGCGCCTGGTCGAGGAGGGCGCCGATGCGCTGGGTGATGTGGCGCTCGTGGGCGAGAGCGGCCTCGAAGGCGGCTAGCGGGCTGGCCCACGTTTGTTCAGGTTTGGCGATGGCTTCCAAGCTCACTACCCCGCCGCGGTCGACGAGGTGAGTGAAGAACCTCATTGCATGGCCGTACTCTTCTTCCGCCTGCAGGCGCATCCACGCCGCCATCCCCTTCATGTTCTGTTGCTCCAGGTAGGCGGACATGGACAGGTAGAGGTAGAACGAGAACATCTCCTCGTTCAGGTGGTCGTTGAGGGCTTTCTCCATCGACGTGCTGATCATGGCTCGATCTCCTTAGTGCGTCAGGCCGCCGCGGGGGCGACCCTGGCAGTATAGACCGCCGCGCCGGCCGGCGTATTCCACGCCTAGAATCGACCGGTTCGACACCCCAAGACCACTGGCACGGCCGCCACAATGCCGATTGCCGCAACCAGGTTCAACGCCGCAAAGCCGCCCGCCGCATACACCGGCCCCAGCAGGGCTGCGCCGAGGGCAATGGCCAAGTCGTAGGCGGTGAAATAGGCGCCCATGGTGGCGCCGCGCCGCGCCACTGGTGTGCGGTCCACCGCCAAGGCCATCAATCCGGGGTAGGAGGCGCCGCCGATGCCCACCCCGATGAGCACGGCGGCGCCGATCAAGGGACCGCCGGCGGGGGCGAGGCCCAGCAGCACGGTGCCGGCCGCCCCGAGAAGGAGGCCTGGGACGATGACCGGACGGCGCCCCACCAAGTCCGACAGCCGCCCAGCCACTGGGCGCGCCGCCAGCACCGCCAGGGCGTAGGCGGTAAAAAACCCCCCGGCTCGCCCCGGCGCGGCGGCCATCTCCAGGGGCAGGAACGCCACCAAGGCGCCGTAGGACAGACTGGAGAGGAACAGGGCCAGCGCCGGCAGCACCGCCCCAGGAGGGAGCACCGGCGGGCCGGCGGGGGAGGCGCTGGCGACGGGCGGACCGGCGGGCTTCGCGCCGCCGCCCACCGGGGCGATGGCGGCCGCCGCGAGCACGCCGCCGAGGGCCGTGGTTGCGAAAACTGCGGCAAACCCTCGCCATGCCAGGATGGCCTCCCCGAGCAGAGGGCCGCTGGCCATGGCGGCGGTGGGCGCCAACCCCCAGCTGCCCAAACCCTCACCCCGGCGCGCCGCCGGTGTGAGATCGGCGACCACGGCGCCGATGGCGGTGGTGGCCAGCCCCCAGCCGACGCCGTGCAGCACCCGCACCGCCAATAGCACCTCCCAGTGCGCGCACCACGGGTGCGCCGCCGCCCCGGCGCTGTACAGCGCCAAGCCAGCCAGTATGAACTTTGGGCGGCAGTGTCCGTCCAGGTGGCGGGCGACCAGCAGGCGAGTGGTCATGGCGGCGAGGGAGAACGTGGTGATCACCCACCCCACCTCGCCGGTGGCGGCGCCCAGTGCGCGGCCCAGCCGCGGCAGCGCCGGCAGGGCCGCGTAAAACCCCACGAACAGCAGCGCCGTGGCGGCCACCACCAGGGAAAACGACGCTGTCCACAGCGGCGGCCGCGGCGTCGCCCTCGCGCTCATGGCTGCACAGACCCCAACAGTAGGTGCAGCAGGCCGGCGGCCAGCCCGGCCGCGACGTCGTCGGCGACGATCCCCCAGCCGCCCGGCAGGCGCTCCAGGGCGCGGATCGGCCACGGCTTGACGACGTCGAACAGGCGGAAGAGTAGGAAGGATGCCAGCAGCGTGCCGGCGGTGAGGCTCTCAGGGTGGACAAGGGTCCAAGCCGCCAAAGCCGCCCACTGGCCGGCGGTCTCGTCCAGCACCACGGCACCGGGATCCGCAACCCCCCGCCGCGCTGCCTCCCGCCCGCAGGCCGGCACCGCCACCAACCCTAGGAGCACCGCCCCTGCCGCCACCAGCGCCGGCGGGATGGGAGCCCAGTGCCAGAGCGCCGCGTAGGCAGCGACGCCGGCCAGGGATCCCACCGTGGTCCCCGGCGCCGGCAGCCGATCCCCCAGCCCTCCCAGCGTCGCCAGCACATAGGCCGCCTTCACGTCGCCCCCTGAGAGAGGGCCGCCAGGAGCCGCGTGGGCAGGCCGTCGAACGACCCCGACGACATGCACACCACCACGTCGCCAGCCCGCACCATCCCTCGCAGCACCGGCAACGGATCTACCCCTTCAGGTACCGCCTCCGCCTTCACGCCGCGCCGGCGCAGCGCCGCCACCAAGGCGTCGCGGTCGAGCAGGTCGCTGCTGGGCAAACGTTGTCGGTGGAAAACTTGGGCGATCACCACGCTGTCGGCCACCGCCAGCGCCTCCTCCCATGCCTGGGCGAATAGGGCGCGGCCGGCGGTGAGGGAGCGCGGCTCCAGCGCCGCCACCAGCCGGCGGCCTGGGAAGCGCTGCCGCGCCCCTTTCAGGGTCAGGCGCGCCGCCGTGGGGTGATGAGCGAAGTCGTCCACCACGCTCACCCCGGCCACCGTGCCGACCAGCTCCAGTCGCCGCCGTACCCCGGGGAAGGTGGCAGCCGCCGCCGCGACAGCTGCGGGCTCGGCCCCCGCCAGCAGCGCGCAGGTACAAGCCGCCAACAGGTTGTCCAGGTTGTGCCGGCCCACCAGCGGCACCGTCACCTCCCACGGCCGGCCGCGCCAGACCAACTGCGCCACGAGCTGCCCGTCGCGGTGAGTGAAGGAGGTGGCGCGCAGGTCCACGCCTTCCCCCTCGCCGTACCAGACCACGTCGGCGGTCCCTTCCACCGCCCGCCGCGCCCCCGCATCGCCGGCGTTGGCGACCACGGTGCCGCCCAGCTCCACGGTGCGTGCCACCCCGGCACGAAACGCTGCCACGATGGCATCGAGATCCGGGTAGATGTCGCTGTGGTCGAACTCCAGATTGCCGACCACAAAGAGGTGCGGGAAGTAGTGCAAAAACTTGGGGCCGCGGTCGAAGAAAGCGGTGTTGTACTCGTCCCCTTCCACCACCGTCCAGCCGCCCGCGCCCAGCCGCCACGGCCGGCCGCCGCACGGTACGCCGCCGATCATCACTGTGGGATCCAGCCCGCAGCGCTCGAAGATGTGCGCGGTCAGGGCCGTGGTGGTGGTCTTGCCGTGGGTGCCGGCAAGCACCACGGTGCGGGCGTCGCGGCAGAAATACTCGCCCAGCGCAGCCGCCTGGGAGGTGTAGGGCAGGCCCCGCCGCAACACCTCCTGCACCTCGGGGTTGGTACGGGGGAGGGCGTTGCCGATGACCACGCGGTCCACGTCGGGCGGGATCGCCGCCGGGTCGAACCCTTGGCGCACGGCAATGCCGAGGGAGGCCAAGATTTCCGAAGTCGGGGGGTAGAGCGCCGTGTCCACCCCCGAGACGCGGAACCCGGCCTCGTGGGCTAACCCGGCCAGCGCGGTGGTCGCGGTGCCGCCAATGGGAAGCAGGTAAAGGTGGCAAGATTCGTGCATACTAGTAGCTCGCCGCCCGGCGCGGGGTGTACTCTAGCACTCCGCTCCGCGAGGGGCGGATCTGACGTGGGAGGTGACCAGGTATGAAGAAGAGCGTTATGGCACTCCTGGCGCTGGCGTTGGCGCCGGCGCTTTCGTTGGGGCAGGGAACGGGTAAACCCACCATGGAGGTGGCCGAGAAGATCCTCGACTTCGGGGTCGTCACCAAGGGCGAGGTCATCAAGGCCGATTTCGTCATCCGCAACACCGGCACTGCGCCGCTGGAGATCACCCAGGTGCGCCCCACCTGCGGGTGCACCGTAGCCAAACACGACCGCGTCATCGCCCCTGGCGCCACCGGCACGATCCATGCCGAGGTGGAGACCGCCTCCTTTTCGGGGCCTAACTCCAAGGCGGTCCTGGTGTTCTCCAACGACCCCGACAACCCCCAGGTGAACCTGGTGGTCAAGTTCGACGCGCGCGCCTTCGTGGAGGTGTACCCCAGGCCGCTGCTGTCGTTCAACGTCTTGCAGGGCGAGCCGGCCACCGACAAGGTGGTGGTGGCCACCGCCGACGGGTCTCCTTTGCGCATCACCGGCGCCGACACCGGCGGCGGTCCGTTCAAGGTCGCCTACCGCGAGCTGCCCGAGAAAGAGCGCATCCCCAGCCTCAAAGGGCAACAGTGGGAGGTGAGCGTCACGGTGCCCGCCGACGCGCCCCAGGGGATGCTGAACCAAAAGATCACCCTCAAGACCTCCAACCCCAAAGCCCCCGAGGTCTCCGTGTCGGTGAGCGGCATCGTCCGCCCGATCATCCAGGTGGTTCCGGGCGAGATCAACTTCGGCACCATCCAGGCGACCGCCCCGGTGGGGCGCAACGTGGTGCTCATCTCCAACCGCCAGGACGCCAAGCTGGAGCTCACGTCCGTGGAGGTGGACAACAAGGCGTTCACCGCCGAGGTGATCCCCCTCACCGCCGGGCAGCGCTACCAAGTGGCGGTGACCCTGGGGGCGGGGGCGCCCAAGGGCACCCACCGCACCACGGTGCGCATCGCCACCAACGACCCTGCCCGCCCGCGCATCGAGGTGCCGGTTTTGGCCGTGGTGCAGTAACCCAGCCCCGCCGCACAACGCCCTGCGACCCGGCCGACGCCGGGTCGCATTGCTGTGGGGGCGCGGGCGGAGTTCGGTGCCGGGGGCTGAACGCGGGAGGCAGCGGCGCACGCCTGCGAAAAGTCCTGGTGGGGTGACCGGCCCGCGCCGGGCCGCGGAGGGGGAACGCCGCGTGCCCGTCGCGCCAGCGGACGCAGCGGCCGCTCGGCTCCGGGGGGCGCGGGTGAATGGTGGCGGTCGCCGTTTTTCCGACAACGCCCCTGCCGGTCACGACGATCATCCAAGAGAGTCAGCTCGCAGCTCACCGTTCCGATGAATACGCCAAGGCTTCGCTGCGTTGCGTGGCAAGGATAGGATCAACCCAGCGCTCGGGGGGCAGAATCCAATGGCAGAGGGGATGAGAGAACACCACGTGGAGACTGCATTGGGGCGGGTCTCCGTGCTCGTTGATGGCCCCCCTGACGGCGTGCCCATGGTTTTCATGCACGGCGTCTTCCTCGACCGGACGCTGTGGACCACGTGCGTCGGCGCGGTGACCGGCAGAACCCACGTGTACCTGGACATGCCGGCCCATGGAGCCAGCAGCAACGTCGGCCGCGACTGGAACCTGGACGAGTGCGTGGAGATGTTGCTGCGCGTTCTCGACGAGCTCAAGATCCAACGATGCCTCGCCGTCGGCCACTCCTGGGGCGGCATGACGGCGTTGCGGGCGGCCAGCAGGGCGCCTGAGCGCTTTGCTGCCCTGGCGCTCTTCAACATGCCGTTCCGGCGCAACGCGGGCCTGCGCCGGCTGGGATTCCAGCTGCAGAAGCTGGTCACCGTATTCCCGAGATTTTACGCCCGGCAGGCGGCCCGTGCCCTATACTCAAAGCGAGCTCTCGAAGAGCACCCCGAGTTTTCCCTGGCGATGCAAGAGTGGCTGTCGGCGCGGCCGCCGAGAGAGATCTCGCGGGTTATCGACGCGGTCTTGCTGCAGCCCGGGGACGTCACGCGTCTTTTGAGGGAGCTCACGGTGCCGGCGCTCGCTGTGGTGGGCGAGGAGGACTACGTAGGAACGCCACCAGGCGTGGATGCCATCGTGGTACCGGGAGGGCACATCAGTCCCCATGAAGCTCCGCACGAGACTCGCTTCGCGCTGGAAAGGCTCCTTGCGCTAGCACGCGGAACTCTCTAGCAGGGGGTGGACGGTGCGATTCACCCCTGCAAACCTAGCGTTCGGCCTCTGCTGCCATCGCACTCGTACCTACGTCGCTTCCTGGGGTGATCGGTGACGAGCCCGGCGGGCTGCGGCGGCGCCCTCTTTGCGGCACGCGCTCTCGCCTTCCTGCATCCCCTCATCGTGGGGGTGACTGTCGCCGGGACCGTCGCCGTGGCTACCGGCAGGTTCCGCCATTTCCGCCGCGGCGAGCTCTTCCCCTGGGCCTACTTCCCGCGCTTTCTCGGCCAGCTGCTCTCCCTAGCCCTCACCGGCGGGTGCATGCTCACCCACTGGCAGCGGGAGTTGTTGCTCCGGGCCGCAGAAACGGAGCTCCTCTCGGGGACCTTTCTGCAGCGCTATCTGCCCTTCCTTCCCGACTAGTTCGCCCGCCGCGGGGTGCCGCTGTGGACCCTGGCCGCACCCCTCGGCGCCGCCGTGCAGGTGGCGAATGCCCCGGCAAGCCGCCAGCGCCGGAAAGCGCCGTGAATGGGGACCCGCGGCCGGTCAAGGCGGGTATCGCAGCGGCCGGGCGCGCCATCACCACAGCGCTCCAGCTTTGGGGATTCGGGCGCTTGCCCACGACGATAGCCCTCGCGACGCCGTGAGCCCCTAACGTTTGTTCGATCCAGGGCAGGTGAGGCGTACCAAGGCAAGACCTCGTGTTGTCAGGCGGGTGGGGGGCGGCGACACCAGGGCGGGTGGATGTCGCCGGGTCGGGGCGAGCGTCGCCGCCTAGCCGGAGCGAAGGCACCGGTGGCGTCAAACCCGCTGGGAGTTGGGGCCGGGGTGGCGGTGTTCGGGCCGCCTGGGGCGAGGGTGGTGCTCGGCGTCGTGGCGCAACCTCACCGGCCCTCGGCGGACGACCGTCGGCGCGCGCCGCGCGATTCCAGCGCCTCGTTCCAGAAGCTCGCGCAGCGCATCGCCGCGCACAAATTGCCCTGCGAGGCGTTGGCGATGGAGGAGCCATACGGGATCACCCCGCCGGCGCGAGAGATCAGCTCGACCTGGAGGCGGGAGCGGCGCGTGGAGAGACTTGGGAAGTGGTCCTTTAAAGCGCCACCTGGCGCTGCGAGAAGCGGAGCGCTTGGAAGTCCTTGAACCCCTGGTCGGCGCCGTTCTCGTCGAACGCCCGCCCACGCCCGCTGGCGATGGTGCCCGTGGTTTCGACGAAGCCGAAGTTGTAGCGGAACTCCGACTCGGCCGCCGGGAGCGTCTTGTACACGCCGAGGATTCGTGTCTGCCGAGGCCGATCGCGAAAGGGGTGGGCACGGCGCCCAAGTCCTGCCCCATTGAGTCCTCCGCGGCCGGCCCGTCGCCCGCGAGTAGACGCCGGTGATGACCACCAGCTTCGAGGTCGGGCAGGTGATCCGCCGGGCGCCGAACACCTGGCGGTGGAAGAAGGCGTCGACCATGTACTTGGGCATCGCGCTGTCGCCCGGCACCACCAGGACCTCCCCCGGCGGCGGCGTCGGGTTGGACGCACTCCGCTCCCGCAGCCATAAGGTGCCGCCGCTGAGGGTAGTGAATCCACACGGTGGTGTACCAGTGCGAGATGCCGACGCCCGCCTGCCGCCCCACGGTCGGCAGGAAGACGTCCGGCCCCGCCAAACCGGCCAGGACGACGCCTGGCGCCCGCGCCGGCCAGCCGGCCAGAAGGAAATGCCATACAGGCATGCTTTTCCACATCCTCCAGGGCCGTCGCGCGCCCTGTGGCGGCAAGCGCCACCGCGGCCTCCAGGGCCACCAGGCATTCCTCGTGACCCTTCCAGCGCCGCGGCCGCTCCCGCGCGCCGCCCACCGCCTCTGGGAGTGGCGCGCCAGCGGCAAGACCGGGGATCACCTCCGCCGGCACACCGCCGGCCAGGTGGCCGCTCGGGTGGCCGTGGGTGATCGCGGCCACCTCGCACCCTGCCGTGAACGCATCGCCCCAGGTGATGAACCCCGCGGGCGCCGCCCCCATCACGCCGCCGCACCCCTTGCTGTGGTTGATCGGTGCCGCGAGTGTGCCCATGCGGCCGCTGGCCAGCGCCGACAGACAGGTGCCCCCGGCGGCCCGGCGCGCCCACAGCCCCCGCACGCCGACTAGCCAGCCGTCGCACAGGCCCTCCGGCAGCTTTCCGACCGCGCTTATTCCCTGCGCCACCAACCAACGAAGGTACGCACGGTGGACCACCCCCGGCACGTCGACGGCGCCTCCGGCCGCACCGCCATTGAACGCCCGGATCAATCCCTCCGCGGTAAACAGCGTCATCTGAGTGTCGTCCCTGATCGCCCCGCGGCGGCCGTAGGCCTCCCCCAGCGCCCGCCGCTGGTACGTTCCTCGCCAGCCCGGCGCCGCGGGTGGCGGCTGCCTCGGCGGCCAGAGACGCGCGAACCACAGCACGCCCCGTCACGGCTGGGGCCGCCGGCGGCTGCAGCACGGCCTCGTCGCAGTGCCTGGCGGCCAGCCTGTCCGGATCGCCCGCGTTGTGCGGCGCCGCCCACGCCGTGGCCGATTGGCGGATCACAACCTGGTCGGCGGCCGTGCTGACGGTGGCAACCTGGCGGCCAGTCCCGGAAGAGCAGTGCTGCTGCTGCAGCAGAAACCATCCTCAGTGCTCTCCTTCTCGACGTCGACAATCAGCGTTGGCGATCGTTGCACCGGGCAAGGAGTTGGCGCACGACGCCGGCCACGGCCGGAGGGAAGGCTCCCGGGGTCGCAGGAGGGCTCCCGAACAAGGCGAGGCAGGGGTCGCGCTATCCTGCCTTTGCCGCCGCACCCCCGCTTGGGAGCACGCCATGCTACCCACCGGCTGTGACCCCGTCACACATGTCACCGTCGACCACCGCGCGCAGGAGGTGCGGGTCGCGGGGCGCCGCGCCGGCGCTCCGACTCGCCGCCTTTCAGCTCCCCGGTTCGCCGGCCGGCTGCAGGGTCCGGACTATGCGCCTCACGTCGTAGCCGTGGGCGGCGATCCTGTCGATGAGCGCGGCGTACAGCGTCTCTTCCATCTGCGGGGTGCGGGAGAGGATCCAGAGGTACGTACGGCGGGGGTGCCCGACTACCGCATACCGGTACTCCGGGTCGAGCTCGATGATCCAGTACGAGCCGACAAACGGCCAGAAGAACTGCACCTTCAGCTTCGCGTTGGTGGTCCGGTCGACCACCCAGGCCTTGCCGCTGATGCTCCTCTCCTCGCCGTCGAGTGTGTGCTGGCGGCAGCGGTTCAGCACGCCGATTGTACCGTCCGGCCGCGCCGTGTAGGTGGCGGTCACGCCAACGCACCCCTTCTGGAAGCGGGAGGGAATGGTGGCGATCTCGTACCACCTGCCTAGGTAGCGCTGCAGATCCACGAACGGGACCGTCTGCAACGGCTTCTCCCCGCCAGCGAGCCCGAGCCCCCCGCAGAGCATCAGGAACGCGGCGACCCACGCGGTTCTCATCGGTGGACCTCCCGGCGCGCCACGAGCCGCTCGGCCCCGCCGGCCCGCCCCGTTCCATGGTAGCGCGGCGAAGCCCGCCGAAGAACCACGCGCTGGGGTTCGTAAAGAGCAGGTTTTCGGTGGACTTTGTTGCATGACCACTGGAGCCCGCAGGTTCATGCGCTCCTGACGCGAGGCGGGTGGAACTGCGGCGGCGAGTGGGCGCTGGTCCCCTTCGTCGACGGCGAGGGTGCGGCGCTGCTGCTCAGGCACGGGGTGTCTCACTTCCTGCAGACGGAGGGGCTGCTGTCGGAGGAGCCGGCAGGGCTGCTGCTGTGATGGCGGCACGCGGGGGCTTCCGTCCACGCCTTGGTCGCGGTGCCCCGCGGTGACCGGGACGGGTTGGAGCGCCTCGCTCGCGACCTATTGCGCGCAACGGTCATCCTCCATCGCCTGCCCATGGACGAAGACGGGAAGGCGGTCGCGGCGGTGGGCCGCAGGCGTGCGGGCCACGAGCCGCATATGACGTCGACGCCGCTCGACCCCCATGACTTCCTGGCTGGAGTGCCGATGCACACCCGGAGCCGCGCCGCCACGTCATCCAGTACGACGGCGCGTCCTCGACTGTCATGAGTGCACGCCGCGCACGGCAGGTGGCCGCAGCCGTCGGCGCTGGACCCACGGCGACGCTGCCACCCGCTGAGCACGAGGCCACGAAGGGGGAGCAGAGGGCGGCGCGCCGGCGCCGGGCGCAGGTGATCCGCCGCATCTCGGAGACCGATCCCCTGATTTGCCCGCGCTGTGGCGGGACGATACACTTGCGTCGTGAGCCAACACAGACAGAGGGTTGTGGCCACCATGGTGAATCCGGCGGCTGAAGTCCAAGCGATTCTTGCCAGCCACCTGCCGAAGGTTACTCGCACCCATTTGACCTTGTGGCCGATGTTAGGTCGGCTGGGGGTCGAAATACCTTGCGCTCGCTGGCAGAATTTGCTACTTCTACGGCAGGACGCCCAACACTTCTAAACTTTCAAGGCTTGTTGCCTTTCTGAGCGGAGATGACGAAGTGAGGGTTATTGACATCCCCTGTGGCGAGCCAGCCAACCAGAGCGAAGAGAGTTCCCATGCGCGGGCGCACCCGGATAGATGAAACCGACGTAGACTCGGCGACGCGCTGTCGGCACGCAGGTCGGAGTGTTCCTGGTGCGGGCGAGCCTGTGACAGTGCACATCCAGCAGAAGGCGGCCTGATCGCCGTCACCAGTCCAATTGAGCGGGCGGAGTTTCTTGAGAGAGCCTTCGTTCACTTGAAGAACCGTCTTCAGGCGGAGCCCGGCGATCGTCAGTGGGTTCTTCTCAGGAATCTCACCTTCTCGGTTACCCCCCAGCGGCAATCGGATGAGATCGACCTTGTGGTGATCGGACCGCCTGGCGTGCGCCTTGTCGAGGTGAAACACTGGACTGCGAAGTGGGCACAGGCAGAGTCACGAGAGGTCGAGCAAGAGGCGGAAAGAGTTACGTATAAGGCGAGAAAACTCGGCACAACCTTGCGCAAAAGGTGGCGGGCGCTTCCCCGCGTGGACGGAGTCATCCTCCTGACCGAGGAGGCCTCGAAGGTCGAGGGCCTTGCGGGCCAGATCGTCGCTGGTGTGAAGTTCTTCACACTGAACGACTGGAAGCGTGCGCTCGACGTCGAGGGCTCCTGCGCACTTTCCCCAAACGAAGTATCGCGCCTAGCACATTTTCTCAGACCGCAGAGTGGCATAGCGATCGACGGCTCGCTGCGAAGGCTAGCGGGTTACGTGAATTTGGAGCTGTTGACTCCCAAGACGGAACGGTTCCATCGAGTGTACCGGGGCGCCCATCCAGCGCGGCGCGACCGTGTTGTCTTGCACCTCTTTGATCTTTCCGCCAGCGACGACAGGAACGCGCAAGCTCGCGCTAGGCGGGAGTTTGAGTCGCTGCAACGCCTCCAGCTATACGCATGGGCACCGCGGATTCTTGATTCATTTCAGCCGGTGCCGGGTTACGCGGGGGAAATGTTTTTTTTCACCGTCGCTGATCCCGCCGCCCCCACTCTCCAAGATCGCTCCAGTGATGACACTTGGGACACACTGAGCCGCGTCGAGTTCGCGCGCAACGCCGTTCGCGCCTTGCGCGACCTCCACAGGGAGGGGATCAGGGAGGGGATCAGGGAGGGGATGTTGCACCGCAACATTACGTCACGCACGATCCTCGTCAAGTACGACAACACGGCCGTTTTCACTGGTTTCGAACGAGCGCGAATCCCGGAAGAGACCAGTGTTGCATCGCGAGAGCTCCCGCCCCCCCACGACACCACCGTCGCCCCGGAGGTGCGACTTTGTGGGTTTGGCGCGGCGGACCATCGGTCCGACGTCTACTCCCTCTGTGCTTGTATGGCTCGTTTGTTCGAAGACGGTTGCGACGCTAACAGTCTGGAAGCAGCTAATATCTTTGCTCGCGGGTTGGCGACGGAACCCGAGGATCGTGCCACCCTTGATGCGCTGGATTCCCAACTTGGCGCACTTCTGGGTGAGTCGCTTCCTCCCCCGCCTCCGCCACCGGCCCGCTTCTGGACCGAGGATCAGGTGATCAGATTTCGCGACAACGATTACCGTGTCGTAACGCGACTCGGGTCTGGTGGCGTGGGTATGACTTTCAAGGTTCTCCACATCAATCGCAGCACCGGCGAGGAATTGGGGACGTACGTGGCGAAAGTCGCCAAGGATGGGGAGACTGGCAAGCGGGTGCTCCGTGCGTATAGCTTGGCGCGGTCACACCTTCGCCACACTGCCCTCTCCACCATCTTCGAGGTGGCGAAGGAGTGGCAGGAGAATCAGTTTATTGCCCTCATGACGTGGGTGTCTGGCACCCCGCTTAACGAGTTCATCGGAGTATTTCCCTTGCTCGCGGAGGAGCAACAGGAAGCCTCCAGCGAAGAGCTGGCGATCCGCTGGTTAGGGGTGCTGTGCGAAGCTCTCGACGTCCTGCACCGCAATGGACTCATTCACGGCGATGTGAGCCCTCGCAACCTGATTGTTTCCGGGGCTGACATCGTGCTTACCGATTATGACTTCGTGGGCAGGGTGGGCGAGCGCCCAGCGTCGCCTGGCACACTCTGGTACTGCTCTCCAGAGCGCGAGCAGGGAGGCGGTGCCTTGCCGTCGGATGATCTCTACGCCCTAGCAGCAAGCTTCTTTCACGTGGTATTCGATCGACAACCGTTTCGCTACGGGGATGAAACCGACAAACGGCGTGGGCTGAATTGGGAGGGGGTCCCTCGCGAACACTTTCCCATTCTCGCTCCGTGGCTCGACCGGGCTACTCATTCCGACGTGCACCTGCGGTTTGCAAGCGCCAAGGAAGCGCGGCAGGCGCTCTTGCGGCCGCTAGAGGGGAAATTTTCTGAAGCGAAGGAATCACCAGACGCACAAGCGACCGTACCCACTATGCCCCCGGCCGCCCAGATTATGCAGGCATCCTGTCGGCCAGAGCGGGTGCCGTGGCTCGAGTGGTTGCTTCAGTCGTACCCAGGCTCCCGCTGGGGCAACCGGGAGACCCGTGGCCTCGACAGCGACTTCGCTGGTAAGACGTATGTAGAGACTCGGCTTGAAGCTAACCTACTTGACGACATCCGTACCCGACGCGGTCGTTTGGTAATCCTCTGCGGGAACGCTGGCGACGGAAAGACGGCCCTCTTGCAACACCTGGCGCGACGCCTCGGTCTCGGACAGCACCCTTCCAGCGAGCGCCTGGTAGAGGGCAGGCTGCCGGATGGCCTCCTTGTCCGAATAAACTTGGATGGTTCCGCCTCGTGGCAGGGACAGTCGGCAGACCGAATCTTGGATGCATTTCTGGCGCCGTTTCAAAACGGCCCGCCAGCGGAGGATGTTGCCCACCTGCTTGCCATCAACGATGGTCGGCTACTCGACTGGCTTGCCACGGTTGAGAGCCGTGAGGGTCGAGAGACCCTCCTAACAGGAGCGCTGTATTGTTCCCTTGAGCCGGGCGGTTCCCCCGAAGGCATATCCTACCTGCGATTTATAAGCCTGAACCAGCGATCACTGGTTGGCGGGATCGACGAAGGCCAGCACACGATCGATACATCTTTTCTGGTGCGCCTGATCGACCAGCTGTATGGCGGAAGTGAGGCCCCCAAAATTTGGGCCCCTTGCCAATCCTGCTCGGCCAAAGAACGTTGCGAGGTCTTCCGAGCCACCCGGCTATTTGGACCGGCCAGTCTGCCGGTCTTGGAAAAACACGAGGTGCGGGAACGAGCTCGACAGCGACTGTTCGAAGCATTGCAAGCCGTGCACCTGCGCCCTGAGACCCACATTACGATGCGCGAACTTCGGGCTGCCCTGGTGTTTATTCTCTTCGGGATTCATTATTGCGACGACTACCACAGTGACCAGCCTGTCGAGTCCGTCCCTTACTGGGACCGAGCATTCCGGGCCGACGTGTTGGGTCGGCAGGGTGAGGTACTCGCCGAGCTGGTGCACTTTGATCCCGGCTTGGAGGCACATCCCCAGATCGACCGCCATCTTCAAAGCAAGGCTTTTGCCGACCCCGGCGCGACAGCGCCCCGCTATCCTAACCTGGCTCTGCAGTCGGCGCGCCGCCGCGCGTTTTTTGAATGGACCACCAGCGACATAATTCAGGTCAGCGGCGATCCAGCAGCGCTTGGCTTGGCGGGTGGCCGGCATCTGCAGGTCTTCCGCGATCTGCCTTTGGATATTGATGGGACGACCCGCGCTCAGGTGTGCGAGCGCATCTGTGCTGGGATCTCGCGTTTGGAGGACCTGCCGCCCCGGGCGTTGAGTGAGCCCGGCATCGTACCCTTACGCATCACCCCGCGCACACCCACCGAAACAGCCTTTTGGGTGGAGAAGCGGCTTGCGGCCTTTCGGTTGGAGGTGGATCTTCCACCACCCCTAGAGGGGATGGAGCGACTTCACCGGCGTATCTTTCTGGTCTATCGATACCGTTCGGGCAAGGAAGAGCGCCTGGCACTCGGCGCCGATCTCTTCCGCTTACTCATGGAACTGGGGGAAGGCTATCAACTGGGGGACGTCTCAACCGATGACACCTTCGCGCATTTGTCGATCTTCGTGCAGCGCCTGACCCGTGAAGACGAACGAGAGCTGGTGGCGTGGAATCCCATGGAGGACGACACACTCTTCCGGATCAGGCCTGCAGACGGCTCGGTGCAACGCATTGTGATCTCCCCAATCATCCCAGGAGGCGTGGAATGACGCGTCGCAGCACGGCAGCGCCCACGGCGCGAGGGATCGTTGAAGATGTGCTCGGCCGCGGTATGACGCGGGAGTTATGGACGAGCAACTACACCAAGGTGCTGCCGATTTCTGTGCAGGGGTTTGATCTCGCAGGTGTGTTGCCAGCGGTGCTGTACATGTTTCGTTTCGGTTGGCGGCGGGGCAAGGGGAGGTTTCTTGACGTATTTGGTGGCGCGGCCGGAACACCCCGCGAGCGGCGGCGCGCCGCCACCATCGAGCGGGTGGCCGGTGTCCTGGCGGGGTGTCCAGAATTTGAGGGCTTTACGGGCCCTACCGAACAGGCCATCCTGGGCGACCTCCTCTTGTGTTTCTGCTTGGAAAATGCGAAACGGGCGCTTGGTCGCGACCAGCAGATTCAGCGGGTGCTGCCAGCCCACTACATGGCCAGCTGGGTCGACTTGCCCGAAGCCGTCGGGCATTTGCGGTACGTACCCGAGATGATCGTGGCCATGCTGGCGAACCAAGATGGCGATTTCGTGGCGCGGAGCCAGGCGGGTGCACGTACTCATTTCCCGGTGGGGCGAGAGTTCCAAACCAACTTGTTGCTGCGCGCCTTTGATCACGGCATGGTGTACGGAGAACCGTTTAGCAGCCGCACGGCGGATCGTTTCAGGGAGGAGGAACCGGTGGGCATCGACCAGCTCCTCATGATCCGCTTGGGGCAGGCGCTCAAAGAGGCCCCGGAAAAGCTGCGCGGTGGCGAGGGTGAAGGCATTTCCAACCAACGACCCATCGCCGAGACTGCAGCCATGCAGTTCTCCGAGGACATCCGCCGGTTTGTCCGGGCGTACGCCGCTGTGCTGCCCCGCCATGCGTTCGTGTCGTTGCTGGAATCGTGCATGGCGGTGGGCCTTACCGCCATCGTCACCAGCGCTATTGAGGTCTTGTTTCAGTGGGCCGAGACTGGCACGGTTCCAGCAAAAACACAGCAAAAGCCGGGCGCCTTTTTTGTGGATTGCGCCAACGGTGGGCGCCCCAGGCTGCGCGCCCTTGCCGAGCAGTCTATGGACGACTACATACGTCGGACGGAGCGAGTCCCGGTCATTCTCATGGCGCTCCGCTTGCTTGATCACGGGGTTCGATACGACCCAAAATTGAAAAAGGAACCACCCGCCACACGCCCCTATGCGAGTGAGTGGGTAGCCCTGTTGGGCGAGGTTCTCTTCGAGCGTCACGGGGCGGCAGGGGCAATCCTTTACGAGCTGGATCGCAAGGCGGACCAGCTGGGAGAAAACCTTACGGAGGACTATCCCGAGGCGGCCGAGATCCTGCGAAACAGGGATGCGCAGCCAAGTCCAGTATGGCGGCTCGCAGAGGCGCTGACGCTCCTGCAAGGTCGGAAAGGGGCGCAGAATAACGTCCTGGAATTGCTAGATTCTGCGCTTATGGTGAACCGACCTAATGGCCTGGGAGTGCGCCGAGCGGTCAGCCGAGCCTCTGGGGACGGCGAGGGCAGGGTACGGCGCGAGGTGCGCGCGCTCGTGCTCGGCGATGCGGCGCTGGACTACCTGGCCCACGTGCACATGGTGCCGAGCGGCAGCAAAAAAGGGTGGCGGCCGTTGCCGCTGCGGAAATTCCTGGAAATTCTACGGGAGCGCTACGGTTTTTTCGTGGACGTGGCGCCGCCCGGATGCGACATCTCCAGCGAACTGGTGCAGCAGAATCGCAGCATCTTCGAGCGGCGCCTGCGCGATCTTGGGCTTTTGGCCGGTGTGAACGACGCGGAGGACATGAAGCAGTTGAGGCCCCGAGTCGAACCGGGTGATGACCATGTCAATGATCTGGACTGAGCTACACGCCCGTCTTTTGAGCACCGCCTTCGAGGAGGTGTTGGGGAGAGCCGAAAAAGGGGCTCTGGCGTTCACCCGTTGCTTGGCGCCAGAGGTGGTAGAAAGGCTGGCTAGCGATGGTGGGTTCGAGCCAGCTGGTTGGCAGGTGTTTCGGGTGGTGGATGCGGATGACCCGCGTGCCCGTACCATCACAGCGGACCGAGCGGTGGAGCTGCGCGAGGCGAAGGGTAGTGCCGTTGTGCTTTTGGTTGACACCTCCAAGGCGGGCGCAGGGATGGATGGTATCTACAGCGCAGCGCGGGAGATACAGGAAAGCGAGCTGTTTAGCAGGGCGCGGCGCAAGGCTTTGCATGAAATCGCCAAAGCTCTCTCGCGGGAGGCGCGGGGGCGGGCAGAGCAGGCCCTGAAGCGGACTCAGCGTCGCGGCCGCGGGCTCCACGTTTCCTATTGGGCGGAGTTTGACTTCCTTGTTCGAAGCGTGGCCCAGCGCCGCGACCCTGGCGAATTGCTGTACCTCGTTGGCCTGTGGCCCGCCCAGCCCGATCCGCGTATGGCGTGGGCGCGAGTCCTCGACCTTTCATGGCGCTTCGTGGACCGCACCCTCGGCCTTAGCGGAGCCGCCCTTACACCCCCCCAGCGCATTGAGTCGTTGAGACTGTTAAACCTCTCCGACGACCAGAGGATGGACCTTGAGCGTTTTATACGGTCCGCTGCGTCAAAGCCCATTTTTTTGGCTTTGGAGGAACTTGCGGACAAGCAACACCTCTGGATCGGTGCCCTTCAGACCGAGAATGTCACCCAAGAATTGCTCGCCATTGAGATTCTCCCGTGGCGCACCAGCAGCGGGCGGATCGTGAAGTGGTCCGGCTTGGTGGAAGACGAGGACTTTCGCAATCCTCCGCTGTTCATCCTCAAACCGGATGCCGACCGCACCGGCGACTATTCGAAGCTGGAAGTACGCTGGAAGGCGCGGCCGGAGAATCTGGAGCGCGGCACAGTGATCTACCGGATCGCCGTCCTTACCGACATGGACGAAGAACTGGCGGTGCGGGAAGTGCCACATAGGGGTAAGAAAGAAGAGAAGTGCTCCTTCGCCAACGACGACTTTTCGGAGCTGGACGAAGACGTGCTGCTCTCCGCCCACGTGGAGATCTCAGCCATCGAAAGCCATGGTATCGAGACGCAGAAAACCGAAGAGTTCACCATTCGCTTTGGGCAGCCTCCGCAACGGGCGCACGCCGGCGTGGGCAAAACGGTTCGCACCTTCAGCGAGGGGGTTATCGAGATTAACGATCGGCAACGAGTTGCTGAACTTCTTTCCGCCCCACTTTTGTTTGTCGACGACGCCAAGGGGTTCGTCCTCCTTGGCACTCCTGAGCTGGGAAAGAGCTTCCGCGTTGCTCGCCCTGCGCTGGTGCGGGAAGTGGAACAGCAATGGCTGGCGCAGGGGGGGCCGATCGGGCGGTGGCGGGTGAAGGTGCGCGCTTCGGGCGAACGAGTCGGAAAAGCCGAATTCCTCCGAATTCCCCTAGCATTGGCGCCGGGGGAAATGCAACCAGCCTTGGAACGGGTTGCCAGCGCGAGTCGCCGCATGGCCGACCGTTTTGGGGATTGGGGTGGCGGTGTGGGCCAGGTGTACGACGATGCTTCCAGGAGCTTCGAGACGGTGGTCAAGGAATACATCCTAGCTTGGGCGGCTCTCCTCGAGGAGGCAGATCCCAAGTTCGCCCTGGCACACACCGTTGAGGTTCAGACACTGTCCGGTCGCACCGTCGGCATGATTGTTCTGCCGAGCCACCCCCTCCGTGTCGCCTGGCACGTGGCCTACGACAGTCTTGTCCTCCATGCCGCCTTCCAGGACGACGCGGCACCGAAGGACGTGCGGGAGGAGTTGAAGATCCTTGACGGTGCTCTGTTCCCACCTTTTCTCCCAGGCCTTGAGAAGGGGCGCTCCTTCGTCTTTGCCGACACCCTTGGTTTTCATGCCGTGGGCATGGTCGCCGACGACGAAAGGGAGCCGAAAGCCGCGGTCGCACTATTGCGCCGAGCATTGGGCCAAAGCGAGGCGGAGGGTGCTGCTCCCACGGTCGGGCAGCAGAGTGCCCAGGTGCTCGCCGATGAGATCCTCAAGTACATTGAATGCCACAATGTGCCACGGGAGCTCCACATCCACGCGCTGCGGCCGGGCGACGGTTTCACAGTCGCCCGCGCTCTGGGAAAGGTTACAGAACGTTCCGAACAAGAGTATGACGATGAAGGCCGCGAAAGTGGCGACTGGGGGAAACCCCCTCGCTTTATCTTGGAGCTTTATCCATCGCCGGAGCAGCGTACAATCGCGGGTCGTTTTATCGCCGATGCCCTTGAAAAGCGGCGCCGGGGTGCTGTCGGCCTTGCTCCCGAGGACGATTGGATGCTAAGATCATTTCCTCTTCCTGGGAATTTGATTGTGCCCAGATTGCGTTGGGCACGCAAGGAGCGCCAAGAGCCAGCAACAGCCGCCCATTTGGCTGTCGCCTTCGACACCTTCGAGTCCAGGGTTGTGGGCGAAGGCTGGGAGACGCCGGGAAAGCCCAGACCCTACTACGCCTACGGCTTGCTGTCGTTCTTTGAGCGGCACTATACCGATCAGCCCACACCTTGTTGGCGCAGTTGTTTGCTGCCACCGGAGGAGGGAGAAAAACACCCCGCCGATAGGGCGCATTCGGAGCGGTTGGTAAGGCTTCAAAAAGCAATCTTGAGCGGCGTGGCACGCAACCTCGACGGCAAGGATGCACGGCCCACTCTCCTGACCGAGGTTCGCCCGGAGAAAGCACATAGCCTCCGTCAGCTTCACCGTCTCTGCGACTGGGTTATCACCCTCGACCGCAACGCTGCCGTCGAGTATTTTGACTCGCCCAAGACCAACCGCGAGGTGTACGACGCGTACGTTATCGACTGCGTGCCGGAACGCGAAGATCTCGGCTGTATGCAACTCATCACCTCCACTAGCAACCTGGAGGAAGTGCGAAACCTCCTTGACGACGCACTGGACCAGATGGGTCTGAGCCACAGCCGGAGAAACGCCGAATTTCTCATGCAGCACCTGAAAGCTTTAAGTGGGCGCCTAGCCATCCGCCTCACAGGGCAGAGCGCACCGACAACAGAGCTTATCGCTCTGGCACTCAGCCACGCCCATTGCGGCTCGCCACAATCGGAGGAGAAAGGCTGCTGGTTGCCGCTGCAGAGGGGGTTCTTTATCCCGGTTGACGATGTCCTGGACTTGTTACCGCCACTGGCCAAAGGACGGGGCAAGGGGCGCCCGCGGGCGGCCGGCCCGATCTCCTCTACGTTTCCCTGGAACATCGTCGCGGCTTGGCCTTTCAGTTTATTGAGGTCAAGTACCGGCGCCATTTACGAACCGCTCGAAATATCGAGCTGATAAATGACATTTGCCGACAAACAAGAGCCCTGCGCGAGCGGTGGGAAACCTATTACTCCCGCGAGGGGGTTCTACCCCCCTTCAGGGCTGTTCGTATGGCCAAGCTGGCTCGGGTGCTCCGGTTCTACGCTAAAAAGGCACACCGACATCAATTGTTAGATGAACACTACAACGAGCTCGTCGGAGAGATCGATCGCATGGTCGCGAGAAGCAGCGAGTACGATTTTAGCACCACGGCGAAAGGCGATCGTGGATGGGTGTTCTGCCCCGAGTATTATGGTTACGCTCCATCCGAGATCTCATCGGGCACTGACGACACTAGGGTTTTCTTGTTTGGCGCTGGGTGCCTAGCGGAATCGGATTTTCGTGGCGAGACGATCGGTGAATTGGCCCCTCTGTCTGGCAGGGCAAGCAAGGTCGATCTCCCCACGTCCTCACCACGGTCAGAACTGGCAACCCGCATCAGTGGTGCGCCTGCTCCCCCTGTCGGCGCCACCACAGCTGCCGCTCCACAGGTTGAGCCGCCGAGGGTTAGCGGTGGGAGCCCCGCCAGCTATCCGGCAATTACGTTGGGGACCGATTGTTTAACTAGCGTAGATGTTTCGTGGCCACTGGCGATAACAGGAAACCCGCACCTCCTCCTCGCTGGACTTCCGGGCATGGGCAAGACCACCTGCTTGCTCAATTTATGCCAGCAGATGCTGGCAGCCGGTGTGCGGCCGATCGTTTTTTCCTACCATGAGGACATCGATGACCGGCTTGAGAAGCTTGTGGGAGAGGTTCGTTTTATCGACTTTCGGGGACTCGGTTTTAACCCACTTCAAGTGATTAATCGGGAGTTGCCAACGGCGTACCTGGACGTGGCAGGCGCACTGCGGGACATCTTCATGGCGGTGTATCCGGAATTGGGCGACATACAAGGGGAAAGGATCCGCAAGGCGATCAAAGAGAGCTTTATTGAACTGGGGTGGGATAATCTCGCCGCTGATCCTCGTACGCTTCGTGAGCCAGCCTTTGTGCGCTTCTTCGAGATGCTGCAAAGCGATCCCCGGCCTGACCACAGCCGGCGAACGCTCCTTGGACGACTGGAGGAGCTCGCTGACTACGGCTTCTTCCAGCTAGCTGACTCGTACGAAAGCCTCTGGGAAGCTAAGGGCGCAACGGTCATTCGCATTCATGGGACACAAAACGATAATTTACAGAGGGCGTTTGCTTCGCTCGTATTTTACGGTCTCTACAAAGACATGTTTCGGCGTGGTGTTCGGTTTCGCATCACCCACGCCGTGATTTTTGATGAGGCACATCGAGCGGCGCGGCTACGCTTGATTCCGACCATGGCCAAGGAATGCCGGAAATATGGAGTCTCGCTAGTGCTAGCCTCCCAGGAAGCGAAAGATTTCCACCCATCGCTGTTTTCCGCAATTGCGAATTATCTGGTGCTTCGCCTTACCGAAACAGATGCCAAGGCGTTGGTGCGGAATGTAGCGAGCTCGGATCAGGAACGAGCTCTCATCGACAAGATTAAGCAAATGGAACGATTTAGAGCCCTATACTTTTCCGAGGGAAGGAAAAGACCCGCCCTTGTCTGCTTGCGTGCCGTTTAATTTAGCAGGTGCGGCACGGAATAGCGGTGCGTGGCTTCTCAGACTGGGCGCTGGTGGTTCGCTCAGGCCATGGGTCGGTAGCGACCCGCCGGGCGGGCTGAAGTAACAGAGGGAAACAGCCCTGAGAGAAAGGGTGATGTTGTCGAGCTTTGCAGCCTGGGAATCCGCTGGCAGTAGCGCGTCTCTTCGGTGGAGGGATGGGCGTGGTTGGCGAAGCCCCCCAAAGACGCGGCTTGGTAGGCAGCGCCGTGGCCTGTGTTCGCTCTTTCCCGGAGCTTCTGGTGCAGGAATGGGGCTCGCGGGCCAGGGGCTTGCGCCGGGGGGCGGAGAGCGCTAGCATAGGAGGGACAAGAGAGCTGGGGTGGTGCAGCCCGCCCAAAGGGCGGGTGAGGGAAGTCGGTGCGAAGCCGGCGCGGCCCCCGCCACTGTAACCGGGGACGGCCTCCTCAAACGTGGCCACTGACCCCCGATTGGGGTTGGGAAGGCGAGGGGGACCGGAGGATCCGGGAGCCAGGAGACCTGCCACCCCAGGTTGAAGGAACGGGAGGTTCCGATGGGTGGAGTGGTTTCCCTTCTCGTCGCAGCGGCGGCCGCCGCTGCTTCAACCGCGGCACAGCAGGGGGTTTTCCAGGAGGTGGTGGTGGTCACCGCCACCGGCGAGGAGACGCCCCTGGCGGAGGTGAGCGCCGCCGGCACGGTGTTCGACCGCGAAGAGCTGGAGGCCCACGGCGGGCCCACGGTGCAGGAGCTGCTGCGCCGGGTGCCGGGCGCCACGCTGCTGCGCAGCGGCCTGGATGGGGGCGTGGCGTCGCTGTTCGTGCGCGGCGCCGGCTCCAACCAGACGCTGGTGCTGTTGGATGGGGTGCGCCTCAACTCGGGGTATTTCGGTGGCTACGATTGGAGCTTGCCGCTGCTGGCGGGGCTTGAACGGGTGGAAGTGGTGCGCGGGCCCTACTCGGCGTTGCACGGCGCCGATGCCTTGGGTGGCGTGGTGCAGTTGGTACCGTCGGTGGATGGGCGACAGTCGGGGCGGCTGCTGGGCGAGGGCGGGGGCAGCGGCTGGCGGCGCGGTGAGTTGGGTTTCTCCACCGCCGCCGGAACCCTATCCCTGCGCACCGATGTGGCCTACCGGGAGGGGGAGGGGCCCTTGCCCAACGATGACTTCGCCGCGCGGCTGGGCTCCCTCTACCTTTCCAAGCCGTTGGGCGCGGCGGGTCGCGTCGGGGTGTTAGTGCGGCATACGGAGAGCGAGACGGAAATCCCGTTCAGCGGCGCCACCGCCACCCCCAACCGCCGCACCGAGGCGCGGGAGACGCTGGTGGCGGTGCCGCTGCGCCTGGCGCAGGTGGGGGGAGGGGTACTGGAAGGGTCGCTGTCGCGGGCGGAACGGGATCTTTCCTTCCGCGACCCCGACGATGCCTTTGGCTACACGGCCGGGGACACGGCGGCGGATACCACGGCGGCGCGGCTGGTGTGGCACCGCTCGCTGGGGGCCCACCGGTTGAGCGTCGGCGGCGAGTGGCGGCGCGACGAGGTGACCGATACCAGCTCCTTCGGCGTGAATTTGGACGCCGCCCGGCTCACCACCGCCTCCGGGTTCGTGCAGGACCGCTGGCGGCCGTCGCGGCGCTGGGAGGTGCTGGCCGGGGCGCGCTGGGACGACGCCGACCCGTGGGGAAGCGAGGTGTCACCCCGGGTGACGGTCAGCCATCTGGCCGGGCCGGCGCGGGTGTGGGGGTCGTGGGGTCGGGCATTCCGCGCCCCGGCCCTGGGCGAGCTGTACTTCCCGTTCTCGGGCAACCCCGATCTCGAGGCCGAGCGCAGCCGCGGCGCCGAGGCCGGGGTGGCGCTGGCGCTGGGCGGCGGTGCCGGCCTGGTGCAGCTGGTGGGCTTCTCCAACCGCGTCCACAATCTCATCCAGTTCGACTTTGCGACCTACGCCTTCGCCAACCTCGGGCGCGCCACCATGGAGGGGGTGGAGGCGTCGTGGGTGCAGCGGCTGGGGGCGCTGCGGCTGCGCACCGGGTTGACCTGGCTGAATGCCGAAGACGGCGACGGCGTGGCGCTGCTGCGTCGCCCCCAGTGGTCGGGCCACCTGTCGCTGGGGGGCCGGTTCCCGGGGGCGGTGGAGGGCGAGGCGGCGCTGATCTGGGTGGGGCGGCGGCCGGATGTGGATGCGGTGACCTTCGCCCGCGTGCAGCAGGGGGGGTTCGTGACCGCCTCGGTGTCGGCGGCCGTGCCGCTAGGTGGCGGGGTGCGCCTGCGGGCGCGGGTGGACAACGTGGCCGACCGCGCCTACGAGGAGGTCAACGGCTATCCAGCCCTGGGGCGTCGGGTGATCGTCGGCGCCGACTTCGCCTGGTAGGGATTCTCGAAGGTGGAACCGGGCCCGCCGCGGGCCAGGGGCGGTTGACCTGCGCCGCTTGTGTTTGCTAGTTTTCTCACATTCTGCCCCAGGGGCGTCATCGCCCCTGCCGAGGGAGGAGGGGGAGTGGCTCCACCCAACTATTCACTCATCCTCATCATGGCGTGCTTCTGGGTGGTTTTCTTCGTGGTCCGGCGACTGCTCGTCGTGCCTGTGGGAGCACTGCTGGACGAGCGCGCCCGGCGCGCTCAGGCCGCCGCCAAGGCGTTCGACGCCGCCCGCCTTGAGCTTTCCGAGGCTTTGAGCCGCTGCGAGCGCGAGCTCGCCCAGGCGGCAGCCGAGGGTCAGCGAGAGCGGGCGGCGCTGCGCGCCGAGGGCGAGGCCGAACGGCGGCGCCGTCTCGAGGAGGCCCGGGAGGCCGGGCAGGCGAAGCTACACGCGTTCACCCAGGAGCTCGAGCAGGCGGCGAGTGAGGCGCGGGAGGAGCTGCGGCGCTCGACGCGGGCACTGGCGGCCGAGCTGGCGCAGCGCTTGCTGGGAAGGAGGCTGGCATCGTGAGTAGGGGTGGTTGGGGAGGAGAAAGGTGGGTCGCTCCGTGCCGGTGCCTCACCGGCATCGTCGCCTATCTGGTGGTGCTGCTGGCCGCCGCCGAGCCCGCCTGGGCCGCTTCCGGCGGCGGCGATACCTGGCTCGGTATCCCGCGGGTTGTGTGGTACACCCTCAATCTGTTGCTTTTCTTCGGTTTGTTGGGGTGGTTGCTGGCCAAGCCGATGGCGGCGTTCTTCCGCACCCGCCGGGAGGAGATCGCCCGCGCGCTGGCGGAGGCAACGCGACAGCAGGAGGAGGCGGTACGCATGAAGGCGGAGATGGAGCAGCGCGTCGCTTCGCTGGAGGGCGAGATCGCGGCGCTGCGCCAGCGTCTGCGGGACGACGGTGCGCGCGAGCGTGCCGCCCTGGTGCAGCAGGGGGAGGAGGAGGCGCAACGCCTGCTCGCCCAGATGGACCGGGAGGCAGCACGGCGGCGCGAGGAGGCGCAGGCGGCGCTGGCCCGCGAAGCCGCAGGCATCGCCGCCGAGTTGGCCTGGGAGCTGCTGCAGCGTGAGGTGACCCCCGACGACCGGGAGCGCATCTTCCGTACGACGTTGGAGCGCCTACGTGGCCAGGTGAAGGGGGGTGTGCAGTGAGCCGGCGGGTGGCGCGGCCCTATGCGGCCGCCCTCTCCAAGGTACTGGAAAAGCAAGGCGTGGAGGTCATGCGACAGGTGGAAAGGGAGCTGGAGGCGGTGGCTGAGGCGCTGCGCGCCAGCCCGGAGTTTCTCCGCGCCTTCGAGGTGCCCACCGTGCCGTGGCCGAAGAAGCAGGAGTTGCTGAAAGAGCTGGGGCGTCGCGTGCAGCTGCGGGTGGAGGCGCAGCGCCTGCTGGCGGCGCTGGCCCTGCACTACCGGCTGCGGTTTCTGGCCGACGTGGTCGTCGCCTTCCGTGGCCTCGTCGATCGTCGCGAAGGGGTGGTGCGCGGCAGCGTGGTGTTGCCCGCCGCCCCGCGGGCCGGCCAGATCGAGGCGCTGGCCGAAGCACTTAAGGGTGCCATGCAGGCGCGGGTGGTGCTGGAGTCGTCGGTGCACCCCGAGATGTTGGCGGGGTTCGTGGTGCGGCTGGGTAGTCGGGTGTTCGACGGGTCGCTCAAGAGTCAACTGAATCGCTTCGCGGCCGCCGCCGCGCGTGCAAAGGGTTAGGAGCGGGGACATGCAGATACGAGTGGACGAGATCACAGACATCCTGCGCCGTCAGATCGAGGGGCTGGAAACCACGGTGGAGATGGCCGAGGTGGGCACGGTGGTGTCGGTGGGTGACGGCATCGCCCGCATCTTCGGCCTCGACAAGGTGATGGCCGGAGAGATGGTGCAGCTCCCCCACGGCGTCTTCGGCCTCGCCCTGAACCTGGAGGAGGACGGCGTCGGCTGCGTGCTCATGGGCGAGACCCAGGCCATCCGGGAGGGGGACGAGGCGCGCCGCACTGGTAAGATCCTCTCGATTCCGGTGGGCCCGGAGCTGATCGGCCGGGTGGTCAACCCGCTGGGGCAGCCGGTGGACGGCAAGGGACCCATTAAGGCCGCCGCTATGAACCCGCTGGAGCGCATCGCCCCCGGCGTGGTGCGGCGGCAACCGGTGAAGGAACCGGTACAGACGGGCATCAAGGCGATCGATGCGATGATCCCCATCGGCCGCGGGCAGCGGGAGCTGATCATCGGCGACCGCCAGACGGGCAAGACCTCCGTCGCCGTGGACGCCATCATCAACCAGAAGGGCAAGAACATGGTGTGCGTGTATGTGGCGGTGGGCCAAAAGCGCTCCACCGTGGCGCAGGTGGTCAAGACGCTGGAGGACTACGGCGCCATGGACCACACCATCGTGGTGGTGGCCTCCGCCTCCGAGCCGGCGCCGCTGCAGTACCTGGCACCCTACGCCGGCTGCGCCATCGGCGAGTACTTCCTCTACAACGGCCAGCACGCCCTGTGCATCTACGACGACCTCTCCAAGCACGCCGCCGCCTACCGCGAGATCTCCCTGTTGCTGCGCCGCCCGCCGGGCCGCGAGGCGTACCCTGGCGACGTCTTTTACCTGCACTCGCGCTTGCTGGAGCGCGCCGCCAAGCTGCGCGACGATTTGGGCGGCGGCTCCCTCACCGCGCTGCCGATCATCGAGACCCAAATGGGCGACGTCTCCGCCTACATCCCCACCAACGTCATTTCCATCACCGACGGGCAGATCTTCCTGGAGACCGACCTCTTCTACTCCGGCGTGCGGCCGGCGGTGAACGTGGGTATTTCGGTGTCGCGCGTGGGCGGCAACGCCCAGATCAAGGCGATGAAGAAGGTGGCCGGCACGCTACGTCTGGATCTGGCCCAGTATCGGGAGCTGGCCGCTTTCGCCCAATTCGGTTCCGATTTGGACAAGGCCACCCAGCGCCAGCTGGCCCGCGGCGAGCGGCTGGTGGAGCTGCTCAAGCAGGGGCTGCACGAGCCCATGGCGGTGGAGCTGCAGATCGCCTCGGTGTACGCCGGCACCCACGGGCACCTGGATCGTCTCAAGGTCTCCGCGGTACGCACCTTCGAGCGCTACCTGCACGAGTACCTCTCGTCGCGCCACGGCAGCGTGCTGGAGGCCATCGTCGCCTCCGGCAAACTGGAGGGCGCAGTGGAGAAAGAACTTGGCGCGGCGTGCTCCGCCGCCGTCGACGCGTTCCTCAAGGAACACCCGGAGGCCGCCGTTGCCTAACACCCTCGACCTGCGGCGCCGCATTCGCTCGGTGAAGTCCACCCAGCAAATCACCAAGGCCATGAAGATGGTCGCGGCGGCTCGTCTGCGCCGCGCCCAGGCACGCATCCTGGAGGCGCGGCCCTACGCCGCCGCCATGGAGGCGGTGCTGCGCTCCGTGGCGGCGCGGGTGCCGTCGCGCAAGCACCCACTCCTGGATGCGCGGGAGGAACGCTCCGTCACCCTGGTCACGGTCACCGGCGACAAGGGGTTGTGCGGCGCTTTCAACGCCAACGTGCTGCGCGAGGCGCTGCATGTGCTGCGCTCCGGGCGCTGGCCGGCCGTGGAGTTGGTGCTGGTGGGGCGCAAAGGGATCGATTTTTGCAGGGTGCGGGGGATCAAGCCGGTGGCGACGTACGCCGACCTGATGGGCAGGATCACCCCGGAGGCAGCCTTCGCCCTCGCCCGCGACCTCATCAAGAGGTTCGTGAGCGGCGACACCGACGCCATCTATCTGCTCTCCAACCGCTTCCGCTCCATCATCCGGCAGGAGGTCACCCTGCAGCGGCTGCTGCCTATCCCGCGCGCCGAGCTGGAGGGGCAGGCGGCGGTGTCCGGCTACATCTACGAACCCAACCCGGGCGCGCTACTGGACGACTTGTTGCCGCGGCACGTGGAGTTTCAGGTGTTGCGGGCGCTCCTTTCATCCCAGGCGGCGGAGCAGGCGGCGCGCATGACCGCCATGGACGCGGCTTCCAAGAACGCCGGCGAGATGATCGACAAGCTCACCCTGACCTATAACCGTGTGCGGCAGGCTTCAATCACCAAGGAACTCATCGAAATCGTTTCCGGGGCCCAGGCCCTCGGCGAGAGGTAGGAGACCGTCAATGGCAACGACCGACACCCCTGTGGAAGGCAGAGTGGTTCAGGTTATCGGGCCGGTGGTGGACGTGGAGTTCCCCGAGGGCCACCTCCCCCCCATCTACACCGCCGTGGAGATTCGCGACCGCTCCGAGGCGGGCGAAGTGGAGGTAGTCACCGAGGTCATGCAGCATCTGGGCGAGAGCCGGGTGCGCTGCGTCTCCATGCTGCCCACCGACGGGCTGGTGCGCGGCATGAAAGCCATTGACACCGGCGGCCCCATCTCCATGCCGGTGGGGCGCGAGACGCTGGGTCGGGTGCTGTCGGTGATCGGCCGCCCGGTGGACGAGCGGGGGCCGGTGGAGACCAAGGAGCGCTGGCCGATCCACCGGGAGGCGCCGCTGTTCGAGGATCAGTCCACGCAGGTGGAGATGTTCGAGACCGGCATCAAAGTTGTGGACCTCTTGGAGCCGTACACCAAGGGCGGCAAGACCGGCCTGTTTGGCGGCGCCGGCGTCGGCAAGACGGTCATCATCATGGAGCTGATCAACAACGTCGCCCTGCAGCACGGCGGCTTTTCGGTGTTCTCCGGGGTGGGCGAGCGCACCCGCGAGGGCAACGACCTGTGGTTGGAGATGCAGGAGTCGGGGGTTATCGACCCCAGCGACTGGAGGAAGTCCAAGGCGGCGCTCATCTACGGCCAGATGACCGAGCCGCCAGGGGCGCGCCTGCGCGTCGCTCTGTCGGGCCTGACCGTCGCCGAGTATTTCCGCGACGTCGAGGAGCAAGACGTGTTGCTCTTCATCGACAACATCTTCCGCTTCACCCAGGCCGGTTCCGAGGTGTCGGCGCTGCTCGGCCGCATGCCCTCCGCCGTGGGCTACCAGCCCAACCTGGCCACCGAAATGGGCGAGTTGCAGGAGCGCATCACCTCCACCAAGCGCGGGTCCATCACCTCGGTGCAGGCCATCTACGTGCCCGCCGACGACCTCACCGACCCGGCCCCGGCTACGGCCTTCGCCCACCTGGACGCCACCACCGTGTTGTCGCGCCAGGTAGCGGAGCTGGGCATTTACCCGGCGGTGGACCCCTTGGCCTCCACCAGCCGCATCCTTGACCCCAACATCGTCGGCCAGGACCACTACAACACGGCCCGGGAAGTCCAGCGCATCCTGCAGAAATACAAAGACCTGCAAGACATCATCGCGATCTTAGGGATCGACGAGCTGTCCGAGGAGGACAAACTCACGGTGGCGCGGGCGCGCAAGATCCAGCGCTTCCTCTCCCAGCCGTTCCACGTGGCCGAGCAGTTCACCGGTCTTAAGGGGCGGTACGTGCCCATCGCCGAGACCATCCGCGGCTTCACCATGATCACCTCTGGCGAGCTGGACCACATCCCCGAGCAGGCGTTCTACATGAAAGGCACCATTGACGAGGTGTTGGAGCACGCCAAGCGGCTGGAGGCAGAGGGATGAGCCGGGCGGGTACGCTGTGCCTGAAAGTGGTCACGCCGACGCGGGTGGTGGTGGACGCGGAGGTGGACAGCGTCACTCTGCCCGGGGCGCTGGGCGCTTTGGGCATCCTGTCTGGCCACACCCCCCTCTTGACGGCGCTGCGTATCGGTGAGCTGGAGTACCGACAGGGGGTGCACGAGCACTACCTGGCGATCCAGTGGGGGTTTGCTGAGGTGCAGGGCGACGTGGTCACGGTGTTGGCGGATGTGGCCGAGCTGCCCGGGGAGATCGACGTGGCGGCCGCCGAGGCCGACAAGCGCGACGCCGAGGAGGCCATGCGCACCGCCGGCGGCGAGGAGTTCAACCTACAGCGCGCCAAGCTCCACGCCGCCGTCACCCGCCTCACCGTCGCCGCCCGCAGCTAGCCGCCCTGCCGCCGTCCGCTCGGTGCTCCCCAGCAGCCCTGCCGGTGGGGCGCCGGCTAAAAACGCGTCGCGGCTGCCCGTAGGATGCCGTACCGGGTAGCTGGCCGCCCCAGCCACGGTGGCGCTGCCGCCGAGGACCTCAGACAGGAGGAACGGCAGGAGGTGCGTAAGAACTCTCCGGTGGGGGCCTCGCGGGAGGTGACCACCAACGCCGCGGCGGTGCCGCAGCGTGTCGCCCTGGACGCTTACCAGGTGCGCTCGGCCATCGCCAAGGGCAAAGCGAAGGTACTGGGAGTGTTGCACCGCCACACCGAACTGTTCAGCGGCCACTGCCGCGCGGAACGGTTTCTGGACCCTCGGAAGGCGCCCACCTACGCGAACGTCCGCGTCATTGGCGAGACGGCGCGGCGGGATCTGTACGGACCCGAAGGGGCGGTGGGGCGCGACGTCAAGATCAACGACCTCTGGTGCCAGGTAGTGGGGGTGGCGGCGTTGTTTTCGAAGGCGTGGCCGTCGGCTCTCTGGCCCGCGAGCTTTACGGGCCGGTCACCGCGGCGCTGCGCCAACTCCACCTCCAGGTCACCAAATGGCCCCTGGACGAGAGTGTGGTACGGCTGCCCCCGGGCGCTTCCCCGAGAGCGTCGGCCACGCTGGTGGGTCGGCTACTGGCGCAAAGCCGGCGCGCCCGCCGGCTGTTCTCTCGCGTCATGGGGTGCATCGCCGGTATCTACCCGGCCCCCTGCATCGCCTCCCTCGGTCCCATGGAAGCGTCCGCTGCCAGTGGGCGCAGAGGGGTGGTACGGTGATGGGGGTACGGGTGCCGGCGGGAGCTATCCCGCGAGACAGCTGCGGGACCGCGCCCAGGAGAGCGCGTTGACGCGGAACGAAGCGGTCCGTAGGATGGTGGAGCTACCTCCTGCGGAGGTGGGTCGTCGCAGCAGCGGGGCGAGGAGGTGACAGGTGGTGCGACCGATCCGGGTGTCGTCGCTGGGAGTTAGGAGGCTCGTCGAGGACACCCTACGGCGGCGGCACCGCCACCGCCAGTTCGTGGGCATCGTGGCGCTGCTGGTGATCGTTCTGCTGTCGCAGCCGTGGCGCGCGCCGGCGCTGTTTTGGCCCGGGGCGGCGCTGGCCGGGTTTGGCATCGCTGTCCGGCTGTGGGCGTCGGGGCATGTGAAGAAGGACAAGGAACTGGCGACGGGGGGACCCTACGCCCTAGTGCGCCACCCCCTCTACCTGGGCAACCACCTGTTGTTCATTGGGTTTTGCCTGACGTCGGGGCTGTGGTGGAGCCCCCTGGTGTGGCTGGGCGTGACCCTCCTCTACTATCCGCCGGCTATCCGGCACGAGGACGCCAAGCTGGAGTCACTGTTTGGCGAGGCATGGCGGCGCTGGCGAGCGGTCACCCCGGCCATCGTGCCGCGCCTGCGGCGGCCGTCCGCCTCACTGGGGGGGCGCTGGTCGCTGGCCCAGAGCCTGAAGGCCAACGGCGAGCCGATCATTGCCGCGGTGCTGGTGGCCTTGCTGTGGGTGGTGTACGCGAGGATCCCTTAGGGGCGGCGACCGTGGATGCCGCCACGGGGCCGGCTAGCGATGGGGACCTGCTGCGACGGGTAGAAGAGGCGCTGGCCGCAGGCCGAGGGGAGGCGCAGGCGGCGTACCAGGGGACGCTGCTGCTACTGCCCGACTTCCATCCACCGCTGATCGTCAAGTACGCCAGCGGGTGGGGACCGTTGCGTTGGCTGCGCGCCGCCATGATCCGACGGGAGTACCGCATCTACCAGCGCCTGGCCGGCATCCCAGGCATCCCGCGCTGCTTCGGTGTCGTCCCCGGTCCGGGTCTGGTGCTGGAGTACGTGGAGGGGGTGCCGCGCCGCGGCGCCGAGATCCTCGACCGCGAGGCGTTTTTCGCGGAGCTGTTGGAGATCGTGCGGGCGATCCACGCCCGCGGGGTGGCCCACGGCGACCTGGCGAAGCGCAGTAATATCCTGGTGGTGGACAAGCGCCGGCCACTGGTGATCGACTTTGGCATGGCGCTGGTGCGCAAGGAGGGGTTCGCACCGCTGCACCGGCGGGTTTTTAACTTGCTCCTCCGCCTGGACCTTAACCAGTGGGTGAAGATCAAGTACGACCGCCAGCTACACCTGGCTTCGCCGGAGGATCTGGCGCTGTACCGGCTCACTTGGCCGGAGCGCGTCGCCCGAGCGATCAAGAAGACCTACACCAACAAAGAGGGAAAGCGACCCTTCTCGCGACAGCGCCGGCGCTAGCGGCCGGCCGCTTAGCGCGTCTCCAAGCCGAGGGCGCGCAGCAGCGCGGTGCAGGAAAACGCCACCACCGCGCGATCGTCGTGGACGGCGAACAGCCGGCTGTCCTCTTCGGCGGCCCACGGCCCGGTGGTGATGCCGTCGGTGTTGGCCGTCGTCTCGCCCACCACGGACCCCAGGTGGCGCAAGTCACGGCGGTCGAAAAGGTGGAAGACGGTGCGCGGCCGACGTTGGTCGGTCGCTACCCAGTAGCCACCCTCGCCCCGCTCGATGAGGGCAATCCCCTCCGGCTCCCCCTGGAAGAGGCCGGCGCCCATGATCTGACCGGTGAACGTCCCAGCGCGGGAGTAGACCTTGATGTTCTGCACGCCGCGGGTCTCGTCGGCGATGAGAAGCCGATCGTAGCGCCCATCGACGGCGATGGACTCCACGGTGGTAAGCACGCCGGGGCCGCTGGTGTCGCCGAAGGCGCGCAGGTAACGGGCGGTGAAGCCCGACTCGCCCATGGTTAGACGGAAGTGTTTGACTCGCTCTCCTAGCTGTGAGGCGGGCGGGGTGACGAGCCCGGGGTCGAGGTAGTTGTCAGTGATGTAGACCTCAAGGTGGCCCCCATCTCCAGGGAGAACCGCGAGGCCGTACGGCCAGCGCAGGACCTCAGCGCCAAAAAAACCCAGCGGCTCCAACTCCGGCAGGCGCAGGAGCTGAACGCGGTGATTGTCCCGTTCGGTGACCAAGGCGAGGTCGCCGACCACCGCCACGCCGTTGGGGCGGCGGAACTGGCCAGGGGCGTCGCCCCGCTGGCCCACCCTGCGCACGATGCGACCGTCGCGGGCGTCGAGCACCACCAGCTGGTCGGTGGCCTTGGCGGTGGCCAGCACCCACGGCCCAGCGGGCCAAAAGGCCAGCGAATCGAGGTTGTCGGCGGGTGAGTCCTCGCTGGCGAAAAGCTCGGTCAAGGTGGCAAAGGTCTGCGGGTGAGGAACCGGGTCCGCGGCGCCGCTACACCCCACCAGCGCCCCCGCTACTACCAGCGGTACCGCCGCCCAGACCCGCTTTCGGTGTCGCACTCTCCCCTCCCCGTGACGGGGGAAATAGTAAACCAACGCAACGTGCCCCGCCTAGGGATGGCGGGGCGACGCAGGTCAATACAGGCGTCCACCCGGCTGGGTGGAGGTGAGTTGGCCGTCTTCCGCGGTCACCGTGTAGGAGGCCAGTCCGGTGCCCTGCCAGCTGGGCAGGTGCACCGCCTGGCCCGCCACCGCTCTCTGCACCGCCACCTGGCGGAAGGTCAAACCTTGGCCGGGCAGGCAGCGCTGGGGCGGCCCGGGGCTCTGCAGCAGGTACACGGCGCCGCGTCCCACCACCGTGCCTAAGCCGTTTTCATCCACTACCAGAGCGGTGGCCTCGTCGATGCCAAGCCCCCGGGCCGGCTGAACGCCGAAGTCGGCAACGAGGCGGGCGAGGAAGGTCACCAGGCGGCCCATGCGGTCGCGGCCGGCGAAGTGGGAATCGCAAATCACGCCTGCCAGGGCGGGAACGTGCAGGACGTTGCGCACCAAGGTGACGCGCTCGTGGTAGGGGTTGGCGAGCGCCTGGCTGGAGGTGATGGTGCCCGCCAAGGCGGCGAAGACCCACTCGCCCAGGATGGCCAGACCGGCGCTGGTGCCGCCCAGGGGGGCTCCCCTGGCCACGACGCCGTCAATGGTGGTGGTCAGGGCGGTGCCTCCCCAGAAGGTCACGTAATCCGCCTGATCGCCGCCAGCCAGGAAGACTCCCTCCGCCTGACCAACGCGGGCCAGCACATACGGGTCCTCGGCACGGCGGCGGGCGGCGACGATCAGCGTCTCCACCGAGTCGGCACCGGTGAGATCCAGCAAGTACTGGTTGTAACCGCCACCGCCGGTGGCCCGTAGGACCACCAGGTCACCGGCGCCGGCGCCCTCTCCCAACGCCTGCATGGCAGCATCCACGTCGGCTCCACCCCCGGCCAGGACGAGAATCGGCCGCGTAGGTCGCTGCACATCGGCGGGGTTGCCCACCAGCAGCGGCCACAGGCCGCGCACCACGCGATGGGTGGCACGCGGCTCCTGCGCCGCGCCCTCCACCCCCCCCACCAAGGCCAGGAGAATCAAGCCCGCGGCCCGTTGGCGCCCGCTCATCGTCCCTCTCCACTCCCAGCATACCCCGGTCGGGGCGAGGGCGGCGTACTGGCGCCGGCCCGCCCGGCGCGCTACCCTCGGCGCGTGGACACGCCTGGGAGCCTCTCGGTCCCCTTGCCGCAGTGGGTAACCGTTCATCCTGCCGCGCTGGCGCACCCAGACGACGCGATCTCTCCCAGCGTGCCACGTACCGCGCGTGACGCACTCCTCGCCGAGGCGCTGGTGGCACGCAACGCCGCTTGGGGTAACCCGGTCGAGGAGCAGGTGAGGCGCTGGCTGGCAGGGGCCGAGGTGGTAGCCAGCGGCCAGCAGCCAGGGCTGCTGGGTGGGCCACTGTTGACGCTGATCAAGGCCTGTGCGGTGGCGGCCGAGGTGCGCCGGCGGCGGGCAGCGGGGCGGGAGGCGGTGGGGTTCTTCTGGCTCGCCACCAACGACGACGACCTGCCCGAGATGGGGTGGGCCCGGGTGGCGCTGGGCGAGGAGGTGGTCACGGTTCGGGAGGAGCGGTGGCCCCGTGGTGCCACCACAGCGGGTCACGTGCTCCTGGGTGGTGCCGCGGTCGCCATGCTGGAGCAAGTGGCAACGCACAGTGTCGGGGAGCGGGCGCGGGAGGCCTTGGCGCTGGCCAGGCGCTGCTATCAACCGGGGGTGACCTTGGGCGAGGCCACCGGTCGGTTTCTCGGGGAACTGCTGCGCGGCCTTGGAGTGGTGCTGGTGGACGCCCTGGAGCCGGCGCTGGCGAAGGCGGGGCGGGACACCCTCATCCAAGTGCTGGCCCGTCTGCCGCAAGCGTGGTCCGCTCTCCAGGCGGGCGGGGAAGCTATGGCGGCGCAGGGGTGGCCGGTGCCACTGCGGCTAGCCGCGGCACGGCTGCCGGTGTTTCGGCTGCACGACGGGCGCCGGGAACGGCTGGCGGCGCGCGGGGGGGCCTGCCCGCCGGCCCTGCTGCGGGAGGTGGAGCGGCACCCCGAGCGCTTTTCGCCCAACGTGTGGGTTCGGCCTCTCCTTCAAGACGCCGTTCTGCACACCTCCACGGCGCTGTTGGGCGGGGCGGAGCTGGCCTACCACCGCCAGGGCCGGGAGCTGTGGGAGCTGGTGGGCGTGCCGCGTCCAGCCTGGCGGCTGCGTCCCCACGTGACCGTGGTGACGGCGGCCGAGCGGCGCCTGGCCGCCCAGCTGCGCGTGGGGCCGGAGGATCTGCTGCGGCGGCGGCCCCCCCGCCAGCTGCTGCGCGGCCGGGCATTGGCCCGGCGGCAAGAGGCGCTGGCACACCAGCTGGAGGCACAACTGGCACGCCTGGAGACCGCGGCGCAGCGGGAACTGCCTATGCTGGTGCCCGATGTGCGAGCCACCGCGGGCAAGGTGGCGGCGGCGCTGCAGTGGCTGCAGCACCGCACCGCCTCAGCCCAAGCCCGCAGCAGCGAGGTGGAGGTGCAGAGGTGGCGGCGGCTGACCGCCTTCCTGCGCCCGGACGGCCGGCCGCAGGAACGGCGGCTATCGGTGCTGGCGCCGCTGCTGCGCCTGGGTTTGCAGTGGCCAGCCCAACTGGCGGCGGCTCTGGATGCCACTGACCCGGGGATGCACTTGATGTGCTGGGCGGAGGGTGGGCCGTGGTAAGTCCCTGCCATGTGGTGGCCGTGGGGGCGCACCCCGACGACGTGGAGCTGGGGTGCGGCGGGGTGCTGGCGCGCCTGGCGGCGGCGGGGCGGCCGGTGGGGATCGTCGACTTGAGCGCTGGGGAGATGGCCTCGCGGGGCACCGTCGCACAGCGGCAAGGGGAAGCGGAACGCGCGGCGGCAGAGCTGGGGGTGGCCTGGCGTACCTGCCTGCAGCTGCCCGACGGCGGCCTGGCGGCCCACGATCCGGCGCAGCAGGCGGCGGTGGTAGCGGTGCTGCGGCGGGCGATGCCGCGGGCGGTCCTGACCCACCACGCCGGCGACCCGCATCCAGACCACCGGCAGGCGGCCAGTCTGGTCGAGCAAGCGTGCTTTCTAGCCGGGGTGGGGCGACTGTGGCCCGAATTGGGGGCACCGTGGCGGCCGGCGCTGCTGCTCGCCTTTCCTGGGCCCCGGCAGCTTTTCACCCCGCAGCTGGTGGTGGATGTGACGGCGTGGTATGACAGCAAACGCGCCGCCGTGGTCGCCCACGCGTCCCAGTTCCAAAGAGGCTGGGAAGGCGCTGAAGGTGTGCCAGCGACCCATCTCTCGTCGGGGTATTTCCTGGCTGCGGTGGAGGGGCGCGACCGCGCGGCCGGTAACCTCATCGGCTGCCAATTCGGCGAGGGACTCATCGCCGACAGGGCATTGAACCTGGATGAAATCGCCTGGCTGCTGAGCGCCGGACGATGAGGGGGGAGGAACAGCGGCGATGCGCATCGGTGTGACGTGTTACCCCACCGTGGGCGGGTCGGGGGTGGTGGCCACTGAGCTGGGGCTGGCCATCGCCCGCCGCGGCCACGAGGTGCATTTCATCTGTTACGCGTTGCCCTACCGGCTGGGGCGAGTACCCCCCGGCGTCACCTTCCACGAAGTGACGGTGCCGGCGTACCCGTTGTTTCAGTATCCGCCCTACTCGCTGGCCCTGGCTTCGGAGATGGCCGATGCGGTGCGCACTCACGGCATCGAGCTGTTGCACGTCCACTACGCCATCCCCCACGCCATCTCCGCCTACCTGGCGCGGGAGATCTTGGGGGGCGGTCCCAAGTTGGTGGTGACCCTGCACGGCACCGACATCACCGTGGTGGGGGCCGATCCGTCGTTCTTGCCCATCGTGCGGCTGGGGATCGAGCGGGCCGACGCGGTCACCGCTGTCTCGGCGGCGCTCAAGCGGGAGACCCACGAGCTGTTGGGGGTGACCCGAGAGATCGAAGTGATCCCCAACTTTGTGGATCTCTCCCGCTGCGATGCGCCCTTCGCCTCGGCCTACCGTCGGCGCCTCGCGCCCGATGGTGCACCACTCCTGGTACACGCGTCGAACTTCCGGCCGGTCAAGCGCGTGCGCGATGTGCTGGAGATCTTTCGACTGGTCCAGCAGCGGTTGCCGGCGCACCTGGTGATGGTGGGGGACGGCCCCGACCGCCCCATGGCCGAAAAGTACGCCCGCGAGGCGGGCATCGCCGACCGCGTGGAATTCCTGGGCAACATCACACCTGTGGAGGGGGTGATGGGCGCCGGCGACGTCTTCCTGCTGCCCTCCGAGGAGGAGTCGTTTGGCCTGTCGGCGCTGGAAGCCATGGCGTGCGGGGTGCCGGTGGTGGCCTCCAACGCCGGGGGGTTGCCGGAGCTGGTGGCCCAGGGAGAGGGAGGGTTTACCTTCCCCGTGGGCGACACCGCTGCCATGGCGGCGCAGGTGCTGGCGCTGCTCGAGGATCCGGCGGCGTTATCAAGGCAGCGGGAACTGGCTCGCCGCCGGGCCCAGGAGCATTTTTCCGCCGAGAAGATCGTCACCAAGTACGAGGACCTCTACCGACGGCTGCTCTCCCAGTGAGCAGGGGCGGCCCCGCTTGATATCGAGGCGCCGGGCCAGTATACTCAAATAGCGCGTGAGTCACAGTACATCCCCGCCGCGGCGGGAGAGTAAGGAGATTGCCATGGCCGTACCACCTGCAGTTCCGTCCGCCCCACCGGCCGTCAAGGCCGACCTGACAAAGCGTTTCATCGCCGCCCTCATCGACGGTCTGTTGGCCGGTGGCGTGAGTATCCTCCCGTTTATCGGCGGGATCATCGGCGCTGCTTATATCCTGCTGCGCGATGGTCTCGATCTGGAGTTCATGGATCGGCGCTCCATTGGTAAGAAACTCATGAAGCTGCGTCCCATCCGGCTCGATGGCCAGGCCATGGATCTCGAGACCTCCCTCAAGCGCAACGTACCGCTGTGCATCGGCGCGCTGGGGAGCATCTTCTGGGTCATCCCTATCCTCGGATGGATCGTGGCGATCCTACTGGGGGTCATCGGTCTCATCGTCGCCATCGTCGAAGTGGTGATGGTCCTCACCGACCCCGAGGGTCGCCGCATGGGGGACAAGCTGGGGTCTACCAAGGTCGTCGAGGTGGCCGAGTAAGCCTCTGCCCGTTGCGGTTTGCACCTGCGTCATGGGTCCCCCCTCACCCGGCAGGGGCGAGGCCCCCCAGTCAGGGGAGTTTGCCACCCACCAGTGGCCAGGTCTTGCTTCCGCTACATGCCCCCACGCCGGTCAGCGAGGTGGTCACGGTGCCGCCGATACCGCCGGCGGCGTCGAGGGTGCCGTCCAGTTGCACGGTCACCGTGGCACCACCGCTTAGCGCCCCGGAGAGCCGCACGGCGAAACGGCCCACGTCATCGGGAACCACGGGTTGCGGCAAGGACCCCGCCAAGCGGGCCAGCTCCCCGCCGTCGCAGGTGGGTATATCTTCGTCGGTATGCAGCACCGTGGCGTCAATGGCGGTGAAGGCGCCGCCGCTCATGGTCAGCGTGATGGGGGTGTCGTAGGTGGTCTTGTCGGCTTTGCACAGATACGTACCGTCCCCCCCTGCCGCGGCGATCATCTCAATGGTGGACGGGTCGTTGGTGCGCCCGTCCAGCATCGACCCCAGCACCACCACCGGCCCACCTGACAGGACCGCTAGGCGCACGCGCACGTTGGTTCCTGGCGGCCGCTTGAGCTTGTCAAAAACGTCGTTGAGCTGCTTGGGCTCCCAGGCCCGCAGGGAGATGTCGGGCACCGCCCCGGAGGGGGGAATTTCGTTGCCCAGTTTGTCCAGCATGGTCAAACGCACGACGGTGGGATTCGCGGAGGCGTTCATAAACGCCACGTTGGTGCGCCAAATCCGTTGGGAACCCGAAACCACGCTGCGCGCCCCGATGATATCGGTGGACTGGCCAGCCTTGATGGCCTCGGCGAGGGGGGTGGCGGCGTCGAACTGGCCCGCCGTACCGGTGCCATAGGTGCCTTGGACGGCAATGTCGTACACCCGTGCCGTGACCACCACTGGCTGCATCGACTGAAAACGCAGGCCTCCCACCGCGTTGGAGAGGGCGAACAGGGTGAAGACCGCATCCTGCACCTCGCGCACTTCGCCGGGCCCTACGTCTTCCACTAGCGCCGGAGGAGGGGTGGCGAAGGCCAGGTCGCGGGGGTAGAAGTGCACGGTGACCGAGGTGGCCACCGGGCCGGGATTGTAGATCCACAGATCGGTGCGGAATGCGGACCCGGGCAGCACCCCCGGGGCGTGCGCCACTGAGGGTAAGAACGACTCGGTGGCGGCTCGCACCGCCGCCGCCGCCTCACCGGCGGCGGCCAGCAGTACGACGACGAGGGCTAATTGGCGGCGACCCATGCGGCGCGCCACGAGCTCTGGTCGTTGGCGTTGAGGCAGGAGGCGTAGTCACCGCTGGCGGCGGTCACCCGGCTGGTAAGGGTGCCGCTGAATACCCCTTTGGCGTTGCGCTGGCCGGCGAGGGTCCACACCACGGTGAGAACCTTTTGTCCTGAAATGGGGTCCTGATAGTCGTCGATGGTGTACGTGGTGGTAAAAGAGCCGTCCGCCTGGATGACGATGGGAGACGACGCGAACCCCTGGTTGAAGTCCAAAGAAGTGTAAAAGTTCTGGCACGTGATGTTGCTGGAACCGGTCACCGAAGTGATGCCGGCGCTGCTGATGACCAGCGCCACCCCGCCGTTGACATAGACGCCGGTGGTGTCGCGGATCACGCCCTCGAACACGCCGGTGGTGGGAGCGACACCCCCTGGCGTTTCCATGGCCAGGGTGGACGGGTCGCCGGTGCGGTTGTCGATCACTGAGGCGCCGGCGAGTAACCCGCCGTTGCCCCCGGTCACCAATACCGCCAAGCGCTGGTTGGAGGTGTTCGTGGCGGCAAACTTGTTCTTGAGCACTTCGTTGTACTGGCGCGCTTCAAAGGCGCCCAGGGTGTCCGTGAAGCTGCCGAGCTCGTTGCCGTTGCCGTCCAGACGCTTCACCTGGAACTCCACCGTGTTGCCGGTGGTCTCCACGAGGAACAGGTTGGAGCGGAAGTTAGTGCTTTGCGCCAGCCCCACGATGCTGGTGAAGGAACCATTCCCCAGGGCGAGACCTTTGGGCATGCCGGCGAAGAACTGGCCGGCGCCGCCGGCGCCAAGCCCCTCTTTTCCGACCACGGTGACGTTGCTGTCGTAGATGCGGCCGCTCACCGCCACCTCCACGTCGGAGACGAAGCGGAGGGCCCCGAACTTCACATCGCTCTCGGCAAAGCCGAAGGTGTCCTTGAAAATGTCGGTGAACTCCCGCGCCTCCTTCGGGGCCACGGTGACCCGCCGGCTGGTGGGGGATGTGTTCACCTTACGTTCCAAGAAAAAGATATCTACAGTGGCTGCCTGGGTGGAGGACGGGTTGTGGATCCACACCGTGGTGCGCCACTGGGAGCACACCTGCTGGCCGCCCACGCTCACGCACGAGCCCTGGCCGCGGCCCACCGAGAGCAAGAAGCTCTCCTGGGCCGGTATGACGGCGAACAGAGGCCCGGCGCATAGCAGTGCAAACGCGGTTGCCAAGAATTTGCTCATGTCGCCCTCCTCGTCAACTTCCAGTTAGATAAGGATACCACCTTGCAGCGCCGCCTTCTATGACGCGCGTCACTACGCCCCGGTTGACGCGCCAGCCAGCACGGGGGGCAGACACGATTGTCGACACGGTCACCGGCGCGGGAGCGCGGGGCCGCACCCCCGAGGAGGCGCTGGCCGTGTGCTGCTGTCACTGGGGCCGGTGTGAAGTTTGGGCGCGGCCACGGTCGATGGTACGGTGGCGGCCCGCGCGAGGGTTGCCCGGGGGCCGGGGGACGTGGTTCAAGCCCGCCGAGCTGCCGATGCTCGCTGCTGAAGACGAGGGGGAAGGCGGCACACCGCACTTCGGGGAGACGACGCGGAGCGTGCGGTCTTGAGGCTTTCTCGGGTGGGCGATCCTCTCTACCGGTGGGCAACAAAGCCGAACCGAGGCGGTTGTCAAAGCCTACCTTTTTGTCGCCAGCGGCGAGGGTACGCCAAGCGCCTATGGCAGTTTGATGGTCCCGACCGAGACCTGGCCCGAGGTGGGCACCATGACGCCGGTTACCACCTTGCCCTGGCTCACGACGAGGTAAGCGCCCGGCGGAACGAAGGGCAGGATGAAGCTTCCCACCTGGTCGGTAACGCTGGTGGCAAGCTGGGCTCCGTTCGACCCGATCAGCGTTACCTCTTGGTTCTGCGCGGGGACGCCTTCCCTTGTGAGGACGCCCACAGTCGATCCCCGGGGCAGCCGCAGAGAAAGCTCGCCTTCGCTGTCCGGGGCCTCGAGGTCGCGTACCGCCACTTCCGTGGCGCCGCCATCGTGCAAGGCTAGGCGATAGCGTTCGCCGGGCACCAACCGAAGGAGATAGCTGCCCTGGGGGCCCAGGCTGACGAGGACGTCCGTGCTTTTTCCAGTGCAACCCAGCCGCCACTGCGCAGCAACTGGAGGATCAACGCGGATACGCAGGGGCACGCGCCGCGTCCCCAACTCCACGGCGGTGACCACGCCGGGCCGAACCGTAGCGCGGCGCACCTCGTTCCCGCTGCTGACGACAATCACGCTGCCGGTGGCGCGCACGGTCTCGGCGTAGAGCAGGTATTTGCCCGGTGCCAGCTCACCCGAAACGGCACCGCCCTGCGGCCCGGTGGTGAGGCGGAGAGCCTTCGGAAGATCTTGGCCGGTAACGGTGATGCGGCAGCCCGCGCAGGGACCCCCTGTACTTTCTTCCCACACCTGAACCGCCAGCCACCCCGCCCGAGCTAGCTGGATCTCCGCTTCCGTGTTGCTGTCCAGGTCACGGGGGGCGGAAAGAGTGACGAGGCGGGGAGCGTACCCCTCCTTGTGGATCCGCACGGGAAGCGGTCCTTCCCTGGGCACTTCGAGGGTGAAGCGCCCGTGCCGGTCGGCGGTGACCGGCGGGAAAGGTGGCCAGCCGGCCGGATCCACACTGGCGTGAGGGATGGGTCGCATCGTTTCGGCGTCCCGCACCACCCCATGGGCGAGTGAGGGCGGATCCAGGACGACCTCGCCGAGATCCAGCTCTTCGCCAGCCGCCACAAGAACCCCGACCTCCCGCGCACCCAGGCGGGGCCGCCACAGGGCGATGCGCCCCTGACCTGGCGGTACGTCAGCCAGGCGAAACGCGCCAGCGGCGTCGGTCCGGGTTCGCAGCTGCGTGCCCAGCAGCTCCACGTGAGCGTCCGCAACCACGTCGTGGTGGGCCGTGACGACGCGGCCGGCAACGGCGGCCAGCCGATCTAGGGTCATGGCGATGGCCGCCGGCGGCGCTGCGAACTGCTGCTCGGCGCGCCCGAATCCTTTGGCTTCGGCGGTTACTACCACCCGTTTTCCACCTGAAAAGCCCGCCAGCATCAGCCGCCCGTGCGCATCGGTGCGGCCGCGGTAGAACACCGCCCCCGCCAACGGCGTTCCTTCCACCGCCCCGACCTCCACACCCTCCAGGGGCACGCCGCCGGTGTCGGTTACCGACACCAGCATCTCGAGCCCACCGGGCAGCACGATGTCGGGAAGGGTGAGCTCTTCGTGGCGCCCCGGCCGGCCCCCACCGCCGGCGCGTTTAAGGGGGGCGAGATCAAAGAGCGGGGTTTGCACCATTCGCCCCCCCGCAGCGGTGACCTCGAGGGCCCAGCGACCGGGTGCAAGCCGATCGATGGTGAACCGTCCGTCTTCGTCTGTGGTGACGCGAAAATTGAGCCTATCCCCTTCGCGACCAAGGGGTATGAAGCTTGGCTGGGCGGCTGGGAGGTCAGGCACAAACACGCCAATGGTTGCCTTGGCCGGCGCGCCATCGGGGTTGACGCAGCGGCCGTGCACGGCTGTGCCGTCTACGAGGTCGAGGCGAAGTTCTGCTTCCTCGCTACCACTCACCACAGCGCAGGCGGGGGCCGTCTCGTCTCCCCCGGCGCACACCAGCCATCGCCCGGCGGCAACCAGGGGCAGTTGGAGAGTGTCGCCATGACCGGCCGCGACGATGGCCACCGCATCGCGGGGTTCATCGAGGGGCATAGCGTGCACCCACGGCCGCGAGGCACGCCGACTCAGGAGCAATGTCAAAGTTTGAACGCCTTCCCTCCGTGGCGAGGGCACCGTCAAGGACGAATTGTTCTCCCCACCGTCCCGCACCTCGCTGCCACCCGCCTGGGGGGTACCATCGCGGGCCGCGGGAGGAGGCCCACTGAGCGTGGCGAAGAGCAGGGCAGCCGCAGCTAGTTGATGTGCCGGCAGAACACACACTCCCGGGTGTAGCTCGAGCCTGCGCGGGCGCAGGTCCAGCTACAAACGCGCCACCCCGGACCGGGCGAGAGCTCCTCACAACCGCACTGATCTTGATTGCAGGGGTTCCCGTACGCGACCCCGGCCCCAGCCGCGGCCACCATGAGAGTCGCAGCGATCAATTGAAAAACCCACGTTTCATGTGCCTAACTTCCCTATCACGTTACCGCAGTCTAAACGCTGCGGCAGCTCCTCGTGGTACAAGACCAGCCAGTCGCCCCATACCACCAGCCGGTCACTGCTGCAGCACGGTTGCTCGAAGGGAATGGCTACCACCTCCGGCGGGGATGCGCCGCCCAGTGGTACCACCTTGGCGACTTTACTCGCCGGATCGCACGACTCGAACAACCAAAGGTGGTCGCGCGCCAAGGCAAATCCGTTCCATAGAAGGAAACTTACCAACTCGGTGCGGCCTTCGCGGCGCAGGCGCTCGTCGAGACGAGCATAGTGCGTGTCCATGGCGGCTTTCTCCGGGTGCAACCGACCAGCCCGTTGAACCGCCTGGCCCTCCCTGTCAAAAACCACCAGTTCCCCGTCGTAGGCTTCCAGGCTGAACAGACGACCTGCAACGCTGTCGAAGCGCAGAAAAACGTTCCTCGGGCGGTGTGCTCCCGGCTGGGGTGTGATGCGGGGTTCGCGCCCCATCACGGCGATCCGGGCCGCCGAGGGTAGGTGCCAAAGTTCGACGCGGTGTTCCGCCGTTTTCGGGCTTGTCGCCGCCGTTTCGGCATCCACCCAGCACACGTCGAACGCGCGCTCCCCAAGCGGCAGACGGATCTTCCTTTCTCCCTCCCACGGAAAGGCCCGCAGCTCGGCTCCGTCCGGCGACAGGGCGACCATGCCCCATTCCCAGTCCGCCTGAACGGCGGCGGCAGCGCCGGCTTGGGCGGTCTTTTGCCGGCCGTCGGGGGCGATCATCGTAATCCGCTCGAGGGAGTGCTGCCACGCCCAAAGATTGCCCAGATGGTCGACTCCCATCCTCGTCGCTGGCAGGCGCCGAACCACCTCCAAGGCTGCAGCGGATGGGTGCGCAGGTACTCTCGAGTCCCCTTGTGCCATCACGGCCACCGCAGATCCGAGCGCCCCCGAGATGGCGATCCATCGCATCTTTTTCCTCTCCCACGCGCAAGCGGCGGCGATGGTACTTTTTTTGCCCGTGTCAAGTCCCGCTCGCCGGAGAATCCTCTGTTCAGGGGGCTGGAGCGAGGGCGGCAGGGTGGGTGGAGAGCGGAGCCCCCAGCAAAGAATGTGCGGGGGGCCGGCGAACCCCTCGTCGAACCGGGAGTTTTCTCGATGAAAGGGGGCTGGGTGGGGGT
>Ga0308419_1000141_pt1 | contig 59646 bp, 54 predicted proteins | sample HotsprSampleMS50_FD_203674 | JGI IMG/M metagenome (GOLD analysis project Ga0308419, IMG submission 203674) | Hot spring phototrophic mat microbial communities from Mushroom Spring, Yellowstone National Park, Wyoming, United States - 20090730_MS50 ... | reverse complement strand
ATCTGCCTTTACACTGGTTGATGCAAGGCTGACAAAATCCATCAAGATGGGACCTACAAAGACAAGGCTCTTTATTGAGGGCAAAAATCTATTCAACACCCAATATCATGACCTCACAGGTCTGCCTCTGCCTGGTAGATGGCTCTTTATGGGCTTAGAGGTCTTTATTTAAGACTCCAAACCAGTCCGGAAGATGAAAAGAAAGGGTCCTTTCTCCCATCCCCAGATTTTTAAATCCTCAAACTGTTCCCTCTCCCTTGATGGGAGAGGGATAAAGAGAGGGTGAATAGTTCACCATTGAGGTTACCCTCCCCCTCATCCCCGCCCTCAAGGGGAGGGAGATTTACGGGGTGAACAATCTGTTTTAGGGTCCACCCTTTAGGGTTGATTATTTTCCTATTTGTTTTATAAGACAATTACTTATCTAAAATACTACGCTCTGAGGCTTTTTCACACAAGGTCACAATAGCAAAGTTAAACAGCCAATTAAACTAACACCACATGGCCTCAGTCAAGATTATAAAATAGACCCAATTACGCAAGGAGATATGTAATAGCTTGGCAATTGTCATTCTGTGCAGGGCAAAAGAGGTATCATTCCGAACAAATGTGGGGGGATGTCATTGCGGGCCCCCGCATGGGGAGAGGAACCTTACCCCTTAGTAACACAAAGGAAGGTCCCTCATCGCTTAGCTTCTTGGGATAACAATGTCGCCCTGGTCGGAATGACATCTCAGTAGGGTTGCGTAATTAGGGTTAAGGTCTTTTCTGTGTTTAGGTTTTTGGCAATATTTATAAAATAAAAACTTAGGTATTGGAGGGGTAAATGACGATTTCTACGAGGCTTTACATTGGGATTGGGGCAGTTGCAGTGGCGCTTATAGGGCTTGCCGTCTTTAGCGGCCTTGAGATCAAAAAGACAAAGGATAGGCTTGATTTAGTCAAGGAATATCCAGAGCTCCAGGCGAATCTTGGCACAAGGACTATAGACCACTACAAATGGGCTGAGGCCTTAGGCATTGGCACTATACTGCTTGGAAAGGAGTTTACAGGACAGATTGATCCCACCAAGTGTAAGTTGGGTGAGTGGTATTACAGTTTCAAGCCGCCAAAGGAACTGGAGGCAGAATACAAGGCCATTGAGGAGCCCCACAAGCGGTTTCATGCCACAGCACCGAGGATAATTGCTGCTATCAAAGAGGGGAAACACGACTTGGCAAAAAAGATCTTTCAAGAGGAGACCCAGCCTGCCTTAGCCCAGACCCAAGAGGCACTAACTGCATTGAGGGTCGGCGTCAAAAGACTCTTAGACAGAGAATTAGAGGATGTGATAAAGGCACAGAAGACATCTTTGACAACCTCCATAGTTATTTACGCCCTTGTGCTCATAGCCTTAATAAGTGGCTCAATACTTTTTGTTCTAAGGCCCACAAGAAATAGCTTAAACACTATTGCCGAGTGGGTCTCAGGTGTTGCCAACTACGACCTTACAAAAGAGTTAAAGATCTCTACTAACGATGAGATCGCCAGAGTGGCAGACAAGCTCTCTGACATGTGTAGAGGCATCAAATGGATAATTACACAGATCTTTGAGGCCTCTAATCAGGTTGCCTCTGCAAGCCATCAGTTAAGTGCCAGTGCAGAACAGCTCTCAAGGGGTGTAAGCGAACAATCCACGAGGGCATCACAGATAGCCACATCCTCTACAGAGATGTCTCAGACAGTTATAGATATTGCCAAAAACGCTGCCAATATCTCCTCTGCAGCGATAAATACTGCAAAGACGGCCCGTGAGGGTGGTGAGGTCGTAGAGCGTTCTGTTGAAGAGGTAAAGGCCATCGCAGACACTGTGAATGAGTCTGCCAAGTTGGTGGCCTCTTTAGGAGATCGGTCAAAACAGATTGGTGAGATAGTCTCAGTGATAAAAGACATTGCAGACCAGACAAACCTCTTGGCCCTAAATGCCGCCATTGAGGCCGCAAGGGCTGGTGAGCAAGGCAGGGGCTTTGCAGTGGTGGCAGATGAGGTCCGTAAGTTAGCGGAGAGGACTGCCAAGGCCACCTCTGAGATAGGAGCCATGATTAGTAGCATCCAAGAAGAGGTCGCTAAGGCAGTAGGCTCAATGGACAAAGGGACCAGGAAGGTAGAAGTGGGGGTTGAATACTCTATCAAGGCAGGCGAGGCCCTAAAGCAGATTGTAAGAAGTATTGAGGAACTTCAGTCAATGGTGGAGCAGATCGCCTCTGCCACAGAGCAGATGTCAACCGTAGCAGACACCATAAGTGGCGATATAGAAACCATTGCAACGGTCTCAAAGGAGTCCTCCTCCTCTTCCCACCAGATCGCCCTTTCCTCTTCAGACCTTGCACAGCTCGCTACAAAACTGACAGAGATTGCTGGGAAGTTTAAGGTGTAGCCCCTGAAATCTCAGGGGCTACACCCACAACCCCTTATCGGCCATAAGGACGATACATCAGTGAACCTGTCTTGCCTAATAGCAGGGCTACGGGATATGCCCTGCGTATAACTCTTACCTCAATTGGGCGATTGTAAGAAAACAGTGGGGAGAGACTGCCCCTCAAACCTTATGAATTCGTTATGAGTTCTAAATACGGAGCCCCAGTGTACTCAAACTTAGTGGGTGAAATCATACCTGAGGTTATACCATTTATTCCTTTGACCAATTGACAATCCTTGCCAAATTATGCACAAAAGATATACCCTACTGATAGGGTTCCAGGGAGTGAGCTTATCCAAGAGGGGCTCAAATTTGGCATACATAGCAATACCCTCAATACCGGCAGGAGGTTGTAATCAGTGGATATTGTATCTCTTATTGGCCTGATTGTGGGATTTACTGCCATTGCTATTGGCAATTACATTGAGGGTGGCAACATCTGGCACCTCGTGCAGCTTGCTGCTGCCTTTATTGTGCTTGGTGGTACCTTTGGTGCAACCCTCCTGAGTTGTTCAGTAAGCGAAATCATAGGCGCCATTAGGGCACTTAAGAAGGTTTTTTTAAAGACACCCTACGATACCAATTATATTATTGAAGACATCCTGCGGGTCTTGGCCAAGGCAAGAAAGATCGGGATTATTGCCCTTGAGGGTGAGATAAAGGACATAGAGCATCCCTTTTTAAGGAAAGGGCTTACACTGATTATTGATGGTATGCAGCCCTCTATGGTAAAGGAAATACTCTACAGGGAGATAGATACCTATGAAGAGCAACAGAGAAACATCGCAAGGGTCTATGAGACTGCTGGTGGATATGCGCCCACCATAGGTATATTAGGCGCTGTGCTTGGTTTGATACAGGTCATGCAGAATGTGACAGACCCGTCAAAGATTGGTGGTGGTATAGCAGTGGCCTTTGTGGCAACCATATATGGCGTCGGTTCTGCAAACCTGCTCTTTTTGCCCCTTGCAAAAAAGATAATCAGTAAGACAAAGGAGGAGTTGGTCATTATGGAAATGATCATAGAGGGGATAATCGGCATAGAGAGTGGCATAAACCCCTACTTCCTTAAGAACCGTCTCCTTGCATATGTAACTCAAAAGAGGTCAGAGAAGTGATTCGTCGCAAGAGACAACAAGAAGAACACGAAAAACACGAGCGGTGGCTCATATCGTATGCGGATTTCATTACATTGCTATTTACATTTTTTGCAGCCCTATACGCCCTTTCTACCATTGACAAGGCAAAGGCCGACAAGTTTAGCGGTTCCCTTAGGCAGGCCTTCTCTGTAATTGAGCAGCCTATAACCCTATTTGAAGAAAGAAACCTCATCCTGTTTGAGGACATAAGGCAGACTATCCATGAAACACCAGGGGTCACCATGAGGCGTGATCCGAGGGGCACTGTGATTACCTTATCTGACGCAGTGGCCTTTGCACCAGGCTCGGCTGAACTTAAGGGGGAGATAAAACCTGTCTTAGAGAGACTTGCTATGGCCCTAAAAAGAAACCACAGGGCAGTAAGAATTGAAGGGCATACAGACAACCTTCCGCTAATGGGCAGCCAATACCGCTCCAACTGGGAGTTATCAACGGCGAGGGCTGCCAGCGTGCTCAGTCTTTTCCTTGACAGTGGCCTTGCTCCAGAACTGTTCTCCATTGCCGGTTATGGCGAGTACAGGCCCATTGCAGACAATGAGACCCCAGAGGGGAGGGCAAAGAACCGTAGGGTTGAGATAGTCATACTCCCATAGTCGTGTTGTATCCCAAAACAGAGATACAGAATTGTTCACCCATTAAAATCCCCTCTCCTTAGGATGGGCAATAGGGATAATCTCTAATGTTAAACTATTCACCTATCCCATCAAGGGAGAGGGAACAATTTCTAAATCGGGATTTGGGTTATGTTATAATTATTGCCATTTCCAACTATGACACCCCAAGAGGATAAATATCTACACATGAGAGAGTTCTCAAGGGTGGATGCCCAGATACCCCTTGATGTGAGACTCATATCTGTAGAGGAGGCCAAGGTGGCAAAGTCTAAGATCTCTGCAGACACCACAATTGCCCATTTTACGCCACCTCATGACCATGAGGACAGGATACTGACCGAATGGTTAAAGATGCTCAATGACAAGCTTGACGCCATTTTGATGCTCCTGACCTTCCACAGGGAGGGTTTCTCTTCGCTGCCCTACAGGTCTGTAAACATAAGTGGCGGAGGTATGAGCTTTATGTGGAATCAGCCTTACCCAAAGGGTAGCATACTTGAGCTAAAGATGCTCTTACCCATCTTTCCTCCTGTGGCAATGTATGTCTATGGAGATGTGGTATCATTAGAACAAAAAGGTGATGAATGGCTGGTAGCGGTCAAGTTTGTCAACATAGAGGAAGAGATAAGGGATGAGATCGTAAAATTTGTCTTCAAAAAACAGAGGGAGTTACTGAGGGAGAAGAGGAAATAAGATGTTTGTGATCATTGGATCCATAGTGGTTATTGCCTGTGTTCTTGGTGGTTATGTAATGGGGCATGGTAATATAAGCGTGCTGATCCAGCCTGCTGAGTATGTGATAATTGTTGGCTCTGCCATAGGTGGTCTTATTATTGCGTCACCACCAAAGATCCTTGGCCTGATCATCAAGGGTATGATTGGCATTTTTAGCGCCAAGTCCTACATGAAACCCGACTACCTTGAGGCACTCATGTTGCTCAGCGACATCTTCTCTAAGATAAGGAAGGAGGGCCTTGTCTCTATAGAGGCAGATGTGGATAATCCAGAGGCGAGCCCGATATTCTCAAAGTATCCTAAATTTCTCAAAAACCACCACGCCGTTGCCCTTGTCACAGACACCCTAAGAACAGTCATGACCACAAGCATCTCTCCCCATGAATTAGAGGCCCTGCTTGACAATGAGCTTGAGGCCCACCACGAGGAGGCAATGATAGCCTCAAGGAGTGTAAACAATATGGCCGACAGCCTGCCAGGTCTTGGAATTGTTGCCTGCGTTATGGGTGTGGTCATAACTATGGGATCCATAAGTGAGCCACCTGAGATACTTGGGGCCCACATTGGCGCCGCATTAGTGGGAACCTTTACTGGAGTGCTTCTCTGCTACGGCTTCTTTGGTCCTATGGCAAGAAACTTAGAGGTCATTGCTAATGAAAACAGGGATTATATGAATGTGTTCAAGGTTGGACTTGTGGCCTTTGTGGGGGGGGCAGCACCACAAATAGCAGTAGAGTTCGCAAGGAGGGTCGTGCCCTCAGTAGTAAAACCCTCATTCCTTGAGGTAGAGGAGGCTATTAGAAAAAAATAGGAGGCCTATGATGAGATCACTTACTTTAGCCATAATCCTATCTGTCTTTATGGGTTGCTCATCCCCTGCTGTACGCTATACCTCTGAGGAGATCAAGGGCTTCCCTCCAGAGATACAGCAAAAGGTCATCAAGGGTGAGGTCTCTACCGGCATGACGCCCCAGCAGGTGCGTTATGCATGGCATGCCCCAAAGGGTGTCCAGACCACAAAGACAAAGGACAATAAATTAGTAGAGCTCTGGAACTATTCAATCATGGGGGCCTGCCCCATAACACTCTACTTCTCAGAGGGCAAACTCTACTCAATCGTTCTTGCTGAAGGCAGCAAGACATCAGAAATTAGGTACACCCAAGAGGAGATAAAGGCCTATCCAGAGGAGATCAGACAGTACATCATAAATGCCCAGATTGTTACAGGCATGACACCTCAGCAGGTGAGAAACTCTTGGGGGAGTCCAGAGGGTGTAAGTTCATACAAAGACGCTGATGGCAAGTCTAAAGAGGAATGGGTCTATGCCTCCTCAGCACTCTGCAAGGTCACGCTTGTCTTTACTGAGGGCAAACTATCAGGTGTATTGCGCACTGAAGGGATTGGCCGATAGGAAATGAACAGCGCAGAGATCAGAGAGGCCTTCCTTGACTTTTTTCATCGCAGGTCCCACGAGATAGTCAAGAGCTCTTCACTTATACCCCACAATGACCCCACATTGTTATTTACAAATGCAGGAATGGTGCAGTTTAAGTCCCTATTTTTAGGGCAGGAAAAGAGGCCCTATACCAGGGCGACCACCTGTCAGAAGTGTATGCGTGCCGGAGGCAAACACAGCGACCTTGAGAATGTGGGGCATACTGCCAGGCATCACACATTTTTTGAGATGCTGGGCAATTTTTCTTTTGGGGATTACTTCAAACAGGATGCCATAGTCTTTGCCTGGGAACTCTTGGTAGAGGTCTTCAAACTCCCTGCTGAGAGGCTATGGGTATCGGTATTTGAGGACGATGACGAGGCAGAGAGGTTGTGGACCCAACTTACAGGGGTCCCTTCCTCAAGGATTGTGAGGCTTGGTGCAAAGGACAACTTCTGGCAGATGGGTGACACAGGACCCTGTGGCCCCTGCTCAGAGATCATCATTGATCAGGGTGCCTCTGTAGGCTGTAAAGACAAGGACTGTAAGGTAGGCTGCGATTGTGACAGATTTCTTGAGCTATGGAATCTGGTCTTTATGCAGTTTGACCGTGATGCCACAGGGAAACTCACACCACTGCCAAAACCGAGTATAGACACCGGAATGGGCCTGGAGAGGATAACGGCCGTACTGCAGGGGAGGCTTAATAACTTTGATACTGACCTTTTCCGTCCCACTATAGAGGCCCTTGAAGGCCTATCTGGCAAGGCTTATAAAAAGGATAGTGAGACCGATATATCCTTTAAGGTCATTGCAGACCACATAAGGGCAGCAGTATTTCTTATATCCGATGGCCTAACACCCTCTAACGACGGCAGGGGGTATGTGCTTAGGCGAATTATAAGGAGGGCATCAAGACATGCAAGGCTGCTTGGCCTTCAAGGGGCTGTGTTGTATGGGCTTGTGGATGCAGTTATTGAAGCATTAGGCAAGGCATACCCTGAAATAGTATCAGAGAGGGACAGGACTGTTAAGCTCCTTAGGTTTGAAGAAGAGAGGTTTACCAAAACCCTTGAGCAGGGGATGAGGCTGCTTGACGACCTTATAATTAGATTAAAGGCAGAGGGACAAAGGGCCATCCCTGGTGAGGAGATATTTAAACTCTACGACACCTACGGCTTCCCCATTGACCTTGTCAGAGATATAGCGATGGATCAGCAAATGACCCTTGATGAAGAGAGCTTTACCCATGCCATGCAGGGGCAACGTGAGAGGGCAAGGGCATCTTGGGTTGGTGAGGACGAGGCAGTGCCTGCCCTTTATAAGAGATTGGCCTCTGAGATAGGAGAGACCCTCTTTACAGGTTATGATAGGCTTGAGGACACAGGGACAATAAAGACTATGGTAAAGGCAGGGGTGCTGATCCAAGAGGCCAAAGAGGGTGAGGAGATAGAGGTCTTTTTAGACAGGACGCCCTTTTATGGTGAGTCAGGCGGCCAGGTTGGCGACAAGGGGAGGCTGCTTGTAATTGATACACAGGGCAATCCCACTGGGGCATGGGCAGAGGTGGCCGATACCTTAAAAAAGGTTGGCCTCATTGTCCACAAGGTCGTTATTAAATCAGGCCTCTTTCGTCTCTCAGATAGGGTCTTGTGCTTGCCTGATAAGGATTCAAGACACTGCACCGCCCGTAACCACACTGCTACCCATCTTTTACACAAGGCCCTTAGACTGACCCTTGGTGAGCATGTCAAGCAGGGAGGCTCTTTAGTGAGTCCTGAAAGGCTCAGGTTTGACTTCTCACACTTCTACGCCCTTGAGGAGCGAGAGATAGAGGCGATAGAAGACCTAATAAACGAGAAGGTCATGGAAAACCTACCAGTTTTGACCGAAGTAAAGGACCTTGAGACTGCCCTTAAAGAGGGCGTGACCGCCCTTTTTGATGAGAAGTATGGCGATACGGTGAGGGTGGTGACGGTGCCTAATTTTAGTAGTGAATTATGTGGCGGCACCCACTGCAAGGCTACAGGCGATATAGGGCTATTTACCATAGTCTCAGAGGGCAGCGTGGCATCGGGCATCAGAAGGATTGAGGCCCTTACAGGCAAGAAGGCCTTTGAACATTTAAGGACAAAAAGGAGAGAGCTCAAGAGGCTTGCGGAATTACTCAAGACTGATAGGCCTACAGAGAGGATAGAGAGGCTCCTTTCTGAATTAAAGGACAAAGAGAAGGTCATAGAACAATTCCATGCCCGGTCTGTGATAGACCTTGCCAAGGATGCCATAAATAATGCCCTCGTCTTTGATGGGGTTAAGATAGTAGCCCACAGGACCGATGGGATAGAGCAGAAAGACCTGAGGACAATGGCAGATGCAATCAAAGACCACATAGGCTCGGGGATAATACTGCTTGCCTCTACAAAGGACGGTCAAACAGGGCTGCTCTGTATGGTAACCAAAGACCTTAGTAGTCGTATAAATGCAGGCAAAATACTTGGCGAGGTCGCAAGGGCTGCCGGTGGTAAAGGTGGTGGCAAGGCAGAGATGGCCCAGGGTGGTGCTAAGGATACTGCAAAGATTGAGGAGATCTTTAAAGACCCCCTGCCTTTTATAAGATCCGTCTTAGGCTAAGGAGAAATGCGACAGTGATGCATCCTCCACTTATGTATCTCCGTTCATCAATAGATGCCCTGTGTTTGATTGCTCGTTAACTGCACTTTAGGTGAGGCATATTAAGGCATTTAGGTCTGCAAATGTGAGGACTTGGTTGTGATAAGGCGTTGCCTATCCCTGCAGTCTCCTATCCCTGAAGATTGCGGACCTGCCTTCTCTTTGTGAAAGGGTCTTTGCTGCCTTCTTTACCTCAGAGGCAATAGAGGCAAGCTCTGCAAAGGAGTTCACCTTATAGACCTCTGTGCTCACTATCCCGATTGCCACAGACAGCAGGTTGAAGGTCTCTATCTCACCCTTCCTATTTTTGGAGGTATAGTAGCCCCTCACATAGTCCTCTTTGCTGTGGAAATCCACCAGTTTCTGCTCAAAACGGGCTATTATATTACTACAAGTCTGGATGGAGATAGTCGGATGGATAATCATTATAAAATCATCTCCGCCTATATGACCCACAAAGGTGCCATCCTTTTGGGTTGACTCAGCCTCCTGTTTTATTATCTCTGAAAGTGTCAATATCACAAAGTCACCCCTCTCAAACCCGTAGTAATCATTGAAGGGTTTAAAGTTGTTGAGGTCAAAGTAGGCCACATCAAAGTGTATGTTCTGGATAATCCTCTTTTCTATCTCCCTCTGAATGGCCTCGTTACCAGGCAGTCCTGTAAGGGGATTTGCGTTCTTGGCTAAGGCAATGCTCTTTTGGGTAATAGCGTCAAGGAGTATATTAATAGGCACAATCCCATGATACTTTCCATGCTTTGTGACAATCAACTCATCGTAGAGTTGTGCAGCATTCCTCTTTTGCACCTTTTCTGAGACCGCCTCAAGAGATTCATTGGCCTCTACCACAAGAAATGTCCTCTCCATGACCTGGCTGACCTTCTTGTGGTAGTTTAGGTGCATCCCATAGCCACACTTGCCAACCACCTGATTCTCAATAAACCTTGACCTGTATATGACCCCCATTATCCTATCATTACTGACTACAGGCATACAGTTAAGGTCACTGATATCAAGAAGGCTATTAATCACATCCTTCACAGGGACCTGAGGGTCTAAAGTGGGCACTTGCTTGACGATGTCGCCTATGAACTTGATCTCAGCGCCCTGGCTCCTAAGGGTGATTGAGTCCTCTGACCTCTTCTTATATTCTTTTAAGACCTCAATATTACAATCCAGCGAGGGCTGGGGCCTACACAGATAAAAACCCTGACAGAGGTCAATACCCATAGAGGCTACGATATTAAGCTCCTCCTCCCTTTCTATCCCCTCTGCTACCAACTTAATACCCATCCTATGACAGGCTATGGTGATGGAATCCACAAGGTTGTAATTGATAATTGCCTTGTCTATGTTGGAGATAAAGTGTCTGTCTATCTTTACAAAATCAGGCTCAATTATAGAGAGCATCTTTAGGCCCCCGTAGCCTGCACCAAAGTCGTCAATTGCTACCTTATAACCTGCTTCCTTATATACCGCTATGATCTTTTTGAACCTCTCAAAGTTGGATACCATACCCTCTTCGGTGATCTCAAAGACTACCCTGTTTCTATCAAGCCCTGCACTACCCACTATCTCACTTGTAATGGTGATGCAATAGGAAGAGTCACAAAGGGTCTCAGGCGTAATGTTAATAAATACATAACTCTCACGGTCCTTTATGCCCTTACTGGCAGCCTCTCTGACAGCATTAGAGAGACAGGTGATATCAAGATTGGTAAGGATACCATTTACCCTTGCAACCTGAAAGAGGTCATGGATGTTTGCAAAGCCTGCATCCTGCTTGAGCCTTGTAAGGGCCTCAAAGCCATACACATGTTTCAAGCCATTTAGACAAAATATGGGCTGAAACCATACAGTTAACTGTTCGTTATCTATAAGGTCTATTATCTGGTTTCTATAGTTAGCCCCCTTGGCCTTAGCCTTATAATCTAACTTTGTGCCATCAAATTCCCACTTTAAACGCACAGGCATGGTAGCTCCTTTTTAGAATTTGTCCCTCACAAGTCTCAGTATCCTCTCATCTGAGGCAAGGGAGGAGATGAACCCCTCAATATCAATCAAAGAGGGGTCATAAGTGATTATCACATTCCCCGTAAGGGGATTAGGGGTAATATCCTTAATCCCTGAGGGGATATCCATATCTGCAAGGCTATATAACTCCTTGAGAGATAACCTCTTGATAATTGGGATATGGACCTTGATCCGACCTGGTCTGTGGTCTTTGATCGTGTAGTTGATCATCCTTAGGTGCTCCCTTGATTTTGTATCTTAGCATTGAGATATTACAGGATTATTAAAAGGAGGTTAAGCTTGGGCAAAGGGCCAAGGGTCTGGATGTATTGGGTGACTATACAGCCGGCCTTTTAAGGTCTGAAGCCCTCTCTATGAACACTGAGGCTGGCCCTTTTTGTGTCAACTAAACTCAAAACCACCATGCCAAGTAAAAAAAAGACTGCCACAGATACAACCGCAGGCCTTTGACTGCCATACATTGCTGACAGGCTACCAAAGACCAATGGCCCAAGGCTGGCCGATGACTTGCCCACTAAGGAGTAAACACCAAAGTACTCTGACTCTTTGCCGTAAGGTATAAATTGGGCAAAAAACGCCCTTGAGGCGGCCTGCACCGTGCCAAGTCCGAGCCCTGCTATACAGGCTACTATGAAAAAGACCCCCTTGTCATAGACAAAATAGGAAGACACAGACACAGTAGTCCATAATAATAGAGAGAGCATGATTACCTTCTTTGGTCCCATTGTGTCTATTGGCCTTGCCATTACAAAGGCACCTACCAGTGCCGTAACCTGCACAATGAGGTATAAGGTAATAAGTTCACCGGTCTGAAACTTTAGTGTAGTGGCAGCAAAGATGCTTGAAAATACTATGACCGTATTTACGCCATCTTCGTAAATCAAATAGGCAAGTAAAAACCGCCTCTGAGGCCTATTCTTTAATAGGGCCTTTAAGGTCTCTACTGCACCTCTAAACCCCCTCAAGGCATGACCCACTATTGAGCCCTCTACAGCCCTGTCTTGAGGGGTATTTATAAATAGTGGGACTGAAAAGAGGGCAAAAAAGAGGGCCGTCATTGGCCAAACGAGGTTTATGTAGCCCTGTTTAATAAGTAGCAAGGCGAGGAGGAGTGAGATTATTGAGCCTGCATAGCCTATGGCAAAGCCCCAACCAGAGACTCTGCCCTGTCTGTCCTGAGGTGCTATAAGCGGCAGATAGGAGTTGTAAAAGACTAAGGCACCCTCCATACCAATGTTGGCGATGGTAATGAGCAAAAAACCCTCCCGATACATCCCCTCTTGGAGAAATGATAGGGACGACACCGCCAAGACCGACAGGAGGGTGTAGGTAATAAGTAGCCTCTTACGGAGATTGGCAAGGTCTGCAATACTACCAACAAAGGGCGAGGTCAAGGCAACCACTGCCATACTAAGCGATATGGCCCTACCCCACCAGAGGTCACCGAGACCTGTCTCATTACCTGCAATGACAGTGGTGTAATAGACAGGGAAGATCACGGCCGCTATTACAGCAGAATAGCTGGAATTGGCAAAGTCATAAAGACACCAGGAGAGGACCCTTTTATCCAATGACACCTCTCATTCCAAACACCCTAACTCACCACAGCGTGACTTGCCAAAACCTTAACTCAGAGGACTTATAGCACATACCTTTATCTGGGATAGGAGCCAAAAAGATGATTTGAATAGACAAACAACTATTAAGATCCGATCCGTTTTGAGGTCTCTATAATCACCCTGTGAGCCCTGTGGTCTTGGTTAGGCCCCTTATAAAGTCGCAATCTAACCTCGGCTAATGATTTCATCTATGGCCTCTTGGATTATCTCAAGGACTACGGGATTGTCCTCATCTAGGGAGGCCTCAAGGTAAGGGAGGGCATCCCTTAAACCTAACATTCCAAGGACATAGGCGCTGTCGGCCCTGACTACAGGGCTATCGTGTTTTAAGAGGTCTCCCAACTGAGGGATCAGCCTTTGTAAGTGACCTAAATGGCTCTTAATAAGTTCCTCCACAAGTGCCGTCGCGCCAAATTTTACCCTAATCCTCTCATCGGTGAGCATGTCAATAATCATGGGGATGCATGCAGGCTCATGACGGAAGAGGTCAATGATATTATCAAGGAAGCCGTTTTCCATGTAATCCAAGACCATCTCCTTGTCTACTGGACAGGGCCCATTACTTGTGCCAATCATAGCGCTTCCTCACCCTCTTTGATATATATTGCTCAGCCGACAGGGCTGCAATGCACCCTTGAGCAGCTGCAACTACTACCTGACGCACCTCTGTGCAGGTTACATCTCCAGCAGCAAAGACGCCTTGTATGCTCGTCTCCATTGACTGGTTAGTGACAATACAACCATTACTACCCAATTGCAAGGTCTCACCCAAGAAGTCAGTAATGGGCTTGCTACCATGCAGATATACAAACACACCCTCAAGGTCAATGTCCCTCTGGACTCCTGAGGCATCTCTGACAGTAATACCTTGCACCGTCTCTGCACCCCTAATCGCCACAACAGTCTCTCCCTCAAAGACCTCAAGATTTGATTGGGGTTGTATCTTTTCTTTAAGGCTAACAGGCGATATGAGCAACACCTTATCGGCAAACCTCGTCAGATAAACTGCCTCCTTTATCGCCTCTTCAGAACCACCAACCACACAGACCCTTTTGCCCCTAAAAAAGGCCGCATCACAGACGGCACAATAACTGACCCCTCTGCCAAGAAGCTCTGCCTCGCCTTTGATAGTGGGCTTCCTCCCCATTGAACCTGTGCCAATTATCAGGGCATTGCACTGAAAGGTCTCATCCATCGTATAGACCTCTTTTAATTCACTCTCTGGCCTGATGCCGATGACCTGTGCCTCCTTATACTCAGCGCCAAAGGTAATGGCCTGCTCTCTAAAGAGCCTCAAGAGTTCTTTGCCTACTATTGGTTCTTTAAAGCCGGGGTAGTTTTCTATAAGACTTGCATAGGCTAAGGCACCGGCCGAGGGGGACTTATCAAGCACAAGGGTCTTTAACCCTGCCCTTGAGGCATATTGGGCCGCCGTGAGCCCTGCAGGCCCACCTCCGATGATTATGAGCTCGTATTGACTTGACACCTTGCCTCCCTATATTAACCCCCAAACATACCAACTGACAGTCTAATTAATAACAGAAACAAACTCACCACTACCTCAGAGCTGCCATCATTGCTGCTTTAGTTTAAAAGCAATCTCTTGAATCAAGTGCTTCTGGCCCTTTCTAAAACATATAGACTCTTTTACTAAAGACAGGGGTCACGGTAAAAAGGGACTCCAGACATGATACAACAGCTGATATTTACTTTCAAGTCAATATTAGGGGTAATCAATCAGAGTGTCCTTGCATCTTCAATAACAATGACAACTACTTACAGATGCTCAGAGAGGTCTGTCTTGACAGAAAGTCTGCAAGCCTTTCTACATCGGTGGCCGAGACCTTAGCGCCCGCCCTTTTCATTGACTCTATGGTCAACTTCCAGTCTTCAAACCCCTTTTTACCAAGTTTATTACAGATAGGCACAAGATTGTGACACCCTGTGCAACGCTGTTTTAGGACTGACAGCTCGTTGCTCTGAGAGCAGGCGGTTATAAAAAAACCGATAACAAAAGGGGCAATAGTCCTACGCAAATTCTGTATCATTTTTTTATCTCCTTTACATTCTTGGATTGACACAAAAAAAGGAAGGCAGTAGTGCCCGTCCAATTCACCCTTTTGCCCGCTCAGGATGGGCAATCTTATAAGACACATGGATTACAGGAGAGGTCCTTTTAGATCCCCTTTTAGTTGTCAATTCGTGTCGTTCGCCTTGCCACCCCTTGTAACTATGGTTAAGGAGGGCGGATTAGGAGGTCATCCGCCCCCCGTTGAACTACTTTTTATTATAATGGCACTTTGCACAATCGGTCGCAGGGAAAGCAAGGTTTCCATTGTGACAGAGGCCGCAGTATTTACCCTCATACATCCCCTGCATGGTCATCTTTGTGCCACCCTTTTTCATGGCAAAGTGTCTTGGATGACAGTCCTCACACTTGAAGATCTTCCCATGGAAGTCATGACTAAAATGGGCTGGATCTAACCCGCTCAACTTATAGGTGAGATCTGTCTTAGGGGCAGGCACCTTTGAGTGGCAGGCCAAGCAATTTTCTGAGCCAAAGGCCCTTTTACCATTATGACAGGCATAGCAGGACCTATTAGAAGAGTGATCGGCAAAGGTGACCCTTGTAGAGCCCCTCTTTGCCAAAAAGAGTTTGTCATGGCAGTCATTGCACCTGGCCTTCTTTGAATGGGAGTCGTGATTAAACTTGACTATTGTATCACCCTTGCCAATGGTCATCTGAGCAGGTACACTGAGCTTGGCATGGCACTTATTACAGTCCTGTGATGAAAAGGCCCTTTGCCCATTGTGACATGAGTAACAGTACCGATCGGAACTGTGGTCACTGAGGGTTATCTTGGTGGTGCCCTTCTTCATCTTAAAGAGCCTTGTATGACAATCGCCACAGGCCATTGAGGTATGCGTAGAGTGATTAAATGTTACTGCTGTGTTGCCTGACCCAAGGGTAATCGCCTGAGTGGGTCCCTGTGCAGAGGCCTTCTGTATAGGCCTGTCCTTCATTGCCAAATACTCCTTGACACCACCGTGGCAGCGGGCACACTGGGTATTGGAGGCAAAGGCCTGTTTACCATTATGACAGGCGCCGCAGTATTTGCCCTTATAAAGGGCATCCATGTTGAAGTCAGGATAGTCTTGTGCCGCAAGGGCCTTCATCTCAAAGAGCCCTGAGTGGCAGTCACTACAACTGATCTTTTCGTGGGCCTTGTGACTAAAGAGCACGGACTTGACAGGCTTTGTATATAAGATATCGCCACCTCCAGAAGCAAAGATCTCAAGAATGCCTACTGACACAAGAGCGAAAGTTATTAATAGTATGGTTGTCTTTTTCATCCTTTTATTACCCCTTTGTATAGAATACATTTGGCTTAACACCTGTCTCTTCCCTTAGGACCCATACAGGACGCTCTATTTGATGGACCATCTTATAGACCCTACTTTCGGGGTCTGAGAGGTCACCAAAGACCCTCACATCGGCAGGACAGGCCTCAGCACAGGCCGTGAGGCCATGACCCTTTGAGAGTCTTGTGTCAAAGCAGAAGTTACACTTATCTATGGCGTGTTTCTCTTCGCTAAAGTATCGTGCGTTGTAAGGACAGGCAAGGACACAGCTCTTACAACCTATGCACTTTTTGTCTTCCATCATGACTATACCGTTTGTCCTGTCTTTGTAAGTAGCCTTCGTAGGACAGGCCCTAACACAGGGGGGATTGTTACACTGATTGCACAAAACAGGGATAAACTCCCTCTTTTGTCCAATGGCGTTTTTAGTGACTTTTTCCAATATGGTGGTCCTGTAGCCGTAGCTCGGCACATTGTTGGTCACTACACAGGCCTCCTTACAGAGTTCACAATCAATGCACCTATCCTGCCTCATAACCATAGCATAATGGGGCTTGTAGGGGTATTGTTCCTTCATGTCCTCCTTTGAGGCAAAGACCTTGTCAATATTAGAGAGCAGTGACAACACCGTTCCACCTGCAAAGACCCCAGTTACTACAAGTCCTATCTTTAAAAACTGCCGCCTCTCAATCTCATGGATTGAATCAAGGTTTTCCTTCCTTAAACTTTCAAACTCTATCCTCTTCATATCTCTTGTCTCCTTATTTAATGACTCTCAATCTTGTGTCCTTGAAAGACCTTCTCTCCCAAGAGGAATGTCAAGGTAGCAAGGGCAATGCCGCCAACGGATATGACTATCTCGTGGAAGCTCGGTTTATAAGGCAGTAACCCTTGATAGTCCGTAACATGCAGCTCATGGAATGAGGGCACTACCTGACCAATCACGACCAGGTCATACCTCATAAAGAATATAGAAAAGATCATAAACATGGTGGCAATAAACATGAGGTTGATATTTTTAAAGCGTGACAACAAAAAGAGGGCAAAGGGTATAAGCATGCCCACCAAAACCTCTAAGACCCAGAAATTAAAGGCATAGGGACCCCACATCAGGGCCTTTATGGCCTCTACCTTACCAGGACCACCTACAGAGCCCGTGATTAGCTTCCAGGAGGTAAAGAATATGATCACCGTAATCATAAGGGTGCAGAGCTTGCCCACCACCTCCATTGCCCTCTGCATAGGCCTGTCCATCTGTTCGTTGTTGACCTTGTAACCTATCCAGGTAAAGAAAATAATGGCCGCACAGCCCGACATCATGGCAGAGGCAATGAAATATATCGGTAGATAAGGGCCATACCAATACTCCCTACCGTGAAGCATGGCAAAGATTGCACCCAAATTGCTGTGGGCAACAATACCTGAAATAAGCCCTAAAAGGCCTGCCAGAGTGGCTATCTTGTGCTGATGTAAGAGTATGCACAGAAACTCTATGATCATAAACATCATGTAAGCCCCATATAGAGTACCCATCCACCAGATGTTTGATGTCAGGTTTGGCGATATAACATTGTAAATAGCCATCCTAAAGGGGTTTTCAATCTCAAAGAAAATGACCGTAAAACCGGCCATGATCGTTACAATTGACAAAAACACAGCCCGCTTCGCAATAGGCATGAGGTCCTTTACCCCAAACACATGGCCTATGGAAGATACTATGCATAACCCTGTAGAGGTCACAACAAAAAATATGTAGGTAGAGATGAGCAATCCCCATGCGACCTCGCGGGTTACACCATAGGCGTGTCTGTAACCTATCCTCATGGCGTCAAGTCCTACCATAGCAGCCCCAAAGACCATAAGGGCAAAGAGAAACACAAAGAAATAGTAGGCCTTTGTGCCCGATAGAAAGCCCGCCAGTGTAGAAAGCCACTCCTCTACAAAGGATGCGTTGATAGACCTAGCTACATCTCCCATAATGCCCGAAACCTTTGGTGGTTTGGGTTCCTTCTGCATACTTACTCCTCCTTACCTTGATTTCATATTGTCAAAATTCACCACATAGGACAGCAATAGAGCAGTGGGATACTGTGGAAGAAATCATCCCTTCCTAAATTGGGCTATTTTCCACAATAAGGTAAGAGATTGCCCCCAAAAAGCTTATGGGCGATACCTCTTTTCTCTGCGAACGGTATTGCATTAATGTCACCACCCGGAGTGAGGATACACAGGCTGCATACTTAGACAATCCTATCGCCTTCATAAGGTTTGAGGGGCAATCTCTTGCCCTCTATTTTCTTATAATCACTCAATTTAGGTCCTTATAATAAAATGCCCTTTTTGATTTGCCCTCAAAAATTGTTGGCAGACCTACCTCCCCTCCTATTTTGCATTTTTTGAGTGAAAGGATATTAGGTCAAAAACTATTTCAAGCACTTTCCATGCCATATAAATACAAAATAGGTTTGACCCATAGAGACAATGCTGCCAAAGGTCCTATGCCCTCTGTGACATAAAATCGCCCAACTGACAGTCTTAGCAAGCGGATAATGGCCACTGAACACGAACCTTTCATAACACAGTACTATGTGTACCTAAGATACCTCAGGGCAAAACCTTGGTCCAAAGAATTTCGCAAGTCTGCAAAGGGGTCTGTAAAAAGGGGCCCATTTTTTGCGTAGATGCAAAACTACTTTACCTGTGATCCCAAGATGAAAAATGAACAAACTAACACCAGTAATAGTAGCCCTACCACCAGCATGATATTCCTAATAATCACTATCTCTTTGATGACCATATCGGTATTAACCCCTAAGCCAATTATCCAGTTCCAGTCCTTATAATAGGCGTATACAAGGGTTTTGGGCTCAAACCTTAGATTTATAAAACTATCGTCCTTGATGTGGAGTATGCCCTCTTTATTTTTGACTATCTCCCCCAAGACCCTATTGCCCTTCTGGGTGTCCTCAGGGAGGTGGACAAGCAATGTGTTATGGGTCTTTTCATTATTCTCATCAATGATAAAAAAGAAACCCTTGCCAGCGATTTGTATAGACATTATGTATTGCACCAAAGACTTCAGTGCGTCGGTGATGTCATATCCGACGAAAAAGAGGCCAATGACCTCTCCACTATCGGCTTTTATTGGGATATACCGAGTCATGTAATCCCTGCCAAAGAGGTTTGCCTTGCCTGTATAAGTCTCACCCTTTATAAGGCTCGTGTATCCAGGATGCCCCCTGCCGAGGGTAGAACCAACAGCAATTGAACCGTCTTCACGCCTTAGGGATGTGGCAATGCGGACAAAATCGTCATCCTTCTTTACAAATATCGTTGCCACAGAGCCACCGGTTATCTCACTAAGTCGGTTGACATAGCTGTTATTAAGATTCAGCACCTGTCCGTTGTGCATGAGAATAGGGGTATCAATCCCTTGTATCTTCATAGTTGTGGATCTATCAAGGGTTATCCTACCAGTAAACATCGCCAAAAAGACATCGGAGATCCTCTTGGCACCCTTTTTGGAAGTCTCATTAAAGATTGAAACTATCTCCCTAACCATGTTCACCTTTTCTGTGAGTATCTGTATGTTTTTGGCCCTCATAATCTCATAAATTGTAGTGTAAACAGCAATGCTCAACCCAGCATACACAAGGGCTATGCAAAGGGATATAAAGGCCACCTTTCTATTTTTAATTGATCTTTCAATATGCATAGTTAAAGAGGTCCAACAAAACGCCAAATAATTCTATGACTGTCTCTTTTTTAGGCATCCACTACATCCTTACAGACACAGACCTTATCCTTGCCCTGAGCTTGTAATGCCTGTATTGAATGGTCATTGCGGACTGATACCAGTCCGTGGCCCTTTGGGCTTGTAGTTCAGGGTTAACCTGCATCGGTTCACTATATAAAATATCAATAGCCTCTCCGTTACTCAGGACAATCCTTTGGCTTATAGGTAGCAGGCCCTTTTTGTCTATGCGTATCTCACGACCGATACCCCTTAAGACATATGCCTCATCCTCTTCGTAAGTCTCTTCATAATTTGTCTTCCACCAGAATATGCTGTCTCTTAGTCCCTCAACAAGCATCTCTGCCCTTGCCTTGCTCACTTTAAGGCTATTTTTTTTGACCACACCACCCTCTTCAATAAACTCCCCGGCCAAAAAGCCCATGTAGTAAAGGCGGACGACCAGAGAGCCCTCATCAATCTTTACAAACATGTCTCCACCCATGATTGCATCACCCTTTTCGTATTCAATCTCAAGGGCGGCCTCAATAGACTTGATTGCACTGAGTTCAGAAAGCAGCCTGTTTAAATTGTAGTCCCTATGCTCAGGCATAAGGGCCTGAGGCTTTACGCAGCCGCATACGATGATTGTAAGGGCTAAAAGGCCAACAACGAGCATACTACTACAGAAATTCCAGCAATTCCCTGATATTCCTGATCCCAATGGTTTCAATATTCTCCTCACCTCTCAGCCTCTCTTTGTTTGATGCCGGTAAGAAGGCCCTCTTAAATCCCACCTTAGATGCCTCCTTTAGTCTCGCCTCCGCCTGACCCACTGCCCTCACCTCGCCTGATAATCCCACCTCGCCAAAGAAGACGACCTCATGTCCGATGGGCCTATCTCTAAAAGAGCTGATTAAGGCCGCCACTACTCCAAGGTCTGCTGCAGGCTCAGGCACCTTTATGCCGCCAGCCACATTGACAAAGACATCCATTGCCCCAAACTGTAGGCCTGCCTTTTTCTCTAAGATGGCAAGCAAGATATTTGTCCTGTTAGGGTCAATGCCCATTGTAGTCCTGCGGGGCATCCCAAAGGGTGTAAGCGAAACCAGGGCCTGTATCTCTACCAGTAGTGGTCTTGTGCCCCTTATGCTTGGCACAATCGCTGAGCCTGAGGCATCAAGGGGGCGCTCGCTGAGTAATATCTCAGAGGGGTTTACTACCTCACGGAGCCCATCCTCGGTCATCTCAAAGATCCCCAACTCATTGGTTGAACCGAACCTGTTTTTTATGGTCCTTAGAATCCTGTATGTATGCCCAGAGTCACCTTCAAAATAGAGCACCGTATCAACAATATGTTCAAGCACCCTCGGCCCTGCAATAGCGCCCTCCTTAGTTACATGGCCGATTATAAAGACAGGAATCCCGGTCTTTTTGGCAAAGAACATGAGCTTTGCTGCAGACTCTCTTATCTGCCCCACTGCACCAGGGGCAGACAGTACCTCTTCGGTATAGACCGTTTGAATAGAGTCTATCACCAAGGCCTTGGGTCTGGAGAGTAGGGCCTGCTTAAGTATGGACTCAATCAGGGTCTCAGAGAATATAACAATAGCCTCCGATGAGATGCCCAATCTAAGGGCCCTTAATTTGATCTGTTCTGGAGACTCCTCTCCTGATACATAGAGCACATTCCCATAGAGCCTTGAGAGGTTGTCCATTGCCTGTATAATCAGTGTGGACTTGCCAATCCCTGGGTCTCCACCTATTAAGATAACTGCCCCTCTGACCACACCACCGCCTAAGACCCTGTCAAACTCATCAATACCGGTGGTAAGACGGTCTTGGGTGCTGTGGGTTATATCTTTTAAAGGAAGGGGTTCTGAACTACTAAAAGAGACGAGCCTCTTGTCGTCCTGCCTCTCCTCCACAAAACTATTCCAGGAGGAGCATTCTGGACAACGCCCGAGCCATCGTGGCGAGGCATAACCGCATGACTGGCACACAAAGGTGTTTTTTGCCTTAGCCATAGGGGATTTTAACACAATCATGCCACTCCCAAACATAATAGACATATCAATGGCAATTTTGCTATCCTTCAATACTAACAAAATGGAGGGCCCCCACCTATGCCTATGATGCTTGAAGAAGGGGTAGCCTATCTTGAGGGTAAGGTAGAAGAACACACATATGCATGGCAAGACCTAAGGGAACGGATAATCCAATTAGAGAAGACCCTCAACGAACGACTCATTGGCCTTGAGGAGAGGATGGATAGGCGCCTTGAAGCCATAGACCAGAGGCTTAACAGATATTTTCTGGGGATAATAGGCATTCAGGTCTCAGTCTTGCCTGCGATAGTAGCATCATTGCTCAGATAGTCTTACTCAATGCTAAAGGGATATAAAAGACTTCAAGAGATAGAGTCTGATGTCCTCATTGTACCTGTCTTTGAGGACTCAAGGGCCATACTATCTTCAGAAGGCCTGAGGGACTATGCCAAACAGATTGAGCCCCTCTTTAAGTCAGGTGAATTCTGTGGCAAAGAGGGTGAACTGTCTTTAATCCATATACCTAAGAGCACCTTCAAGAGGCTCCTACTTGTTGGACTCGGTAATCAGGCAAGATATCAGGGTTTGAAGCCCTCACCCACTGAAATCGCTCACCCCTTTTGGGCACAGGAGAGACTTAGGAGGATGGGTGGCAAGGCCTTTAGGTTTATAAAAGAAAAGGGCTTTAGTGCAATAGCACTAAATGCCCAACACTTTGAGCCCATAAAAGATGCTACCTATCCGCCTCTTTATTACTTTGCAGAGGGCGGATTGCTCTCGGTCTATGAGTTTACGGCCTTTAAAGGCGAGAAAGACAAAAGGTATGAGATAAAAGGTCTCACTATAATTGACGAGTCTTTTGAGAGATACATTAAGTTATTGAGGGCCATAGCAGACTCTTCAAGGCTCGCAAGGGACCTGATAAATAGCCCTTCAAACCATGTAACCCCGACCTTCCTTTATGAGACTGCCAATTCGCTTGCCAATAAACACCTCAAGGTTCGCCTGTTATCAGAAAAGGAGTTGCTCAAAGAGGGCATGAATGGATTTCTGGCCGTTGCAAAGGGCTCAGGAGAGCCCCATCGCTTTATTGTTTTAGAGTATAAAAACGCAAAGACCTCTCCCATTGTGATCATTGGCAAGTCTATTACCTTTGACAGTGGCGGCATCTCTATAAAGCCCTCTGAAGGTATGGAAAAGATGAAGTACGATATGGCAGGTGGGGCCTGTGTGTTGGCCCTGATGAGCGTCCTTTCACACCTTGGGCCCAATGTTAGTGTAGTGGCGATGCTCCCTGCCACAGAGAACATGCCTGATGCGAAGGCCTATAAACCGGGAGATGTCATTAAGATGATGAACGGTAAGACAGTAGAGATAGTGAGCACCGACGCAGAAGGCCGCATGACCCTCGCCGATGCCATCAGCTACGGGATAAAACACTATAACCCACGGGCAATCATTGATATTGCAACCTTAACAGGTGCCTGTGCACTGACCTTTGGTAACGAGTTTATAGGGATGATGGGCAACAACTTGGAGCTTATAGGGCAACTGACCCGTTCAGGGGAGGAGACCTACGAGAGGGTGTGGCACATGCCCCTATGTGAAGAATATTGTGAATACATCAAGGGCGAGGCCGCAGACCTAAAGAACAGTGGTGGTAGAAATGGGGCAATGTTAACAGCAGGCTACTTTCTCAGTGAGTTTGTGGGCACAACACCATGGGTTCACCTTGATATTGCATCCACAGCATGGATAGACAAGGACAAACCCTACTTATCAAAGGGGGCCTCTGCATCAGGCTTGAGGCTCTTAATGGATTTCCTGATCCGGTATGCTTAAGACCATTATATTGACCGCAATATACCTCTCCTTGCCTGAGAATGCCTTTGCATGGGGGCCTATGACCCATGCCTACTTAGCAGGTGAGGTCCTCAAGCTTGGTTCTCTACTGCCTCCAGAGGTGTGGCTCATAATAGGCAACTTTAGACAAGACTTCCTGTATGGCAACTTGATGGCCGATATGATAATCGGTAAGCGATACCTCCCAAAGGACAAACAGATCCACGATTGGGACTTTGCCTTGAGGCTTATGCAGAAGGCCAATACGCCCTCTGAAAAGTCCTTCATGTATGGCTTTTTGAGCCACCTTGCAGCCGACACCGTTGCCCACCAGACATTGACAAGACAAAAGGTTGATATCCATCACACATGGATAGAGTTCATGGCCGACAGGGCCATAGACAATGCCTGTAGGATGAGGTCTGTAACCATTAAAAAGGCCGTGCAGAATAGAAACGACAGGTTTTTGAAGGAGAGTCTGTCCGGTTTTGTATTTTCCTTTAACACCCACAAGAGGATCTTTAAAGGTGTAGTATTATTGTCAGCCCTTGTAAAGAAAGGCCTTGTCCAGATTGATCGCAGTTATTTAGAGAGGCTCCACAATGAATCCCTTATAAGGATGCTCAATGTTCTTCTCAATGGCAAGGACTCACCGGTCTTAGCGATATCGCCCTCACCTAAAGATGCTTGATAAGGCTTATATCCAGGCAAAAGAGGGTCTCCTCAGGATACTAAGTCAGTTAGATACCACCACAATACCTATTGAGACCACATCCCTTGAAGACGCCTATGAGAGGGTTCTTGCAGAAAACATATATTCCCCAGAGGACTTACCAGGTTTTCGCCGCTCCACCGTTGATGGTTATGCAGTGGTTGCTGAAGACACCTTTGGCGCCTCTGAGACCTCACCGAGGTACCTAACTATAAAGGGTGATATTGTGATGGGGGTGCCTACTGATATAACAATAGGTCGCGGTGAGTGTGTGAGAGTGCCCACAGGAGGTATGTTGCCAGAGGGTTCTGATGCAGTCCTCATGTTTGAACACGCACAGGTAGTATCGGAGGACATGATTGAGGTCTGTAGGGCCCTTGCAGTAAACGAGAATGTGGTGCAGGCCGATGAGGACATAAAAAGGGGTGAGTTGGTCTTAACAAAGGGGATGAAACTGAGGCCTCAGGATGTGGGTGCCCTTGCAGGGATTGGTATTACAAGGATACAGGTATTTAAAAGACCTGTGGTGTCAATTATCTCTACAGGCGATGAGATAGTCCCACCTGATAGCCCCCTTAAACCAGGTCAAGTAAGGGACATCAACTCTTATAGCCTTGATGGGCTGATAAGGCAAGCAGGAGGAGTAACCTTAAAATTGGGCATATTTAAGGACGATTACGGTACACTAAAAGGGGCATTTCATAGGGCGATGGAGTCCTCAGACCTCATACTCCTTAGTGGTGGCACATCGGCAGGAATCAAGGACATGACTGCACGGATTATTGACGAGGCGGGTAGGCCAGGGGTGCTCTTTCACGGTGTCTCTGTAAAGCCGGGCAAACCACTTATTGGCGGCATTGTGGGCAATAAGCCTGCCTTTGGCCTGCCCGGACATCCTGCTGCAATATTTGTGAGCTTTGAGACCTTTGTAAGGCCTGTTATTGAGAGACTCTCAGGGCTTACAAAGGAGAGATTTAAGGCACAGACCCTCAAGGCCAAGATCTCAAAGGCCGTTGCCTCTCAGGCTGGTCGGGAAGACCACATAAGGGTTAGTCTATCAAGACTACAAGACGGTACCCTTATGGCAGAACGTATATTTGGAAAGTCAGGGCTCATAACTACCCTTGTCAGGGCCGATGGCGTCGTGATTATACCCTCAGAAAAACTCGGCTTAGATGCAGGCGAAGAGGTGCATGTCAAGACCTTTTAAGGGCCTCTGCAATCTTGGACGCAAGCCCTGAGAGGCTATCATCTCGGGCACCAAAGACCACAAAGGCCCTAAATTGACCAATCTTCTTTAGCACATCATCCCTATTAACAACGACCTCCACAGACCTACCCCCCACTCTCACACCTCTTGCAATATCATCGCTTGAAATATCCATTGTGGCAGTGCCTCCCGCATAGTATATGGGTAAGAGTATCAGGTGGTCTTGAGCCCTAAGGGCCTTGATAAAGGTCTCAATGTAGGCATCTTTCATAAGCCTCGTGGGCCCAAATCCATGGGGCTGAAAGATATAACATATGGCATGGTTTAAATAAGAGGCAGCATGCATCATAGAGGCAATTTTATGGGGGTTATGGGCATAGTCGTCAATAACTAAACCGTGGCTGCTATTAAGATGTATCTCAAAGCGTCGTTCTATGCCAGTGAAATTAGGTAGCACAGCGGCTATGTCTTTGAGACCAACTCCAATCTCAGATAGATAGGCAATGCAGGCAAGGGCATTTATGAGGTTGTACCGGCCTGGAAGGTTTAGTCTAAAATCTGTGCCCCTAACCTTAAAATCACTGTGTAGATCCTTTATAAACACTGCCTCAGCCCTATAGTGGGCATCACCCTCTATGGCAAAGGTCACCGTTGTCTTAGACAGCAGTGGTGCAAGGTTTTTATCATCCTTATTGATTATCACCCTTTTAGAAGTATTCCCGATTATCCCTTTAAACAGGTCAAGGGTGTCTTGTATGCTATGGTGATCTAAGTCTAAGTTAAGGAGGACCGTTGTTTCAGGATGATAATTGACAATAGAGCCGTCGGACTCACATGCCTCAATAATGAGCCTGTCTGAATTTCCATAAAGGAAGTTTCCCTGATTTGTCCTATCCCTAAACTGCCTCACCCTACCGCCACCGATGAAGTTTGGCTCAAGCCCTAATGACTCCATTAGATAGGCAAGCATACCAGAAGTGGTGGACTTCCCGCTTGTCCCTGCTATGGCAACGGTCTTGTATTGAGAGACTAGGTCAGCAAGTAGCTCGGGCCTTGTCTTTGTGGGTATCTTTAGGGCCTTTGCCTTGAGGTAGTCGGGGTGGTCTCCCTCTATAGCAGTGCTAAAGACTGATAGGTCTATTTTATGGTCAATACCTGAGCCCTCTTGGGGTGTAACGACAATGCCTGCCTCTTTTAACACACTGGTTAGTGGGTGGTCTTTAAATCGGTCAAAGATACGATCTGAACCACTTACCCTATAGCCTTTACGGGCCATAAATAATGCAAGGGCCGACATACCACTACCCGCTATCCCTGAGAAATAGAGCCCTTTCATGGCAGTAATTGTGCAACATAATTGTGCCAATTTTCAAAGATAGTGTTTTTTTGGCAACTAAAGGGTTATAATCTTGATCATGAAAAAAGTAGCCTTATATTATGATGAGATCTATCTTGAGCATAAGACCCCGCTCTATCACCCTGAGAGCCCCTCAAGACTAAGCTATCTTATGGGAACCCTGAGGGCCTCTGAACTCTGGCCGCTACTCCTTAAGGGGAAGCCTGTAAAGGCCACCTTTGAGCATGTTGCTTTAGTCCACACTGATGCCTACATTGAGAGGCTCAAAAATGCCCGTGTTGGCCACCTTGACCCTGATACCTATCTGTCAGAGCGAAGTCTTGAGGCAGCCCTGTATGCAGTAGGTGCATTGATTGATGCAGTAGATAAGGTCAAAGGAGGAGAGATTGAAAGGGCCTTTTGTGCCGTCCGCCCCCCGGGTCATCATGCGGAGCGGCATAAGGCCATGGGTTTTTGTATCTTCAATAATGTCGCAATCGGTGCCCGATACGCCCAGACAGTGGGATACCACAGGGTATTCATCATAGACTTTGATGTACACCACGGTAATGGCACCCAACATATCTTTGAGCAAGACGATAGCGTCTTTTTCTTTAGCACCCATCAGTATCCACACTATCCAGGCACTGGTGCAGCTGATGAAAAGGGCAAAGGAAAGGGAGAAGGCTTTACTTACAATGTGCCTGTAGAAGCAGGTGCGGGCGATAAGACCTATTCAAAGATCTATAACGAGATTCTACCTCCACTCGTTGAGGGCTTTAAACCAGACATCATATTTGTCTCCGCAGGCTATGACATCCATAAACACGACCCCCTCTCTGTTATAAAGGTCTCTAATGATGGCATTGCCGATATAGTTAAGGGAATTCTAAGGTCCTCAGACAGGCCTTACATATTTGCCCTTGAGGGGGGATACAACATACCTGCCCTTGAAGACTCGGTGAAAGCTACCCTTAAAGAACTGCTATATACCTCGCGTAATATGGGGAAAGTTGGGTAGTAGATAAGCCACATGAGGCGATAGTCGGTAGGTAGGTTTAAGGAAAAGGGTGAATTATAAAAAACAGAGGTGAGGGTTTTACCCGAAAGTGGTGGTTATTTTTATGCATAAAGTTCTATCTCACCTTTTTGTGCCATAAGGGCCTCCTTGTTAACCAGTGTATTGCCTCACCTTTGCGAGGCTACCAAGTTATTGACAAAACCCTTATTCTAAACCACAATATCCAGATCATGCCTAAGAAGCTCCCCATAGGGATAAGTAATCTTAAAGAGATCATAGAAGACGGCTATGTCTATGTTGACAAGAGCCGATATGTCTATGAACTTGCAAGCACAGGGAAGTATTACTTCCTAAGCCGTCCCCGCAGATTTGGTAAGAGCCTCTTTGTGGATACATTAAAAGAGGCCTTTGAGGGAAATAAGGAGTTATTCAAAGGCCTATGGCTATATGGCCATTGGGATTGGAATAAGAAGTATCCAGTGATACACATTTCTTTTGGTAGCGGAGTACTAAGGAACAGGGCGGAGTTAGATAGGAGGATCATAGACCTCTTATATCAGAATCAAGAGAGGCTTGGGATAAATTGTAGGGATACCACCGATGTGGCATCCTGCTTTGGGGAGTTGATAAGGAAGGCGAAGGCAGGGAGAGGCCTCTCTGTGGTCATATTAATAGACGAATACGATAAGCCTATATTGGATAATATCACAGACATTGAGGTTGCCAGAGAGATGAGGGAGGGATTAAAGAACCTGTATTCGGTGATGAAGGACCATGACAGTTACATCAAGTTTGTGTTTCTTACAGGGGTAAGCAAGTTTAGTAGGGTCTCTATATTTTCAGGACTGAATAATCTTAGGGACATCACTATTGATGCGACCTACTCATCAATCTGTGGTTATACAGAGTCAGAGTTAATAGATAATTTTAAGGAACATCTTTCAGATAAGGACATAGAAGGAATAAGGCATTGGTATAATGGCTACAGTTGGACAGGTGCAGAGAGGGTATATAATCCCTTTAGCATGCTCAATTATCTACAGACAGGGGTATTTCGTAACTACTGGTTTGAGAGTGGCACGCCTACATTTTTGATAGAGTTATTCAAGCAAAAGAGATATTACATCCCTCAGTTAGAGAACCTTGAGGTAGGGGAGAGTATCATAGGCAGTTTTGACATAGATTTTATAGAGCCTGAGAATATCCTCTTTCAGGCAGGGTATTTGACCATCAATAACCACTATCGTCAAGGTGCAAACATAGTCTATGAACTTGGTTATCCCAATTTAGAGGTAAAGACCTCCCTTAATGACTACATCCTTCTTTATTACAGTGGCACTGGTGCAAAGATAACATCACTAAAGATTAGGCTTTACAAGGTGCTTGAGGGTGGAGATGTAGATGGCATAAGGGAGATAATGCACTCACACTTTGCCTCAATACCGTATGATTGGCATAGGAAGAACAAGATAGACCAATATGAAGGCTACTATGCGAGTGTGTTTTATAGTTATTTTGCGTCAATAGGGGTAGAAGTGAAGGCAGAGGAGCCAACGAGTTATGGGAAGGTAGACATGGCGGTGGTGATGCCGAAGGTGGTGTATGTATTTGAGTTTAAGGTGATAGAGGGGGAGGAAGGGACGGGGGAGGCCTTAGAGCAGATAAAGAAGAAGGGCTATGGGGACAAGTATATAGGCAGTGGTAAAGAGGTCTATTTAATTGGCATAGAGTTTAGCAAGACAAAGAGGCAGATAGTGGGGTTTTATAGAGAAAGACAGAGAGGTTAGTGAATTAGGTTGTTGGATGTGGTTTATCACTGATAACAGAATTCAATCAGGGGACTGGTTTAAGTGAACGGGTAGACAGATATTTGCCTTAATCTGCAGCAATCGTGGATTTAAGCCTTTGGTGTTTGTTGAGTCACTGCTTTTAAATGTTACATGACAGGGGCAGGTGTGACTTCCTTTATAGCTAAGCCCAGCATAGAATTGAGGGGAGGGAACATAGTGCCTGTCTATGGACAGAGAGAATTTTACATGCTTTATAAGGGCAGGATGCCTGAGGTGCAAGAGGAAGAGGAGATTATCGTGCTGACAGTGCATCATATCAAGCCGAATTAATAAACAAATCATGTTGATTCCCAACGAAGCGTAAAGAGTGCCCAATTTAGGTTAGAGTTAATGCCTGATGCCTACCAGCCCTTATGTACATATTGAGTATTTGGCGATGTTGCTTGTGCAACTGAGACCTTCTTCAGTCCTTGACATTGGACTTGGCAATGGTAAGATGGGTTTTATTGCCCGCGATATCCTTGATGTCATGTATGGCGAGAGGTATCACAAAGGTAATTGGCAGATAAGGATTGACGGTATAGAGGCATATAAGGATTACATACAAGACCACCAAAGATATATCTACGACAACATTTACATAGGCGATGCTTATGAGGTCATTGACAGGCTTGGTAGTTATGACATCGTTATACTTGGTGATGTGCTTGAGCACTTCCCAAAGGATAGGGCCTGGCTATTCCTTGATAAGTGTGCCCTGCATAGTAACCTTGCCCTGATCGTAAACATCCCCATTGGCCCTGCCCCCCAACCCGCAATTTACGATAACGATTACGAGAGGCACCTTTCAGAGTGGCATGTTGAGGAACTCACACCCTACTGTACCGACAGCAGGCAATGGACGCTTACAAGTGGGATGAGATATGGCTCTTTTCTCATAAACAAAGATAGCTACCTCCTTCAGAGGGCTACAGTGCTCTTTAAAGAGGCAAACAGGCTGAAAGATGAGGGGCAGCAAGATCGGGCCATTAACCTCTATAGTTACCTCCTTAAACTCAGGCCTAAGGTCCCAGAGTTTTATAATAACCTTGGAACTGTCTATGTTGAGAAGAATTATACCAGAGAGGCCTTAAGTTGTTTTAAAAAGGCCGTTGAGCTAAATCCCAACTTTGCAGTGGCATTCTTTAACCTTGCCAATGCCTATAGAGACTTAGGTAACCATGCACAGGCGATTGAGAACTACCTAAGGGCCATTGAATTAGACCCTCTTATGGCCGATGCTACCTATAACCTTGGCAATCTCTTTAGAAAATTGGGCCGTTACGATGAGGCACTTGTTGCCTATGAGACAACAATCAGGATGGATAACACTTTTGGGAAGGCCTATAATAACAGGGGTGCAATACTTTACCAAAAGGGACTCGTTAGTGAGGCCATTGAACTTTATAAAAAGGCTATTGAATTGGACAACAACGATGCCGATGCCCATTGGAATCTGTCGCTTGCCCTTTTGCTAAAGGGCAACTTCAAAGAGGGCTGGCCCCTATATGAATGGCGATTTAAGACCAAAGACTTCCCGCCTCGAGACCTTCCAATGCCCCTTTGGGATGGGGGGTCATCAGAAGGGACTATACTACTTCACGCAGAACAAGGGCTTGGCGATGCAATACACTTTGTCCGTTATGTCCCATTGGTAGCAAAAAAGGGGCTTAGGGTAATCTTACAGTGCCACAGCGAATTAGTGAGGCTCTTTGAGACTATAAAAGACATTGAGAGGTGTATCTCCTTTGCTGAGCAAGTCCCGCCTTGTGATTTTCATAGCCCCCTTATGAGCCTACCAATGCTATTTAAGACTGACCTAAACTCCATCCCCAACGATGTCCCTTACCTCCACATACCACCAACGGTCAAGGCCTTTTGGGCATCTAAGACAAAAAATGGCCCAAATCTCAAGGTCGGCCTTGTATGGGCAGGAAAGCCTGAGTACAAAAATGACCACATCAGGTCTGTATCACTAAGCCTCTTTGAACCCCTTATGGTCTTAGAAGGGATAGAGCTTTATAGCCTTCAACTCGGGAGTGCAGGCAGAGAGGCAGATAGGTATCCCAAGATAATTGATCTAACGAGGCATATTAATGACTTCCTTGATACTGCAGGGCTTGTATCCAATCTTGACCTGGTTATATCTGTAGACACTGCAGTGGCCCATCTTGCTGGTGCAATGGCTAAGCCCGTTTGGATAATGCTGCCCTACTGTCCTGATTGGCGATGGATGCTCAATCGCCACGATAGCCCATGGTATCCAACTGCAAGGCTCTTTAGACAGGAGGCCTATGGGGATTGGCATGGTGTGATTTCAAGGCTTAAGGCCGAAGTGAGAATGCAGACTAAAGGCAATAGTCATTAGGCTATAGGGCATATATTGCAGTTGGTAGGTAGGCTTTAGATAACAGACATTAGGCCATAGGCTTAAGGAATCAACAACCAAATCGGACAACAAAACGGAAAGGGGTAAGGTTATGCCGTCCACCCGTGGCCTATTGCCTGTTGTCTATATCTATGGCCCATTACGCCTTAACCGTATCCCTAAGCCAGTCCAGATAGTCCTTTGATCCTTCAATTATTGGCAAAGCTATAATCTCAGGGACGGTGTAGCTGTGGTGGGCCTTGACAACCCTTATTAAATCCTCAATACAACCCTTAGTGGTCTTGATTATCATTAAGACCTCCTGGTCATCCTCTATTTTACCCTCCCAATGATAGATAGAGCGGATGTTTCTTACAATGTTCACGCAGGCCGCAAGCCTCTGCTCTACAAGGGTCTTAGCAATCTTTGATGCAAGTTCTTCCTGAGGGGCAGTGACATAGACGACAATAAAGTCCATAGGAACACCTCCAATTCAGAGTACTAAAGCAGTATAGCATATCGGTATAGGAGACTAACATAGCATAGGGATTACCGAAATCCCGATTTAGAAGCCCTAAAACTGTTCTCTCACCCTTGTGAGGAGAGGGTAATTTGGGATGACAAATTAAAATTAGCGTTCTTCTAACTCCAAAAATGCTGTTACGGTAGAGGCAGGACTGCCAACTATTTGAGCGATTTAGGTGAATTTTCATCCTTCAGCCTAACTTGCCTCCTCCCACTTAAAGCCCACTATGTTCCTCTTCTTCCGGTCAAACTCTATCCCTATCAGATATATCGGCCTCTTTAATGCCTTATACTTCTCTGCATAGCCCTTTATCTTTAATTGCTCTATTGCTGTTGGCCCTTTCTCCTTTATTGCCTTCCTTTTCCCTATTTCCAATCTCCTATCCCCTGTCCCCTTGCCTCTGAGACACTTAAATTCAAATATCAGCACCTTATCTCCCATCACCACCGCCATGTCAATCTTACCATGATTGGTTGAATCCTCTGCCTTTACATCTACTCCTATTGACGCAAAATAGGCATAAAACACACTCGCATAATATCCCTCATACTTGTCTATCTCGTTCTTCCTATACCACTCATAGGGTATTGAGGCAAAGTGTGAGTGCATTATCTCCCTTATGCCATCAATATCGCCCTCTATTAGACAGTCATAAAGCCTACTCTGTGCCCTCTCTTTCTCTGCCTGTGAGTAGTGATATGCCGCAAGTATGTAATCCGTCAGCGATTGCTTTACCTCAAGGTTTGGATAGGTGAGGGAGTAGACTAACCTATTGCCCTTCCTCTTTGTGTTAGTTATGGTCAGATACCCTGCCTGAAATAGGATATTCTCAGGCTCTATGAAGTCAACATCAAAACTTCCTATGATACTCTCCCCTACTTCTAAATTCTCTAACTGAGGGATGTAATACCTCTTTTGCTTGAATAACTCTATCAAAAATGTAGGCGTCCCACTCTCAAACCAGTAGTTCCTGAACTCTCCCTCACTCAGATAGTTCAATATACTAAAGGGATTATACACCCTCTCATCTCCTGTCCAACTGTAGCCATTATACCAATGCCTTATCTCATTAATGTCTTTGTCAACAAGATGCTCTTTAAAACTCTCTATCAACTCACTTTCTGTATATCCACAGATGGATGAATACTTCTTACTGATTGTAATGTCCTTAAGGTTGTTAAGTCCTGAAAATATTGATACCTTACTAAACTTGCTTACACCTGTAAGAAAGACAAACTTGATATAACTGTCATGGTCTTTCATCACCGAATACAGGTTCTTTAACCCCTCTCTCATTACCTTCGCTATCTCTGGTTCTGTGATGTTGTCCAAGATGGGCTTATCGTATTCATCAACCAGTATGACCACAGGGGCATTATACCTCTCCTTTGCCCCTACTATAAGGTCTGAAAAACAACCCTCTACATAGGTGGTCTCTTGACACCTTACCTCTAGCCTCTTTTGGTTGTCCTCTAAGACCCTGATTATCCTCCTGTCTAACTCTGCCCTGTTTTTTAATACACCACTACCAAAAGAGATGTGTATTACTGGATACTTCTTATTCCAATCCCAATGGTCATATAGCCATAGGCCCTTGAATAACTCCTTATTACCCTCAAAGGCCTCTTTTAATGTATCCACAAACAGGCTCTTACCAAATCTGCGGGGTCGGCTTAGGAAGTAATAAACACCTGTGTTGACAAGTTCATACACATAGCGGGTCTTATCCACATAGACATAACCCTCTTGTATAATCTTGCTCAAACTGCTTATCCCTATGGGTAACTTCTTAGGCATGATATGGATATTGTGGGATTGAATAAGGCTTTTGTCAATAACTGTAGTGCGACAGAGCGACAGTGCGACAGGGATAGTGAGTTAGTGAGTTAGATACTACTCACAAAATTCCTAATCACATACCCATAAGGCTAAATTACACTCAAAAAAGGCGGGCACTGCAGCGCCCGCCTCCCTTGCGTTTATTCTATTAAACCACTACTCCATCCCAATAAATGTCCTTGATACAAAGCCTGCCATCTCTTCTCTCGTTACTACCCTGTCTGGATAAAACATCCCTTCTGCCTTTGTCAGTCCAAGGGCCTTCATCTTCTGGATATACTTAAATCCACTGTCACTTGGTGTTACATCACTAAAGTATGGTGTTGTCGGGTAGCTAAAGTCCTCTCCGTAAGATGCCCTGATTATCATCGCCGCTACCTGCCTCCTCGTCATCTGCTATCTTTGCCCTTGTGTCACTCTTTATAGTCTCATCCTTTGTGACTGATAGACTCCCTGTCTTTTCCTTACCCTAAAGATGCAATGACATCGTGCACCATTGGCATAATCATTAGTACCGACATGATTATGCCCAAATCCCGATTTAGAAATCCTAAAACTGTTCCCTCTCCCTTGTTGGGAGAGCGAGGAGGGTACCCATCCATCCTTTGCCTCCTCTCCCCCTCCCACAATGGGAGGGGATTTACTGGATGAACAGTCTTCTATCTCTTTTTTTGGGGATTACAATCTTAGGGACCTTTTGAGGTATCAATCGTAAAGCGACAGATCGTAGTGTGAGAGTCAGGAAGCGAGGAAGTGACAACTACAGCCCTGCACAATTAATAGGCAGTGGTTGCATCTTTTTTAGGCAATTCACCAGATTCGGCTTCATGGGCATAGTGCTTTAAGTCCTTACTTAAAGCCCATTAACAAAGTATCTCAGCTTTGGCATATTAGTTGCGCAGCCCGTCATAATTACGACCTGACTGCATTGGGCAGTTATAGTGAGTAACAAAAATCATACTGCATAGGAGGTGAGAGGATGAAAAAGATTGAGGCAGTCATTAAGCCCTTTAAGCTTGATGATGTAAGGGATGCATTAAATGAGATCGGGATTCAGGGGATGACCGTTACAGAGGTCAAGGGTTTTGGTAGGCAGAAGGGTCATACCGAGCTCTATCGTGGTGCGGAGTATGTGGTGGACTTTATCCCAAAGATAAAGATTGAGGTCGTGACTTCCGATGACTTTGCCCCAAAGGTCGTTGAGGCCATTGAGAAGTCAGCGAGGAGTGGGAAGATTGGGGATGGGAAGATATTTGTATATTCCATTGAGGATGTAATAAGGATCAGAACAGGCGAACGCGGGGAAAAGGCAGTATAAAAATAACTGTAGTTTTGCCTAAAAGACACGCAGGTTTCTGTAGATGCAGGCCATAGAATGCATAAAACAAACACAATAAGGAGGTATTAGTAGATGACACCAAAGGATGTAATTAAGATGGCGCAGGAAAATAAGGCAGTGATGGTGGATTTCAAATTCCTGGACTTTCCTGGCATATGGCAACACTTTGCTGCCCCCATATCAGAGCTCACAGAGGCAGTTTTTGAAGAGGGGCTTGGCTTTGATGGGTCTTCAATAAGGGGATGGCAGGCTATTCATACTTCTGACATGCTTGTAATTCCTGATCCCTCTACAGCAGTAATGGACCCCTTTTCAAAGGTCCCAAACCTTAGCCTTATCTGCAATGTAGTTGACCCCTACACAAAGGAATACTATTCAAGAGACCCACGATACATAGCACAGAAGGCTGAGGCATATTTAAAGTCCACAGGGATTGGTGATGTGGCCTATTTTGGGCCTGAGGCCGAGTTCTTTATCTTTGACAATGTGAGGTTTGATCAGAACTCCCACAGCGGCTTCTACTTTATTGACTCTATTGAGGGTATATGGAACTCAGGCAGAGAGGAAAATCCAAATCTCGGTTATAAACCAAGACACAAAGAGGGTTATTTCCCTGTGCCGCCTACAGACAGCTTAGTAGATATTAGGCAGGAGATGGTCCTTGAGATGCAGAGGTGTGGGATATATGTGGAAAAAGAGCATCACGAGGTCGCTACGGCAGGGCAGGCCGAGATAGACATGCGATTTGAGTCCCTCGTTAAGATGGCTGATTCACTAATGATGTTCAAGTATATAATCAAGAATGTGGCAAAGAGACATGGCAAGACCGTTACATTTATGCCAAAGCCTATCTTTGGTGACAATGGTTCGGGCATGCACACCCACCAGAGCATCTGGAAGGGAGGCAAACCCCTCTTTGCAGGCAATGGTTATGCGGGACTGAGTGATACAGCACTCTATTACATCGGTGGCATACTAAAGCATGCAAAGTCCCTTGCCGCTATTACCAATCCAACTACAAACTCCTACAAGAGGCTAACCCCTGGCTTTGAGGCCCCTGTGAACCTTGCCTACTCGGCAAGAAATCGTTCTGCCTCAATAAGGATACCGACCTATTCAAATAGCCCAAAGGCAAAGAGGTGTGAGGTAAGGTTCCCCGATCCATCATGTAATCCATACCTTGCCTTTGCAGCAATGTTGATGGCTGGATTAGACGGTATTGAAAACAAGATCCACCCCGGAGAGCCCCTTGATAAAGACATCTATGAACTTGGCCCTGAAGAGCTTGCCTCAGTGCCCACCATGCCTGCAAGCCTTGATGAGGCCCTTGATAACTTAGAGGAAGACCACGATTATCTCTTAAAGGGCAATGTCTTTACAGAAGATGCCATTGAGACATGGATAAGTTATAAGAGGTCAAGAGAGGTAGATGCCCTAAGACTCAGACCCCACCCGTACGAGTTCTTCCTCTATTACGATATCTAAAAGATGCCCTCACACCATAAGGGACAGCATCAGACCTGTCCCTTATGGGACTAAATCGTCAACCCAAAAAGGTAATTAGAAAAACTAAGTAGGGTCCCCCATCTACCCGCCTCAAGGGTTCCCTCCTCCCGAAGGCGGGTAACCACTTCCCTCTGTAAGGGGCAGTGTTTCAGTTAAGCCGTGCGTTGCCAATGCGTTAGAGATTACTTAGCCAAAGCTCAGAAAACCCGTAGTTAAAAGGTTCTTGCAGTCCTGCCTCCACTGTAACTGCATTTTTGGGTTAATAGGCAGCACTTGAGTTGGGCAAAGATTATATACGATGAAGTGATCAGTAAAGGTGCCCCCTGCAGGGATCGAACCTGCGGCACCAGGTTTAGGAAACCTGTGCTCTATCCTACTGAGCTAAGGGGGCTTGGGTCAAAGGATTTGTGTCTCCGATATTGACTCTCAGGAGAGGATAGGTAATTTTAGCATATAGCCCCCTCTTTTGTCTTGTCTTAATGCTCTCCACTATACCATCACACCTCTCCCCCAATACAGTGCTTTACATCACTCGGGGTGCTTAGGTAATAATCTCCTTTTTTAAGCCATTGTATGGGACAAAGATCTTTTTAAGCACAAAGTATCCTCTTAATTAGAAACACCCACCCAGGATTGCAAGTCCTCAGGAGTGTCTATATCATACCAGGCAGGCAACATTGAGTATGAGATATTTAACACGGCTGCCTTTTTTATGGTCACAGACAATACATCACCGCTGCCCCAGGGTATGCCTTCAAAAAGTTCTGGCATAGCGGACTTCAACCCAATAAGATAGTAGCCACCATCTTGGCACGGGCCGAGTACAAGGTGATATTCACTAAGGAGGTCTAATGCATTGTAGATATACAGCTCAGGAACAGTTGGAGAGTCAGAACCAATAAGACAAACCCTATTAAAGCCAAGGGCAAACAGTCTAATAAAGGCATTGAGCATCTTTTCGCCAAGGTCTTTACCCTGTTGACCATAGAGTGTAAGCCCAATCTGGTTGTCAAAGGCCTCAATGTTTCCGTCATAAAATCCATAAGCCTCTACACCTCGTAAGTCTTTTGCCTTTTGCATAGTCTGCTGGAGCATTACTTTATATAGGCTGAGTGCCCTCTCATCGCCTAATTGGGCAGCAAGCCTACTCTTTACCTTGCCAAATTCAGGTATCCTAAAGAGGATGCCCAGGGCAGACTTACTCTGCATTGGACTTCTTAAGATAGCGCCTCATCAGAAATGGTATAGCCATTGCCACAGAGGCGATTACTATGCCAATCACTAAGCCCTTTATGTTGCCCTTTAATATCAACTCTCCCATTGAGCTCCCAAAGGCGGTGTATGCTATACAAGCAGGCAGCATAAAGACAAAGGTTGCCCACACATAGTGAAATATTGGTATAGGCGTGATCCCAAACAGATAGTTTAGCACCGGAAAGGGCAATATGGGCATCAGTCGTGCAAAGGCTACGGCCTTCCAGCCGTGTTTTTTGACCTTTTCATTAAGATTTTCCCATCGTTCATGGCTAAAGCGTCTCTTTATTGTATCTGCCATAATATATCGGGCAAGTAAAAATGGCATTGTCGCGCCCATTGTAGCCCCTGTGATGGCAAATACAGAGCCCCACAGTGGTCCCCATATGAATCCTGCACCAAGGGTCATGGGCAGACTCGGTATAAATAGGCTCGGTCCAATGGCATAGAGGGCAATGAACAATAAGGGTGCTAATATTGGTTGCCCCTTTATAAATGCCATTATTCCCTCAACAGATATGTATCCCTGTGAGCGTAGGTGTGCTGTAATGGCAATGAGGCTTATCAGCAAGGCCAAGACAGAGAGTTTCTTGGGATTTATCTTTGCCTGAGTGGCAAGCAAAAAACGATTAAGGTATTTCTTAAAGGTTGACGGCGGTGCCTCTACTGGCTGCACACCCTTTAGGCCTTCAAGTATGTGATATGCCTTGGCTCCTTTGTGCTGAAACCTCTGCTTACAGCCCATGCAGTAGGTAACTACAGTTTTGTCCTCGCCTTCATTGTCTTTGCCAAGGGCACGGTCTGCGAAACTGAGCGAAAGCACCGCATTAAAGTGATGCAGTTCGCCACCAAAGCCACAGCAACTGGGCAGTTTATTTGATGGTATATCGCCCACAATTGCCTTTGCCCTCTGCTGCATATCTTTAAACCTAAAAGAAGGACAGGGGTTGTGAAATCTACTACAGCCCTCAAATCTTGAAATATCAAAGTCAGAGGCTGGGAGAATCTCAAGGACATGCCTTATCTCAAAACCTTTGAGATGGTTGCTAAGCACCTTTGTGCAATTGGCACAGCCTGTAATGACCGTCTTTACGCCAGATTGTGTCAGAGACTTTTCAATCTCTCCTATTGCCCAGTTTACAGTGTCCACATCACCCATCTGGTAGCAGGGGTCAAAACAACAGTCAAATACAAGTGCAACATCGGCATTTAGCGCCACTGAGAGCCTCTTTTGGGTCTCTCTTACCACCTGTGGTGAGACTGAACTCAAACCACAGCCCGGCCAAAAGACATACTCCCCTCTACCATAGAAAACAAAGGGGAACCTGTGTCCCCTCATGGCAAAGGCATTTACTGCCTTTTTGACGGCCAAGACCTTTTCAGAGACCTTGCCTGAGCGAAGGAGTTCTGTCTTTTTCTCAAAGAGAGCACCTGCAGGGTCAAGACCAAAAGGGCATAGCAGGGTGCATGCCCTACAGTTTGTGCACTCAAAGACCGCCTCGTCATCTCTTTTAAGTATCTCATCAGGCTTACCGTATTTAGTTAAAAAGAGGCAAGACTTCTCACACTTACCGCAGGAGTTACATTTATCTATGAATTCTTGGATCATGGCTACTTGTAGAGCCTTATAAGCCTATAGGGTGATACACCGAACATAAAGAGCGATGCAATCACCACATTTCTAAGGCTTTTTATGATGGGCCTTAAGAACCCTTTATCTCCAAATCTCCTTGCCGATACTATTACAGGGTATTGAAGTGCTTTGAGTCTGTAGCCCTTTTTTCTGAGCCTTATTGCCATATCTAAATCCTCCAAAAAGGGGTAGTCCCTAAAGCCACCCACTTCCTCATAGGCATCCCTTGTCAAAAAAATTGCCTGATCTCCGTAGGGTAGCTGAAAGAGCCTTGCCCTTAGGTTTGCAAAAAATTCTACCAGCCTGAGCGTTGGTCTTGGGTCTTCAAATAGTAAGGTAAAAAAGCCACCACAGTAGCCCTCGCTAATGCATTGCTCAATATCATTTCTACAAAGCCTCTCATCAAGCCGCCCATCAGCATGTAGAAATAACAACACCTCACCACTTGATGCCTGTGCACCTCTGTGCAGTTGAATACCCCTGCCCTTTGGAGACTGTATCACCTTAGCATTATGTCTTTTTGCAACCATCACTGTGTTGTCATCACTGCCACCATCGCTCACTATAATCTCAAGGGGCTGCAGTTTTTGGACGCTATGAAGACATTCACCAAGCCGTTTTTCCTCGTTAAATGTCGGAATAATAACTGAAATGGTCATATAACTTTTCTCTCACAAAAAGTCTTTAAATATGTCTGAAATAACGACATGGCGTTTGTGACTTACTAAAAATACAAAGCATATAGCCTGTTTTTCACTAAACATAAAGGCTGAACACAGACAAGAGTGATTCATTAAAAAGCCTTTCGCTATCACTACATCATTTTAATTCGGTATAACCTAAAGTGGTTACTTTAACCTGTAAATAACAATGACAGGTTTACCATCTGCAGGTAGAACATTTGCATTTCCCTTAAACCTTGAATTAGGGTTAATAAACCTCTTTATAGGCCCTGTTTGAGGATAGTTTGCATTGCTTGTGATAGATATCCAACAACTCTCAAGACAGGTGATACAGCCTGTCTTCTGCTCTTCTGAGGCCTTTCTATTGCCACCAAATTTGATGTGAAACCCCTTTGCCTTCTCATCAACAAAGATGTCCTCTAATGACAACTCTTTTCCCAGCCCAGGCCATGTAACCGTAACAATCGAAGTATCTCCCTCAACATGTTTACCTATTGTGTCTTTGTTAAGGTTGTTTCCAGGTTTCGCGCCAATTTTAATTAAGGCGTCGTGAAAGTCAAGGTGATTCGCATAGGCCCTTAAGATTGCCCTGTCTTGAAACCTGCCGTCTTTAAAAACTATCCCCAATGGACATTGGGCTGATGAACATTCATCTCGTGGACCTCTGTGTATATCATAACCTTTTTTTCTTTTTCGTTTATTATCATTGGTTTTTCTTTGGATGGAAGCTCCGGCTGATTCTTATCTGCAGATACGAAGGTGCTACTACATACGATAAGCACCACTAATAAAAGCAGTGCTTTTACTATAAAAGCCCCCTTTGAAACTCCACAACTTAGACCATAACTCCTCATTACACGCCTCCTTTTTTAGTCAGATTTAAATAGCTGTCTCGCTCATTGAATACCCTTTACTATGCTAAAAAAGCATCTACCTAACGCCTTAAAATCCATTTGCTCGTTAAAAACATCGTTTATTTATACCAAACCGTATCTAACAATCACAGGACTACCTTCCCCTTTCGGCAGCACTGCCTCATTACCTTTAAAATAAGCATTTGGTGATATAGCCCTTTTGAAGTTGCTGATATTTGGATAACGGTCATTGCTTGTTATAGCAATCCAGCAGCTCTCAAGGCAGGTGATACAGCCCGTCTTTTCCCTCAAGGCAGTCTCTCTATTACCGCCAAATCTTATCTGAAAACCCCTGCCTGTAGAGTCTTCAAAGGCATCTTTGAGTTTGTATGTCCTGACTGAACCATCCCAAAAAAGGGTTACATCAAGGATATCACCTGCTACTACAATACCTGTCTTATCCTCGGTCAGGTTGTTACCAGGCTTTGCACCAATACTTATGAGGGCATCATGAAAATCAATTGCATCACAGTAAGCCTTTAGGATTGACTTATCCTGAAGCTTGCCATTACGGGCAACTATGCCCCAATGGGGATTCCTCCTCTCAAGTCCCTTGAAGTTTACCTCCGTGTATATGAGGACTGACCGCTCTGATTTGTCTATGACAATTGGGTTATGCCTATCAGGCACTACCCTTTCTTTTGCAAGGGCAAGGCTTGGAAAGGCAATAGATGCCAAAAACCCAAGCCCTAAAGATATAAATCCCCTGCGGTCTAATGGTTCAGGCATAAGAATTCGTAACTCACTTCACTATTCTTTCAACAGGCATCCCCTCTGCCTGCCAATCGGCAAAGAGTGCCTGGTTAAGGTTTTTGTATTCCATACGCATGAGTTTTCTATAAGCCATATAACTCCTGCTACCTGAGTTGCAATACACAATGATCCTTTTTTCCTTAGGTAGTTCCTCCTGTTTTGAGGCAATCATATTTGCCGGTATGTTGATGGCTGTAGGTATGTGGCCTTCTTTATACTCTGACTCATCCCTTACATCAATAAGCACATAGTCTTTTTTGCCCGATGCTATGAGTTCTTTTAGCTCAGAGGGCTTTATCTTTGTAGTCTCAATCTTCTTTTCATATTGTGGTCCTGCAATAATTTTATAACCCCTTTCTTCCCATAAAGGAAACCCCTCGTTGTATATCGCAAGATTTGTGTATCCGAGCTTTTGGGCTATCTTGGCAGTTCTCTTACTCTTTCCGCATTTCACACCACTACAATACAGAATTAGGAGGGTATCCTTGTCTTTTAGGTGCAGAGGTGCCATGGCCTCAAAGGACTTCTCGGGGATGTTTATGGCAGTGGGGATATGGGCCTCCTCAAACTCTTCTTTTGTGCGAGTGTCTATCAAGACAAATCCCGCTGACTTACTTTCCATCAATGCCTTAAGCTCGTCGGTGTTAATTATCCTAAATTCCCCAGCCCAACAAGGCGAAATGGTAAAGACTAATAAAATTAAACTAAAGACGCCTGTTAAATAGCACCTCCGCATCCTCTCCATACCTCCTTAAAGCTCCTTAAACGAGATCTTATAGCCTATGTTAAAGCCAAAGAGGTCCTCATTTAATACCTTACCGTCGGCCTCAGCGTGTGGATACATAAAGTATATAAGGGGTTTGCCTGATTGGGGTGGGTTTAGCACCAGGTCCCTTGCCCTTCCAAAACCAATCCTACTGTCATCAACAGCGCCAAAAAAATACTCCCTTAGTGGTTTTGCTTGCTCAAGGGTAAGCTTTTGCTCCAATATGGCCTTTCTTACATCGGCAGGGTCAACCAGGACCCACCCGTAGCCCGGATTGTAAAACTCTGCCCAACAGTGTTGGGCCTTTGTCATATCACCCTCTTTGCCTTTTGGGATCCTGATACCCCAGATGTCCCTTGCAGGCACGCCCGATGCCCTCGCAAGGGCTACAAATACAGAGTGGATGTCTCCACACTTTCCACCCATTGTCACGAGTAGTTTCTCTACATCACCAAAGCCACAGCCCTTTACATTTGGGTCTCTGTGCATGTTGTCCACAATCCAATCATGGATAGCCCTTGCCTTCTCAAGGTTTGTCTTTTTGCCCTTTGTAATCTTTGTTGCCAACTCCTTCACCTTACCCTCTAAAGGCATCAGTGAATGTGGTTTTAGATATTCACTAAACTCCGTCTTAACAGTGGCTGGTTCTTTCTTATTAAATTCTTTTGTTACGGCCTCTTTCCTAAGCACTGTAAACTCATAGATGAGCCTCCGCTCTTTCTGACCATCCTTCCATTCAGCATATAGGATATGGTCGCCATAGATGGGATCAGTTGTGACATACTGGTTTGAAAAATTACCCTTGACCATTATGTCTGATACAGTTTGCCATCTATCCGAGACAGGATAGGGCACCCATAGTTTGACCTCCTTCGCATCCGATGGTGCCTGAAGGTTAAAGTCCATTGTGACCCTCACCTTACGCTCCTTTGCGTAGGCAAAATTGAATAGTACCAAAAGCATCACGATGCTTACACCAAAAACCCTACAGACCTTCGTCAACATAATTGACCTCCTTGGTGACTTATAAAAATTAACAACAGCCCTTCTGAATACTGTTTTTTTCGTTCTCACCGCCAAAGGCCCCATAGTGGACATCAAAATTACCAATTACCTCAAAGTAGTCTTTAAAGCGGGTCTTAGTAAGCATAAGTGCGGTGTTGCCACAGACAGGCACAGGCCTGCCCTTTTCAAAGATGTGGTGGTCATCAAGCCTGAATTCATGGGGTGATTCAGGGATACCGCCTTTGTAAATGGCAATATGACCATAGTCTTCACAGGCATCCTCAAGGCCCTCTATCTTAAAGAGCCTATAAGTAATAGAATAAAACCTTGAAGGTCCTATCCTTGCGAGGATCTCTTGATTTGATATGTCCACCTTCCTCTTTGAAATGACCCTACAGTCTATAAATCCCACCCTCCTTGCAAGCCTCTCAAAGTCCTTGTAATAGAGGGCACCGCCGAGGCATTCCCCATATAAAATAGGGTCCTTTCTTACCTCCTCTGCAAGACGCCTGTCGGCATAAATGTCGGCAAAATAAAACTCTCCACCTTCTTTAAGGACATCATAAACTTGCCTTAAAAGAGAGGCCTTGTCTTCAACGAGATTGACCACACAATTTGAGACCACAAGGTCAAGGGACTGGGGGCTGAAGTGTTTTGAGAGGTTTTCTAAATAATCATGAATGAATACCGCATTGGGCGTTTTGTATCCATAGACTTCTGTGTGATAGTCTATGTATCTTTTTGCTACCTCCAACTGCTTCTCTGTCATGTCAATGCCATATACCATACCCTCTGGCCCCACTAATTTTGAGAGGATGTAGCAGTCTCTCCCCGTGCCGCATCCCAAGTCCAGGACCTTTAGCCCCTTAATAGCCTCAGGGATAGGAGAGCCGCAACCGTAATATTTCTGCTTGACCTCATCAGCGACTAATCTTAGGGTCTCTGTGATATGTGGGGGGTAGGCATCAGTGGTGCAACAGGCAGAGGTCTTGAGGTCCTTTGTCCCCTTTAGGACATTGCCGTAGTAGTGCTTTACAGTTTCCTTGATGTCTTTTTGCTCAATCAATGCACCTTGACAACTACTGCCCATACAGGCGGTACAGGCATAGCAGTGCTCGTCACAATTGACCTCAGGATGGAAGTCAGAAAAGTCAATATCCCAAAACCTCATCTCTTCATAGCCCTTTATCCTTTTCCCAACGGCAAGGTTGAAGTCGCAGTCATAGACATAGCCTGAGTAGTCAATACTGATAAGATCTAAACACATTAGACGATTGAGCGTCTCATAGTTGAAGTTATTTACAAGGAGCCTCATATAGTGATCAAATCTGCCCTCTTTTTTAAGCCACCTCTTAAATCTCCCGATTGGGGCATTTGCTATGCCTATAAGGCGGTCAAAATGCACATCAAAGTTTTCCCTAAGGGTCTTCCTGTAAACCTCCTCCATCTGCCCTGTCTGACTTGGTAGATAATCACCCTCTGGATTATAGACAAGGTCCAGAGGTAGGCTGCCCTTTCCATAGCCTCTTTGGTTAAGCACCTTGATGGCTTTAATCGTTCTATCAAAAGAACCTCTTCCCCGTTGTCTATCTGAAGCATCTTTAATGCAGCTTGGTAGAGAGCCCATGAGTTCCACACCCTTTTGACTAAAGAGGTCTATATACTTGCTGTATGGTTCCTCCAAAAGTACGGTGAGATTACTTCTAACAACGAGCCTTATTTGGTAGCTTGAGAGGGTATCAATAAAAAGAGGCAGGTTTGGATTCATCTCAGGGGCACCACCAGTAAACTCCACTACATTAGGACGCAGTTCTATAAGTTTATTAAGGATACTCTCGGCAGTCTTTTTAACCATGACATTTTGGCCCTTTGGCGAGGCATCCACATGGCAATGCCTGCACCTCATATTGCAGAGATTGCCGAGGTTAATCTGGACTGTGCTTATATCCCTTTTTGTCAGTTGAGCCTGTTGCCAAAACATACTTAATCTCTTTTAACTTTTAACCTAAATTGAGCGATTTTAAGAAAGCAACAGCAAGAGATTGCCCCTCAAACCTTATCAAGGCGATGGGATTGTTTAAATATGATGCGGCAGGATTTAACCTACCGCATCATTGTCTCTTGACCTACTCCTTTACAGGCAATACATGGATTGCCTTAATCACAAGCTTGACTGTATTACCTGGCTTAAGATCAAGGTCTTCGCAGGACTCTGTGGTAAGCACAGAGCCCATCTCTGCAGGGGTTACTATGTCAAACTTTACCAAACTCATCACATCGCCCTTCTTTACAGACTTGACCTTTGCCGTAAGCGTATTCCTTGCACCGTATTTCATATTCGTATCCTCCTTATTGAACCTTTCCTACAGGATAATCAGCCTCTTTCCAGCCCTTTATGCCTGCGGGATAGCGATAGACATTTTTATAACCGAGCTTTACAGCCCACATTGCGCCGTTGTGACTCCTTGTGCAGGTAGTAAATCCACAGTAAAAGACAATAAGCCTGTTTTTATCAGGACCTAAGAGCTTTTCTAATTCAGACTTTGTCTTGTCATCAATGGTAGTCATCTCAGGGATTGGAAACTCCATCTGCTTTGCCCCTGGTATATGCTCTTTCTTGTAGCTTGCCTCAAAGGGCATGGTGTCAACCAATAGCATTGGCCTTTTCTCATCAATCCATTTCTTTAGTTCCTGTGTATTGACAATCTTGTAGCCCCCCCTTTCTACTTCTCGTGCAAAGTTTACAGCAATCTTTTCATTCTCAAGTTCTTTGACCCCGAATGCCCATACGCCTGTGGAAAAACACAATGCTACTGCCATTGTTACTGCCAATACAAACATTCTCTTCACCTTTAAACCCTCCTTTTACAATATTTTTGGCATGCGGAACCCATGCCTCTTAAGGCGATATAGATAAATATAGACAGCCCCTATAAGCATCACCAGGTCTCTGTAAAAGGCCTGTCTTAATGAGTCATGACTGGCAAGTTCTTCATTAGAGAAACACCCGCAGTCTATCTCAAGATTGTTTAATATGCCATACCAAAGGACCACAATAAACATGATGAGCATACCCGTAATTATAGAGAGTGTAAACCTTACATCAAAGATAAGCCCTATGCCTGCAATGATCTCTATAAGGGGAAGCATTATTGCCACTATTACTAAGAGTTGCTCAGGTACAAGATTGTACAATGACAGGGTCTTTGCAAAACCCTTTATATTGGTAATTTTCAATAGGCCTGCATAAGCAAACAGCCCACCTAAAATAGATCTGATAAGCAGCGCAATTTTGCCTGTTATCTGCATTTTACAAGGGATACCCTAAGATAATTCATGGGCACAGGACTCATCTGCCCTTTACAAAGAGATCCTTATAGGGCCAATTTGCCACACCACCCTCAAGGATATAGAGCCTCTTTTCCTCTATGCCCTTTGACTTCATGTAGTCATAAGTGTTTTGGGCACCACTCCTGCCGCGTGGGCATACGATCACAACATCATCCTGTGATGCCTTCGCCTTTTCAATGGCCTTGTCTAAACGGGCCCTTTCCTCGTCAGTCTTTGCTGGAAAGGCATTTGTCTCAATTGAGCCCTTGAAGTGATGCTGCTCATACTCCTTTGCAGGTTGGATGTCCACAATAATGACCTGCTTGCCTGAATCAAGCCACTTCTTAAAGTCCTCTGCCTTGAGCATGTTCGCTGCAAAGGCCAAATTAGTACCTAAAAACATCAAAAAGACCACCGCTGCCAAGACCCTTTTCATATGCATACCTCCTTATTTGTAAACTACAGCTTTAGATGTAATATTCAAAGGTATCACATGAAGACAACAAAACTCCAATAGAATTGCTCTATCAATAGAGACATACCAATAACTGTTTTCTATGATATTTGATGAGATGTTTTTGATATAATGGATGCCATGTATGATGTGATGGGCATATTTATAGCCACCTGTATCCTCAACATACCCTTTGGTATGTTAAGAAGCAGACAGAGGCCTTACACATTCCTCTGGTTTTTATATATCCATCTGCCTGTGCCGTTTATATTTATGGTGAGACATTTTGCGAATATTAGTTACTTTTACATCCCACTTTTTATGTTTGCTGCCATGATTGGTCAATATATTGGCTGTAAGCGAAGATGAGATCTGCCTATCTAGTATGTCCAAATAGGATTGAGGTTAGAGATGTACCTATCCCCTCACCCCAAAGAGGTGAGTTACTTATAAGGATCAAGGCCGCCCTCACCTGTGGGACCGATAAGAAGGCCTTTTTAAGGGGACATCCTATGATACCCATGCCGGGCCCCTTTGGCCATGAGTTTTCAGGTATTGTTGCAGGGGTAGGTGAGGGATGCAGTCAATTTAGAGAAGGTGATGAAATAATGGCCGTGCATAGTGCCCCTTGTGGTAACTGTTGGTATTGTACAAAAGGGCTATTTAATCACTGCGAAGGCCTGATGCACGAAAAGGTCTTGGGCGCCTTTGCAGAGTACCTGACTTTGCCTGCGCAAGTCGTCAGACAGAACACCTTTATAAAACCAAAGCACCTGACCTTTCAGGAGGCCGCCATGCTTGAGCCCCTTGCGTGTGTTGTGCATGGAATAGCAGGACTTGGGCTTAAGAAAGATGATAGGGCCATTGTTATTGGCAATGGGCCAATTGCACTACTTCACTGCCTTGTGTTAGTTCAATTGGGGTTATATGTAGTCTTGACTGGGAGAAATAGCGAAAAGATTGCCATTGGCAGACAATTCGGGGCTCAAGAAACAATACTTTTGAGTGAGACGATCAATGCCAACATCAATGCCGATGTGGTCTTTGAGTGCACTGGTGCTGTGGATGTATGGGAATTGGCCCCAAGCCTTGTGCGTAAGGGCGGTAAAGTAGTCCTCTTTGGTGGTTGCAAGTTGGGCACAAGGGCATCCTTTGATACATACAGCCTCCATTACCACGAGGTCAATTTAATTGGGGCCTTTCACTTTACCCCAAAAGATGTAAGAGAGGCCTATGGGTTGCTCTGTGAAGGGCTGCCTGTGAAGGAACTAATAAGTGGCACCTATGACCTCTCGGAGATTGTAGAGGTCTTTCACATGCTTAAAGAGGGCAAGGGGCTAAAATACACACTTATTCCTTAGGCCAAATTCTGAAGGACTCCGTCTTTCATCTCCAACACCCGACGACACCTCTTTGATAGGTGCTCGTTGTGGGTGACAATTACAAAGGTCACACCCTTTTGTTTGTTTATCCTAAGTAATAGATTAAAAAGCTCCTCACCAGTGGCAGAGTCAAGGTTACCGGTGGGCTCATCGGCAAAGACCACCATTGGGTCTAACAATAGTGCCCGTGCCACAGCAACCCGTTGCTGCTCTCCACCAGAGAGCTCACCTGCCTTATGACCTCCTCTATCATAAATGCCAAGCTGAGAGAGGAGCCCCTTTGCCTTTTCTATTAACAACGCCTTATCAAACCTTGCCTCTTTATTGTTTTCAAGGTGTATTAATCCTGGCATAAGGACATTCTCAAGGGCCGTAAACTCTGGAAGCAAGTAATGAAACTGAAAGATAAAACCTATACGATTGTTTCTAAAAAAAGATAGTGCTGATGGGTCAAGGTTGAAGGGATTGATAAAGTCACCATCAGTATTTGCGTAGAGGACCTCTCCCTCAGTGGGCCTATCAAGGGTGCCAAGGATGTGCAAAAAGGTGCTCTTGCCTGCACCTGAAAGGCCTACTATAGAAACTATTTCACCCTCATAAAAGACGCTGTTTATACCCTTTAGGATATGGAGAGTACCAGCCGCTGTTTGGAAGTCCTTTTTTAGGTCCTTTATCTTGATAAGTTCAACCACTATTCCCCAACAAGTTTTCTCCCCTTACCCATCTCCTTCTTCTTTTCAGATACAAGACCATATAGATCGTCGGCAGCACGGGCTAGCTCATCAGTGTATTTGCTTATAAATCCCCCGGTCTTCTCTCCAAGCCATCTAAACTTATCTCCCCCCTCTCCCCAAAAGGTAATCACCACAAAAGACACGGTCAAGACAATCCCATAAAATATGACCTTGCCAATGAGCTTTAACATAGTGCCTCCATGAATTATGAGATTATCGGGCGATAGGCTACTAAAAGGGCTATAATGGCAATGCCTGAGGCAATAAGCCACTGCATAAAAGAAAATCTCTTTTCAAGGGTCTCAAATCGTGCATTCATCTCCTGCTGTTGGGACTCAAATCGGGTGTTCATTTCCTTCAGTAAGGCTTCAAATCTTGTATTAATCAGATCAAATCGTGCATTCATCTCCTGCTGTTGGGACTCAAATCGGGTGTTCATCTCTTTCAGCAAGGCTTCAAATCTTGTATTAATCAGATCAAATCGTGCATTCATCTCCTGCTGTTGGGACTCAAATCGGGTGTTCATTTCCTTCAGCAAGGCTTCAAATCTTGTATTAATCAGATCAAATCGTGCATTCATCTCCTGCTGTTGGGACTCAAATCGGGTGTTCATTTCCTTCAGCAAGGCTTCAAATCTTGTATTAATCAGATCAAATAGGGAGTTTGTCTCTCTCTGTTGGGTCTCAAATCGGGCACACATCTCCTTCAGCAGTGACTCATGGCGCTCTGCCTCAATCTCCCGCAGGGACTTCAGCTCTTGCTCGACCCTTACAATTCTCTCAATAAGTGAGAATTCCCTTAGCCTCAGCTCATTTACCTTTACATACTCCGCTAAGTAGTCTGCAAGGTGCTCCTCAAGAAAAGCTCTGAACTGTTCCTTTAGAACCTGATTATCTATGGTTGTTTGTGCGAGCATAGAGTAAATTATACCACAAAAAGGGATCTGTACACTGTTATGCTACTCATATCTCAAGGGTTCCACAGGATTCAATCGTGCTGCATAGTAAGAGGGATAGAGGGTTGATAGGAAGCTTATCAGAATGGCAGATGCCGATACTACTGTAAAGTCTAAGAGACTCATTTTTACAGGAAGCCTGCTCAGATAATACACATCGGCGGGGAGCTTGATTAGCTCATAGTTATGGATTATTTTGCCAAGTATGTATCCTCCAGTTACCCCTAATACCGTTCCAACAAGACCTATTATCAGTCCCTGAAACATGAATATGAGCATGATACCCTTGTTAGTAGCCCCCATGGCCTTTAAGATTGCAATCTCCTTCTGTTTGTCCATCACATTCATCATCAAGGTGCTTACGATATTAAATGAAGCCACGAGAACAATCAGTATGAGTATCACGAACATGGCGAACTTCTCGAGCTTGAGGGCTGAAAATAGGTTCCTATTCATCTGCATCCAGTCCTTTGCATAGTAAGGATATCCTATATTGGTATTTATAGACTGTCTAACCTTATCGGCAGCATATATGTCATCAAGCCTGAGCTCAATACCAGTCACTGCATTACCAAGACCGAAGAACTCTTGGGCTACCCTTAGGTCTATCATCACTAAATTTGTATCGTATTCAAACATGCCCATCTCAAAAATTGCAGCCAATCTAAAATGCCTCGCCTTTGGCATCATACCAAGGGGGCCGATCTCAGCTGGTGGGGTCAAGACCGTCACGGTATCACCCACAAAGAGTCCAAGCATATTTGCGAGTTCCTTACCCATAACAATCCAGTGAAACTCCTTGTCTTTAGGTGGCCTAAGGTTGTCTATTGAACCGTGCTTAATCTTCTTGAGGATATCAGTAGTGGTCTTCTCTAAGGCAGGGTCAATACCTCTTATAAATACGCCATGGGCACGTTTACCAGCAGAGACCATCACCTGCATTAAGGTAAATGGTGCAGAGGCCACCACATGCCGTTCTTTCCTTAGGAGCCCTATCAGATTGGGATAATCGTCAATCTTGCCATTAAAGCTCATCACGATCACATGGGCATTGGCCCCAAGGATCTTCTGCTGTAAGTCTTCATGGAAACCGCTCATTACCGACAGCACCACAAGCAGTGCCATCACCCCTACTGTAACACCTGCGATGGAGACCACAGAGTTAAAGGATATGCCCCTGTTGCGTTTTTTTGACTTAAAGTACCTAAGGGCAATAAAGAGGTAATAGGGCAGGTTCAAGGCTATCTTTCAGGCTTTAAGAGTGGAAAGAGTATCACATCTCTGATGGATTTGGAGTTTGTAAGGAGCATTACGAGCCTGTCAATACCTATGCCCTCTCCTGCTGCGGGAGGCATACCGTATTCTAAGGCCCTTATAAAGTCCTCGTCCATCTCATGGGCCTCATCATCGCCCTTTGCCTTTGCCTCAACTTGCCTGAGGAAACGCCCCCTTTGGTCAATGGGGTCATTGAGTTCACTAAAGGCATTGGCTATCTCCCTACCTGCAATGAAGAGCTCAAAGCGTTCTACTAAGCCTGGATTATCGGGCTTTCTCTTTGCCAATGGAGACAGTTCTATGGGGTAGTCTATCACATAAGTAGGCTGTATCAGTTCAGGCTCCACTAGTTCCTTAAATATCTCATCCAGTATCTTCCCTAATGGGGTGCCCTGCGCCAACTCAATACCCCTTGATTTGGCCCATTTAAAGGCCTTGACCTCATCTTGTATTACATTTTCGGGCATACCCTTCTGAATTAGGGCCTCAAGCATGGGCAGTCTCCTGTAGGGTGGTGTAAGGTCAATAGTGGTGTCTTCGTAAGGTATCTGCAGGCTCCCCACTACCTTTGTTGCCACTGCCGCAAAGAGGTCTTCTGTTAAGGACATCAGGTAGTTGTAATCTTTATAGGCAATGTAGAACTCCATCATTGTAAACTCAGGGTTATGACGGGTGGAAATGCCCTCATTGCGAAAGTTTTTGTTGATCTCAAAGACCTTCTCATAACCACCAACAAGTAACCTTTTTAGGTATAGTTCAGGGGCTATCCTGAGGTATAGGTCTAAATCAAGGGCATTGTGGTGGGTCTTAAAGGGCCTTGCAGCTGCACCTCCTGGGATTAGGTGCATCATTGGGGTCTCTACCTCTATAAAGCCCTGTTCTTCAAAGAAGTCCCTGATTGCCTTGATAATCGCACTCCGCTTGGCAAATATGTCCTTTACATCTGGATTGACAATCAGGTCAAGGTATCGCTGCCTGTAACGTAACTCTACATCCTTAAGCCCATGCCATTTTTCGGGCAGTGGATGGAGTGACTTGCTCAGGATTGTGAAACTCCTGACCTCTATGGTAAGTTCATTGGTCTTAGTCCTAAAGAGCCTGCCTGTAGCGCCTATCAGATCGCCCACATCAATCTTTTTCAGGAGTGTAAAGGCATCACCCAATGCGTCCTTCTTAAAATAGAGCTGTATCCTTCCCGTAGAATCCTGTATGTGGGCAAAGGCAGCCTTTCCAAACTCCCTAAGTGCCATGACCCTGCCTGCTACAGAGGCATCTATCTGCTTGGTCTCAAGTCCTTCTTTGTCATAGGCACCATAATGAGAGTGGATCTCTATCGCCTTGTTTTGTGGGCTAAAGGACTGATTATAGGGGTCAAGACCTGCCAGTTTTAGTTCCTGAAGTTTTTTGAGTCGTTGTTCAGTCTGTTCTGAGGTATCGGTCATTAGACGCTAATTATAGTGGTCTCTTGGCGCTCAAGTCAATGAGATGGGGCTGTAAAATTCCCTCAGGAAGGCAAACCCCATTGCAAAAGGTTTACTATACGGACTTTTTTGGGTTTATGGATAAAGCACCTTTCCCATGTCTGTTGTATCGTAACCGCCAAGTGACCTGACTGCATCTCTGAATTGATTGTCTTGTCTTATAACCCATAGCAAGGCCTTGATGCCCTCTAACTCAAGAAAGTCTGTGGGTATGATAAGGTCATATCGCTCCTTTGCCACTGGTATAAAATCAAGGCCCAATGCCTGAGCCGAAGAATACACAGCAAGGCCTGTATCGGCAAGGCCTGTCAGCACTGCAGAGGCCACAGACATGTGGGTATATTCTTCACGGCCATATCCTCTGATATCTTTGGGGTTAATTCCGAGCTCTTTAAGGTGTTTGTCAAGCAGGAGTCGTGTGCCTGAGCCGGCCTGTCTGTTTATGTAAATCACATCTGCCCTAACTAAATCCTCAAACCCCTTTATCCCCTTTGGGTTGCCCTTCGGCACAAGGAGGCCCTGCTCTCTATATACAAGGTTTACTAAGGTTACTTTACGATCAGCAAGTAACCTGTTTATGAAAGGTATATTGTATTGCCCTGTAACCTCATCAAGTAGGTGAGAACCTGCTATGTGGGCCTCACCGCGTTTTATTGCCATAATCCCCCCCAAAGAACCCACATGGGCAGAGGAGAGCGACAATCTTGGGAAACTTCTTCTTATAAAGTTTGCTAAAACATCCAGCGTGTTGTCGTGACTACCGATACAGACTATGGTATCTTTCACACTATCAAGGGGTCTTAGGAGTTGAATTTCTACCTGTGTCCCTGCATTGTATCCCTCTGATGAGGCAGGAATCTTCAAAATTCCATCAGCCCTTACAACAGACATCATAAGCCCCGCTCCCCTGCCAATGGGTGTAGCAATAAGCTTATCGCCTATGGAGCCAACCTTTACCCTTACAAACTCATCAACACCCACAGAAGAGGACAACTGCCGAGAAAGTATTGCCTTTATGGTTTCCTTAGGAATTGAGGCATCTCCTGTCATCATCTGGATTATAGGTAGTACAAAGAGGTTCAAACATATGTATGCCGAAACAGGATAACCAGGGATGCCTACCACTGGTTTATCGTTGATAATACCGAAGATAAAGGGTTTACCTGGTTTTATCGCCACTCCGTGAATTATCAGCCTACCCAAGTCCTCTATTACCCTTGCTGTATAGTCTTCTGAACCCTTACCTGAACCTGCTATGATTATGACGAGGTCATTGCGGATAGTCTCCCTTGAAACGACACCCTTTATATCTTCAAGGTTGTCCTTTAGGATATCGCAGACATTAACTACGGCGCCGCACTCTTCAAGGATGCCTTTTATAAAGACAGAGTTGTATTCAATGATTTCGGGCGGTTGAGGTGGTCTTGTCCTTATATTATCGGGTGGTATTATCTCTGAACCGGTTGGGATGATAGATACCAAAGGTCTTTTGCGGACCTCAATCTCAAGGATACCACTAGCAATAATGGCCGCCATATCAATGGCCCGGATCTTGTGATTTTCAGGGACGATCATCTCGGTAGCCACTATGTCCTCTCCAATTACCCTCACATGCTGATAGGGTGATACTGGCTGGTATATCTCAATCTTATCACCTATGATATTGACTTCCTCAATCATAATTACCGCATCAAAGCCCTCAGGTAGTGGGTCGCCGGTATCAACATATATTGCCTCTTGACCAAGCCTCAGATGGATCGGCTCTCTTTCAGAGGCCAAAAGGGTGTCTCTGTATCGCACTGCGTATCCATCCATTGCGGAAGAGTGATAAGCGGGTGAGGAATACTTTGCAAACACTGCCCTTGCGGTAATTCTCCCTAATGATTGCCTTACATCTATAACCTCATTGTTTAGAGGATAGAGGCATCTCTGAGCCTCTGCAAGCAGACACGAAAAGGCCTCATCGGCTTCCTTGATGCGGTGAAATATGGGCTTCATGGTTGTGGATTATACATTAACCGAAATAATTAGTGCGAAAGCCTAAAAGGACCTATGGCTGAAGTAGCTCAGAGTTATTGGGTTAGTGGGTTTATATCGCCAATAGTCTTATGCAATGGTAGCCTCAGGCTTTAGCCTGCGGGCTTAAGATAAAACAAACTAAAGGTTGTGGCTACCTTTTATAAAAGCCATAAGGTCTAAGGTTGAAAAACAAGACTTAAGCCATAACTTAAATCCCTTTCAGCCTCAAAACCCCTGGATGCTCCTGTCAAGGCTCCGATATTGGATTGCCTCGGCCACATGATTAGCGGCGATCTTGTCTTTCTTGTCCAGATCAGCAATAGTGCGTGCTACCTTCAGAATCCTTGAGTAGGCCCTCGCACTAAGACCAAGGGTCTCCATTGCCCTATTTAGTAATGAAAGGGCATCTTCTGTAAGCTTACAGTATCGCTTTATATGCCTTGTTTTCATCTGTCCGTTGGCATAGATACCATCATCTTTAAAGCGTCTTAACTGTATCTCCCTTGACTCAATTACCCTCTGCCTAATCACCTCTGACCTCTCGCCCGTATATTCGTTGGAGAGTTCCTTAAAGGGCACTGCAGGGACATCAATATGCAGGTCTATTCGGTCAAGCAGGGGGCCTGATATCCTTGCCCTGTATCGGCTAATCATAGTTGGGGAACAGGTACATTGATGGCGGGTGTCTGCAAAGTAGCCACAAGGGCATGGGTTCATTGCTGCAACCAATACGAATTGGGCTGGATAGGTTACCGATGCCACTGCCCTTGAGACAGTTACATAACCATTTTCAATAGGCTGCCGCAAGACCTCAAGGACATTTCGCTTAAATTCCGGCAATTCATCTAAAAACAGTATCCCATAATGGGCGAGCGAGACCTCACCCGGCTTTGGCACTTGACCACCACCGATGAGGGCCACATCAGATATGGTGTGATGAGGCATCCTTACAGGCCTCTTTGCTACTATAGCCATTCCATCACTAAGCATGCCAGCCACACTGTGTATCTTTGTGACCTCAATGGCCTCTTCAAATGTCATGGGTGGCAGGATAGTAGGTAAACGCCTGGCAAGCATAGTCTTGCCGCTCCCTGGTGGGCCAACCATAAGGACATTGTGAGAACCTGTAGCCGCCACCTCAAGGGCCCTCTTTGAGTGCTCTTGTCCCTTGACCTCTGAGAAGTCCTCTTCGTAAATAGAGTGTTGACCCATAAGGTCTTCAATATTGACCTTCATAGGTTCAACTGACCTAATACCCTTTAAAAACTCAATCGTCTCGGGCAGGCTACCTAAACCATAGACATTGAGCCCTTCTACTATGGCAGCCTCTGTGGCATTGCCCTCAGGGACAATTAGACCCTTAAGACCGAGCCTTTTGGTCTCAATTGCAATGGGCAGTATGCCCCTAACAGGTTTTAGTCTCCCGTCAAGAGATAGTTCTCCAACAATCATGTAGCCTTCTATCTCTGAGGGCTCAAGTAGGCCCTCTGAGGCAATTATACCAATGGCGATTGGCAGGTCAAAGGAGGAGCCCTCCTTCTTGAGGTCCGCTGGGGCCAAATTCACGGTGATCTTTTTAAGGGGAAAGTTGAAACCCACATTCTTTAGGGCAGGGCGTATCCTATCTTTACTCTCTCTGACAGCAGCATCTGGTAATCCAACCACAGAGAACTGTGGCAAACCCAACGATGATATATCTACCTCTACCTCTATGATGTGGGCATCAACACCTATTACATAGGCACTTAGAACCTTGGAAAGCATCCCTTTCCTCCATCCTCTTTTGTATGTCAGTGATTATCTGCTGCCTACTTTTATTCCACAATGGGGCAATCAGTATCTCCTCAGGGGCCGTCGCAAAGAGCCTCTGTATGACTATCTCGGGTGATAGCCTCTCAAGGAAATCTATTACAAAATCCAGATAGTCCTCGTAGGTAAAGGTATAAAATGGCTCTCTCCGAAATAACTCGGCAAGCAGGGTATCTTTTATAACCTGTAATTGATGTACCTTAAGAAAACCCACTGGTAGTTCTGACAGTGTTGTGGCCATGGCAAGCATCTCCTCCCTGCTCTCAGTAGGGAAACCTACTATAATATGTGCCCCAGCATGGATACCCATCTTTGCTGTCTTGTTGAGGGCCTCTAAAAAGGTCTGATAGTAGTGTCCCCGTCTTATAAACTCAAGGGTCTTATCATACACAGATTGGAGCCCATATTCAATCAGTATAAACCTATCCCTTGAGAGTTCCTTAAGGAGGGACAGCTTATCTTCGTCAATACAGTCAGGCCTTGTGCCAATGGCAAGACCCACCACAAAGGGTTCAGCAAGTGCCTTTCTGTAAAGCCTCTCTAATTGGGCAGTGTCTGCGTAAGTATTTGTATAGGGTTGAAAATACACAAGGAACCTCTTTGCGCCGTACCTTGATGCGACATAATTTATGCCCCTACGCACCTGCTCTGATACATCCAACTCAGGCTTACAACTTGCAGGCCTGAAGCTGTCGTTATTACAGTATATGCATCCCCCTGTCCCAATGGTGCCATCTCTGTTTGGACAAGTAAATCCTGCATCTACATTTACCTTATAAACATTACTACCAAAGAGCCTCTTGAGATAGGCCCCAAAGGCGTTGTATCTCTGTGATGCCCTGCTCATGACCTGAACTAAAATCTTAACATAACCTGTCGTTTTGTATCTCTAACTAAACGCACTCTTTAGATACTACAACCCAAAAAATGGCTACGAAGGAAAGGAACATAAATTTCACAAATTGACAAAGGACAAAAAAGAGGGGCTAAAAAGAGGGAAAAACTCCGTGCATTCCGTAGATTCGTGCCAATAAAGACAGCGATTTTAATTGAATTAAGATACCTCAACCTCAAGCCCAACTCAGTAATTCACTAAAACGGCAAGAAATCACCAGTGTGATGCTCCAATTTAAGGCACTGTGTAAAAGCAAATAAAGGGCCGTGGTTGTTGGCCCTAGAGTACGAATCCACAAACATACCATTTAGGGAGATGGTCGTTTTGGCAGTTGCATCAGTCAGTCTTAACAGGGCCTTAGGGGCAAAAAGAGAGCCTGATTTGACAAAAGCCTTAACCGAGCCCACAATATTTCTACCATGCCTAAGAAGTTGCCTATAGGGATAAGTAACCTTAGAGAGATCATAGAAGAGGGCTATGTCTATGTTGACAAGAGCCGATATGTCTATGAGCTTGCAAGCACAGGGAAGTATTACTTCCTTAGCCGACCCCGTAGATTTGGTAAGAGCCTGTTTGTAGACACCCTAAAAGAGGCCTTTGAGGGCAATAAGGAGTTATTCAAGGGCCTGTGGCTGTATGACCATTGGGATTGGGAAAAGAGGTATCCAGTGATACACATATCCTTTGGTAGTGGTGTTTTAAGGAACAAGGCGGAGTTAGATAGGAGGATCGTGGACCTCTTATATCAGAATCAAGAGAGGCTTGGGATAAATTGTAGGGATACCACCGATGTGGCCTCCTGTTTTGGGGAGTTGATAAGGAAGGCGAAGGCAGGGAGAGACACTTCTGTGGTCATATTAATAGACGAATACGATAAGCCTATATTGGATAATATCACAGACATTG
>Ga0308419_1000140_pt1 | contig 59780 bp, 50 predicted proteins | sample HotsprSampleMS50_FD_203674 | JGI IMG/M metagenome (GOLD analysis project Ga0308419, IMG submission 203674) | Hot spring phototrophic mat microbial communities from Mushroom Spring, Yellowstone National Park, Wyoming, United States - 20090730_MS50 ... | reverse complement strand
GGCGGATATCTCCGTAGGGTACGAATTCCATGATTTCGAAGTATCGTTGGAGTTGGTTATCGAAACCGACGTCAAAGATTTCTACGACATGTTCTTTTAGTTTTTGAGAGAGTTGTTTCAGGTTGATGAGTAGTTCGATGTTTGGTTTAATACCTTTACGGTAGAGTTTAAGGAAGAATTGGGTATGATTTTTTTGTATAAGGAAGTTATCAGCTTCTGCTCCGCCAGCGGGCAGTTCTTGAATGATTTCGTAATCTTGGAAGGAATGAATGGTTGAGCTACTCGAAGTTGATTTTTCTATTTTGGTTAGGTTTTCTATTTTTGTTTCTTCGTTCATAGTATCCTCCAAAATTTATTATAACAAGCATAAGGACAAATTAAGTTGAATGATAAAATTTATTATGATAAAAAATCAATAAAAAAAATGATTATTTTTGTTTAGAAATTGGATAGATAAAAAAATATTTTATTAAAATCAAACTTTATAAATTTTTCGCAAAATCACCAAAGAATATGAAAGTTTGGTAATTTTATGAGAAAAACACAGATTAAGTCAATACCATCAAAAAAATAGATCAAATCATCCCAAAATTTGTGGTTAACTTAATCTGTGCTGTTGAGATTTTATTTCTTGCAGGGTCCGAGATAGCGTCCTTTCTGTTTTTGTGTAAATTTTTGTCCTTCGGTTTCTATGGTTGCTATTGATTCGTAGCTAGTATCAGTAGATTGATAATCGACTTTAATTTTGGTAGTTTTTCCATCACAAACCATGTCGTAAGTAATACTACCTTTTTTGGGATATTGAATGTTTTTCATTTGGCATCTTTGTTGTTCATTTTGTTTCGTAAAATCAGAAAATACAGGACCTTTGCTTGCATCTTGTTCCTTGATACACTGTTGCATTTTATTTTTAATGCCACCTTGTGGGTGATTGGGAATTTCCATAATAAATTCTATTTCCCAAAGTCCTGGCTTCAACCCCCTATCTTGTGCATCAATAGTTTGCACAAAGACCCATAAACCGAAAGAGATAAAAAACAAAATAATTATTTGTTGAAAAGTTTTCATTTTTTACCTCCAAAATGATAAAATCAAAAATTAATTACTTTGTCAAGAAACATTTTTTATGTAGAAAATCTGCGAAACTGACATTTTATTTTATATGAACATCGAAGATCGATATTATACACTGGATTTATACAGAGTAGGGATAAACTTAACACCACTACATTATGATTTCTTACGAGAATTAGCCAATGCGAAATTCAATAGAAATATCACAGAGACCATTTTTTATCTTGTGAGCAAATATATGGTTTATTTGTATCACATAAGAATAACACCCACAAAACGAACAGAGACAGCGACCTATCAACCCAAGACAAAAGAATATAGAAGATATAGTTTGAGGCTGAATCCTGCCTTATGGAGTAAGTTATTCGATTGTCGACGTTTTATCGGGTATTCCATCAGTGCAATACTAAGGATAATGCTAGATTGGGAGATGCAAGAGCAAGGTAGGGAAATCATACCGATGGTAGAGAAGCCTGATTTGCCTTTTGATGATGATTTGGATGTTTCAAGTCAGTGGATAGAGAATTATGTCTATACAAAGACGGCGGATTATCATACAAGAAGAATTTTTAGTTTTTTTTGGGATCAATTCTATTGATTATAATTAAAATTTATAATCAATATTTATTAAATCCCCCCTTTTCTTTGACCTATTTTCTTTACATCGGCAAAATATTTCCTACAATAATTCTGCTATTTGGACAGCGTTTAAGGCTGCTCCTTTTAGCAATTGGTCGCCTACGGCGAAAAGACTTACCGTTTTTTTCTCTTGATCTTCGTAATCATAACGAATTCTTCCTACATATACATCGTCTTTGCCAGAAACTTCTATGGGCATGGGAAAATAATTTTTTTCCCAATCATCCAATACTTGAACACCGGGAAATTGATTATAAGCTTCTTTAATCGCATTCAAATCGGCAGGTTTTTCTAGCTCAACTGTAATAGACTCTGCATGTGCTCTAAAAGTAGAAACGCGAACGCAAGTAGGAGAAACCTTAATTTCTGGATAATTCAGTATTTTTTTTGTTTCTTTGATCATTTTAATTTCTTCTTGATTGTATCCGTTAGACAAATCAATACTAGAATTATGACTGTATACATTAAAGGCTAATTGATAAGGCAATGCTTTGGTGGGAATAGGTTTTCCTTGAAGATAGGCAAGTGCTTGTTCTTTGAGTTCTTCCATCGCGGCAGCTCCCGCTCCTGATGCTGCTTGATATGTAGAAACTACAATCCTTTTTACATGATAAAGCTTATGAATAGGATAAATTGCCATGAGCATGATGATAGTGCTACAATTGGGGTTAGCTATGATTCCTTTGTGTTTTTTGATATCTTCTGGATTGATTTCCGGTACCACTAAGGGGACCTCAGGATCCATTCGAAATGCACTCGAGTTATCCACCACAATTGTTCCAAAAGCTACTGCTGCTGGCGCATATTGTTTACTGATTGATCCACCAGCACTAAACAATGCGATGTCTACATCATGAAAAGAATCTTCTTTTAACACTTGGACTGGAATTTTTTCTCCTTTAAAAGCAAGTAGCTTTCCTTCACTTCGAGGAGAAGCTAACAACTTCAATTTATTGATGGGAAAATTGCGTTTTTCTAGGACATGTAAAAATTCTTGACCTACTGCACCTGTTGCACCAACTATTGCAATATTTTTTGACATATAAACTCCGTAATAAGACATTTTTTTCTTATTTTGTATGAATTCAAACAAAAAAATTGCTGCCTTGTTATGGGTTTTAATACCTCGAAAATATAGAATTAATATCGAAAAATATTTATCCAAACAAGAAATCGAAGAACTTAAAAACACCTTTAACGAATATAAAAAACTTTCCCCCGAAGAAAAATTAAAAATTCAAACAATGCTTCACAAAGTTTTTTATTCTTCTTATAAGTTTCTGTATTTTCTTTTGTTTTTGTTCATCTTATCCTTTTTGGGTTTTTTAGTTTATTATATTCTGAATTTTTCGTTTTCTCCCTTTTTTGTCTTTTCTCTTTTCTGGCCTTATGCTATGGGAATCTTGGGAATTTTGATGCTATTCACACTACAACCGTATGAACTCTATTTTTTGTTTCGCTTGAGCAAAAATATGTTTCATTATCTCATTTCTATCGTCATGTTTTATCTTCTTGTTTATTTGTTATTTACCATAAATCAAATAGAAAAACCTAACTTTAATGTTTATTATCCTGTTGAAAAATGGATTCTAACCATTGGAATAATAAGTGCTCCTATTTTAGAAGAAATCATTTTTCGCTATTCTATACCCAATCTATTTGGAAGGGATTTTTTTCGTCAAGTCGTAGGACATTTTGTCTCAAACCTGATTTTTTCTGTTTTGCATTTACCCAATTTTGAACAAGGAATATTGTATTTTCTTTGTGGTATGGCTTTGTCGCTTTTAAGAATTTTCACAGATAGATTAATTTTCTGTGTGATGGTTCATTCTTTGGCGAATCTAACCATCTTTTATTTTTTATAAATATCGATATGTTGATTTTCTATCCATTGGATTTCGTTTATATCGGTATAATTTTTAAAAATCGTCATCACAAGGGCTTTTTTGTATTGATCCAAAAAATCAAAATCATTTAGGTTATCGATTCTTCTTTGGTAGGGATAGTTTTCTATAACTTTTCTGTTAAAAAAAATATATAATAAATGATTGTCTTTGTGAATCAACGTTATTGCTAAACTATAAACAGGAAAATAAACCATTTCTGATTTGTTTTTGGCAGAACCTAAAAATATCGGTGGTTCTTGAATCATTTTTGCGAATTGATAAATATTTTTATCGATTTCTTCGTAATCCATCAAGTCTGTTTGTAATTCTTTCAACTCTTTGGTATCTCTATCGTAAGAATAATAATAAAATCTTTTAGTTTTAGAAGAAAAGAATTTAATGGGATAAATTTTATAAGGAAGAAAAAAATAAAAAGGATTACTATTCGTCAACATTATAAAACTAGATAAAAATAAAAACACCATAACAAAAAAAGCTTTTAGTCGAAATAAAGGATTTTCTAATTGTTTTAAAAAATTTGTAATTTTTTGATAAAAATCATTCCAATAAATCTTCATAAAACCTTTTTTTTCTTTGTTATAAGAAAATCAATCTTTTGATTCTACCTTGATGTTTAGTTCTTTAATTTGATAGTTGAGCTTTCCACGAGAGATTCCCAATAGTTGACTAGCTCGTGTTCGATTGCCTTTACAACGCTCTAATGCTTCTGTAATAATTTTTTTAGAAATCTTTTTTATCATATTTTCTAAATCGATTTGCATACCAGAAGCTAATCCCAATAGTTCTTCTGTTGTTTGTTCAATTTCTTTAATAAAATCATTTTGTGTAGAAGAATGTATTTTTGATTCAACTAAACTCTCTAACGTAATGTGTGAGTTTTTGGCTTCGAAAATCATTTTTACGATATAATTTTCGAGTTCGCGAATATTTCCTTTCCATGGGTGGATTTTGGGGTTGATTAGATATTGATAGACCTCTTTATCGAGTGTAATTTTTTTGTTAAAAAGTTCTGTGTATTTGTTGATAAAATAATCAATCAAGATTAATAAATCTTCTTTTCGTTCTCTTAAAGGAGGAAGATGGAAATGAATCGTAGAAATCCTATAATATAAATCTTCGCGAAATTCATTTTTCTGAATTTTATCGATCAAGTTTTTATTAGTTGCAAAAATAAAATTGCATTTTACTTCGATTTCTTTTGTACTACCTAATGGTCTAAACTTTTTCTCTTGTATAAGACGAAGTAATTTTGCTTGAATTTCCAAAGGTATTTCTGCAATTTCGTCGAAAAAGATGCTTCCATCTTCTGCTTCTTCTAATAAACCTTTTTTATCCTTTTTTGCATCTGTAAAAGATCCTTTTTTATAACCAAATAATTCACTCTCCCATAAGGATTCTGGAATTGAAGAGCAATTGATGGCAATAAAAGGTCGATCAGCTTTATTCACATAATGAAAATACCTTGCAATGAATTCTTTTCCTGTACCTGTTTCGCCTGTAATCAGAATCGGAAAATAAATATTTTTTAACTTTTGAATATTTTCTACCATGTTTTTCATTTGCGAAGATGCAATTAGATAAGACTTATCTTGTATCTTGATAATCATAGGTTTTAGGTTCTCCGGAATGGAATAAGAATTTTCTACTTCCATCGTAAGTTTATTTTGTATTCTTAATTTTTGGTTTTCTTTTCTTATGATTGCATTTCGAATTGCCAGAGCAAAATAAATCGATAGAATATCTAAAATATAAATATCATGTTCTTTTAATGGTTTTTTCGTTTTTGCAAAATAAAAGCCAAAAATTTCGTTCTGGAAAATAATTGGATAAAAAAGTTGATAGTTTTCTTGTTTTAATCTTTGTAGAATTTTTGTCATAGTTTTAAATTGTTGTTGTAGAGGATGCGAATTAGACTTATCAAAATTCAAAAAAAAATTGTTTTAGAGGTTCTACCTCATCAGGGTGAATTTTAATCTTCGAAAAAAAGATTTTTTTGATTGGATTGGTAAACCATTTAGGAACATGACCAAAGGTTAAAGGATTTTCGGTAAATTCTGTTAGAACAAAAAACGAAGATTCAAACGAAAATACGTTGTTTAATAATTCATTACAATTGTACAAAAACAAAAGAAAGTCTTCGTATGCATGCCCAATCTTAAAAATATTTTTGTGGAGGATTTCTAGTTTTTTTCCAAAGAAACCATTGGAAGCATAATGCAATATTCTTATGTGACAAAAATTTGTCAATGATTAAAATTTAACATTCATTTACAAAAAATTTAGCCAAAAAATATATTTTTTGGCAGGTATACAAATTGCTTTATATTCTAAAAATGATGATTCTTGCTTTGATCATGTTTATAGGCTATTTTGTTCAAACCATCACAGGATTTGGAAGTACGCTAATTATTCTTACATTAGGTATTTTGTTTTTTCAGCTCTACGAAATTCTGCCAATCGTGTTGTTATTAAATGTAATCATGTGTTTTTCGATGGTATTGATACATTATAAAAACATAGAATATTCGTTTTTACTAAAAAATATTTTTAGCTATATGGGATTGGGTTTTGTATTAGGTTTATGGACAACTCAATGGATACAAAAATTTTCCCTTCCTTTAAATAAACTTTTTGCAGGGTTGATTTTTATGTTATCTTTGTTTGAATTCTTTTTATTGTATAAAAACAAATCTTTTAAAATTCAAAATCCAATTTTTGCTCGTTTTTGGGTTTTTATATCGGGCATTGTCCATGCAATCTTTGCTACGGGAGGACCGTTTTTAGTTTATGGGATAAGTCATTATAATATCGATAAATTCGTTTTTCGCATCTCTTTAATCTTTGTTTTGTTGATCTTTGATTCTTTGTTATTAATACATCATTCCATGAATTTAGAACAGTTTAAAACTTCGCTTTTTATGATGCTTGTGCTTCCTGTAAGCATGGGATTAGGACAAAGGGTTTACGAAAAAATTTCTGTTGAACATTTTCAATTATTCATCAGAGGAATTTTGATTGTTAGTACTTTAATTATTTTATTAAAATAATTTATAAAAAAAGAGGTGTTTATGAAAAAAAGAAAAGGTGGAGATGTGATTGCGGAAATGTTAAAGTTAGAGGGGGTGAAAAAGGTTTTTGGAATTATTGATGGAACCTATTTTGGTTTTTATTCTTCTCTAAGAAATTATGGAATTGAGCTTATCTCTCCTAGGCACGAAACTTCCGCAGCACATATGGCTGGCGCTTATGCTCGTTTTACGGGAAAATTAGGCGTATGCATGGCAAGTAATGGACCTGGTGTTGCGAATATTTTACCCGGTCTTGTAGTAGAAGAAGCAGAAGGAAATCGCGTATTGGTAATAACATCTTTTAGAAGACATGGAATTGTCAACCCAGTTCGACTTGGTACATATCAGTACTTTAACCAAACAGAGACAATCAAACAGATATCCAAAGCAAGTTTTTTAGTACCTTCGCCAGAAAGAATACCAGAAATTATGCGAATGGCATTTCGAAAATGCTACGAAGGAAGACCAGGTGTAGTCCATGTAGATATACCAGAAGATATAATCAATGGAGAATTCGAAATTCCATTTGTAGCTTTAAAACCAGAACAGTATAGAGCATCTACGATTCCTTATCCATCTCCCGATGCGATAAAAAAAAACCTTGGATTTATTACAAAATGCCGAGTTTCCTATCATACATTTTGGAAGTGGTGTAATTCACGCGAATGCTCAACATGAACTTTCTCTGCTTGTTAAACAATTGAATATTCCTACGACTTATAGCTGGGGTGCACGGAGTGTTTTATTAGAAAAAGATTTTGTTTTGCCTATGACTTATATTTCTCTTAATCATTTTATTCATAAAAAAGCAGATTTAGCAATTGTATTGGGTTCGCGTTTAGGAGAGACAGATTGGTGGGGTAGAGAGCCTTATTGGAATCAAAAAAACTTAAAGGTGATTCAAGTCGATATCGATCCACAAATCAAAGGTTCGAGTAGAAACATAACGCTTGGCATTATTAGTGATGTTAAAGCATTTTTGATTGCATTACTAGAACAAAAGCTTTCTTTTAAGTTTAAGTGGAATGAACTATTAAATAAAATTGAACAACAAAAAAATTCTTTGCAAAAAAAACTGATAAAAATTTCTATGCAAAAAACATCTCTGATCCATCCTGCACAATTGATTCAAGCATGTAATGAGTATTTGCCAGAAAATACGACTTATGTGATTGATGGTGGAAATACTGCTGTCTGGTCTCATTTTTATCTCGAAATAAAAAAGACCATGACGATGATTTCTAATTATAAATTTGGTATGTTAGGTGCTGGTGTTAGTCAAGCTATTGGTGCCTCTTATGCAAAAAATAATGACATTGTCGTTTGTTTGATTGGAGATGGTGCCATGGGATTTCATCCCCAAGAAATCGAAACGGCGGTTCGTTACAAAAGAAAAATCATCTATATCGTCTTTTGTGATAAACAATGGGGAATGGTAAAAATCAATCAGTCCTTTGCGTTAAAACCCATCAAAACCCTTGTGTTTAAACATCTAAGTCCAGAAGAAAACATCAATACAGATTTTGGAGAAATCGATTTTGCCAAATTAGCAGAAAGTATGGGGGCAAAAGGTATTCGTATAAATAATTTATCGAACATCAAAAATGTTTTAAGGGAATGTTTCGATTTTCCTCATTGTTCTGTCATTCATGCGGATATCGATCCTGTTAAACATATGTGGGCTCCGGGGCTAGTAGATTTTAAAAAGATGCACTTAGAACCAACAACGAAGTAGGAGTTTCTTTATGTCTGTATACGAAGTAGATCAAATTCGTTTAAATTTTAATCCATCGTCCTTATTTTTGTTAAACGTAGTACTTGGGTTTATGATGTTTGGTATTTCTCTTTCTCTAAAAATTCAAGATTTTCGTTATGTGTTTAAAAATCCCATTCCTTTTTTGATCGGAATATTGAGTCAGTTTTTACTTTTTCCATTCTTTTCGTTTTTGTTAACACTTTGGCTAAAACCAATACCAAGTATGGCATTAGGGATGATTCTAGTTGCAGCGTGCCCCGGAGGAAATATCTCCAATTATATTACGTTTTTAGCAAAAGGAAATGTTGCATTAAGCGTAAGTATGACTGCAATATCTACAATTCTAGCCATCTTTTTAACTCCATTGAATTTTTCTGTTTGGGGTTCGTTAAATCCTTATACAAGTTTTCTCATAAAAGAATTACAAGTAGACCCCTTCGATATGTTATTGAACATTTTTTTATTGTTAGGTGTTCCTTTAATACTTGGTTTATGGATATCTCATAGATTTCCTAAATTTGCAACAAAATTTACAAATTTTATTAAATATTTTTCTTTGATTTTTTTGGAATTTTTGTTCTATCTGCATTATACGTAAATTTTGAATATTTTATAAAATATATAAAATATATTATTTTTTTAGTATTTGCTCAAAATCTAATAGCATTTTTGAGTGGATACTTTACCTCGAAATTGTTTAAATTACAAGAAAAAGATGTAAGAGCAATAACGATAGAAGTAGGAATTCAAAATTCTGGTCTAGGATTAATTCTTATTTTTAATTTTTTTGATGGATTGGGTGGTATGGCTCTTATTGCTGCTTGGTGGGGAATTTGGCATATTATAGCAGGATTATCGTTAGCATTCTATTGGAATAAAATTAAGTCAATCAAAGGATAATACAATGCGAGTTTTCGTAACTGGTGCAAGTGGTTATATTGGTTCACTATTGATAGAAAAATTACAACAAAATCCCTTCATAGAAAAGATAATTGCTGTTGATATAAAGAAAAACATCAAGGATAACGAAAAAGTTGAATTTTTTTACAAAGATATAAGGGATCCAGAAATTTGTACTCTTATAAGAATCTATCAGATCAATGTGGTGATACATTTAGCATCGATTGTAAATCCTCCAAAGGGGATGTCGAAAGAAGAGCAGTTTTCTATCGATGTAAAAGGAACAGAAAATATCTTGAAATGCGCAGGTAAAAATATGGTTCAGAAGTTTATCATTACTTCGATTGGGGCAGCTTATGGATATTATCCCGATAACCCTATACCGATCAAGGAATCTCATCCTATTAGAGGAAATCAAGAATTTGCCTATTCTTATCATAAGCGTTTAATAGAAAAAAAGTTAGAACATTACAGAAAAAAATATCCATTAATGAAACAATACGTTTTTCGAGTTAGTACTATTTTGGGGAAAAATACATCAAATCAGATCACAAAATTGTTCGAAAATAAATTTATAATCGGTATAAAAGGTTTAGATTCGCCTTTTAGTTTTGTTTGGGATCAAGATGTTATTAGTTGTTTAGAGCAGGCTATTTTTTCTAGTAGTGATAAGGCTGGAATCTACAATTTAGCAGGGGATGGATACCTAACGATTCAAGAAATTGCAACAAAGTTAAAAAAAAAGAGTGATCTATTTTCCGGAAAAATTGTTAAAAATTTTATTAAAAATTTTATATAAATTCAATCTATCTCCTTATTCTTCGGAACAAGTATTATTCTTAAAATATAGACCGGTGTTGGATAATACTAAACTTAAACAAGAATTTGGATACATACCACAAAAAACTTCCGAAGAAACATTTGACTTTTTTGTTCAAAATCGCTTTAACGTTATCTCTTATTCGAATAAGAATCTGGAGACACAACCTGATAAATTTTCGCTTGTATGAATAATTCCAATAAGTCGTTATCGATTCGTCCTTCTTTTGCTTCGTATTTTAATATATCTAATGCGTGCTCGGGAGTTAAAGATTTTTTATAAGGTCTATCGGGAGCTGTTAATGCATCGTAAATATCTGCGATTGTCATCATCCTTGTTTGGGGCAGAATTTCTTCTCCTTTTAATCCTAATGGGTAGCCTGAGCCATCTAATTTTTCGTGGTGTCCATGTGCTATATCTGGTACTTTTTTTAAATCTTTGGTCCAAGGAATCTGAATCAAAAATCTATATGTATGCGAAACATGAGATTCTATTTCCATTCGTTCTCTTTGATCTAAATTTCCTCTACGAACAAGAAGGCTTATCAGTTCATTATCTTTAAGAAAATGAATCGTTTCTTGATAACCATCATGCTGTATTTTTAAACTAAAATGGGATATTTTTTCCAGGTTTTGGTAAATGTCTTGTTCTGTTACTGTTGGTTCATTGCATTGTTCGATCACATCTAGCATTTTTTTTAATTCTTGGATTTTTTGTTGTAATTCGAAATCTAAGATCTTTTCGAAATCTTCGAAATTTTTGTTTCCGTATTTTTTTAAATAATCGATCTTTCTTTGACTATATTCATATTCAAGAGAACGTATAGCATAACGAAATCGCCACTTTATATCGTTTAATTCTTCGGGATAAAGTTTTTTTTCTTTTACAAGAACTTTTTCCCTTACTCCTACTTTCCCAAAATCATGCAGTAAGGATGCATAACGAATTTCTCGAATTTGATCATCATTAAAATAGAGGTTTTTATATTTTCCATGATTTAGTCGATTTACTGCTAATGCTAATGCCACAGTATATTCTGCAACGCGAAAGGAATGACCAGATGTAGTTGGATCTCTTTGTTCAATCGCAAGTACAGAAGCACGTACAAAACCTTCGAATAAGCGGTTTATACTATTTAACAAACGAAAGTTTTCGATGGATAGTGCTGCTTGTCCAGCTAAAGCATAGATCTTTTTCATATCTTCTGTTGTAAAGGTGTATACATTCCCGTTTAACATTTCTTCGTAAGTTAATTTTCTGTAAGGATCGATTCTTTTGTTGATTAGTTGGATTACACCGAGTACATCTCCATGTTGGTTGAGCATTGGTATTACAAGCATAGAACGCGATAGATAATTATGGTGTAAGTCATATTCTGGGTTGAATTTATAGGGTTCATCTCCTTTTAGAGCATAAACATCATCGATGAGTAAAGGTTCACTCGATAGTGCAACATAACCAGCAATGGATTTAGAATCAATCGGTAATAGAAATTCTTTCGCATCGAGTTGTAGAGCAGATTTTTTAAAACGTAAGAATTTAGGTTTGGAAGAATCATTTTCGTCGAATTCTGTAATATAAATAGAACCACCATCTGCAAAAACCATTTCCATTGCTTCTTTTAAAATCATTTCGATTATTACATCAAAATTCTTTTCTGTTGAAAGAATTTGTCCAATTTTTATAATTCTAGAAATATCTTTATGCGATAATTCTACTTTCGACATCAAAGAAAAATTTTCTACTTGTAGTTGGATTTGTTTCATGCAGTTTTCTATCAATTTTACATAATTTGGCAGAGTTTTTTCGTTCCAAAGAAATGGAATGATAGCATAAAAATAATCCAATTCTAAACCTAATTGTTGATTCAAAGATAATTCATTGCTTAATAAAATAAAATAAAATTCTCCTATAGGTATGTTGTTAAAAAAATCTATCAGAGCTTTTTTGTTGTTAAAATAAAAATTTTCCGATAGAAAAATTACCCCGATAGGATAAATTTTCTCTAAATCAAATTCACAATTTTGGTTTGAATTTGGGTTGATATTATTCTTGTTAGATTTTAAGTTATCAATCAATTCGAGGAAAGATTGGCGATTCTCCAAGCATTCTTCTAAAAGAATCGTGGTAATGTCTTTGGGAATAAGTTTTAAAAAATCTTTCTGGGCTAACGATGATTCCACCAACAAAAAAGGTGTAATTACGAATTCTCTTCCTACTTCTAAACATTTAACTGGTTTTAATTTTTGCTGAATTTCCAACAATTTATCCATATCTTGTTCCTGAAAAACAATAAACCATAAATAAAGCAATCAATCAAGAAAAAAACTTTTCAAGATTGCAATAAAAAAAGTTATGGTTTTTATAAATCAAATTCTTTTTTTATTATAGGAGGTGGAGATGTTCCTAGAAATGTTTCGTGCAAAAATCCACAGAGCTACTGTTACAGATGCGAATCTGAATTATGAGGGGAGTTTAACAGTAGACGAAGAACTATTAGAAGCATCAGGTATAAGACCGTACGAAAAGGTTGCTGTTGTAAACATCAATAATGGTGCAAGGTTCGAGACTTATACAATTAAAGGGAAAAGAGGTGAAGGTGAAATTTGTCTAAACGGTGCAGCTGCTCGATTAGGACATCCTGGGGATAAAATCATCATCATTGCTTATGGTTTTATTAAAGAAGAAGAATTAACCGAAGATTATGAACCTACTGTTGTCCTTGTGGATGAAAATAACAAAATTGTTAAGGTAACGGGCAAAAAAAATCGTGTAATGGCTTAAAAGATGAAAAAGAAGTGGAATTATTTTTATTATCCATTTAGAGTTTTGTTTTTATTGCCAAAACTTCCTCTAAAAAAATACTTCTTTTTTTTATTTTTAATGACAATAATGTTATCATTTATAATGATCGTAGGAATCTATTTCTTCGTTGATAGTATTCTAAAAGTACTTTTAGAAAGATATCTTCTTGAATTTAAATATTTACTTGCTGTTCTAAATATTTTATTAACCTTGCAGCTCTTTTTTCTTTTTTTTGCCTTTTATAGAATCATTGCTCAGTTGGTGATTTTGCCTTTTTTGGAACCCTTACGAAAAGCATTAGAAAATAAGTACAATGTTCCATCAGCAAAAGAAACTACTTTTAAGCAAGATATCATAAATATGTTTTATGGGCTTTACAAATCCATTTTGTTTATTTTGATTTATCTATTCTTGTTTTTTTTAACAATTTTTTTAGGTCCTTTCCAGAATGTGATTTTATTCTTGTACGATTCTTATATCTTAGGAAATGGAATTTTCGATGCATATTGGGAAAAAGATTATCCCCATCCCAAAGAACGTTCAAAAAAATTAAAAGAGCAAAAAATCGAGATACTTCTTACAGGGATGGCATCTACGATGATTTTATTTATACCCATTTTTGGCGTATTTTTATCTACCATTTGTGGTTATATGAGTGTTTTTTTTAACCATCATAGAATTCGAATTTAGAATTTTTTTAGTCTTAAAGAAAGTTCATCGAACATTTTTTCTATTGGTACAGATTCATAGATCACCTTATAAACCGAAGATGCAACGGGAAATTTATTTATGTCTAATTGAATCAATTGAGGCAAAATTTTTAATCCAAAAAGTCCTGAGCTCATTCGATTTGTATCTGCTTTTTTAAACACAAAATCAAAAGCCCATTGTCTGTCTTTGGAATCTCTACCAAAGCATGCTAACATTAGATCGTTCAGACCTGATAATCCTTGGAAGGTTTCTGGTCTTCCTCCCAGTTCTTTTCCAATAGCAACCATTTCTCTAAAAAATCTATTAGAGAGGTGGAATAATGTATTATCGTTATTCCCTCCATAATATTTGCTTAAAAAGCCATCGATTAATCCAGTAGCAATTGCATAGATGTTTTTTAATGCACCACCGAGTTGAACCCCGCGAATGTCATCTTTGTGGATTGCTGGTCTTACATGAACATACATGTTGCTAAATAAATGGGTAAAATAATCGATTTTATCTATTTGGCTATATGCTGCAATTTCGTAGCCAGTGATCTTTCTTTCCATCACTTGTTGGGGATAATTGGCACCAGCCATAACAAAAAATCTTTCGGGGTTGATGTTGAATTGATGGATTAAATCGTCGACAATCAGCCCACTTTTAGAAGAAGTAAATCCTTTGGCAACGTTAATAATTGGGGCATCACTTTCGTTTATGTATTCTTTTAATGTATTGTAGTATTTTTCTAGTTCCCATGGTCTTACTGCTTGAATGATGAGAGTTGCGTTTTTGATTTCCTTAGGATCCGTAGTAAATTGAATATTTGGTGGAAGTTTAAAAAACGGAAAGTGATCTTGATCCAGTTGTGTGTTGTTAAAACTTTTTGCTTTGTTTTCTTCGAGTATATAGTTTTTGATAATGGTATCTTTGTTTGCAAGAACACATCCAATAGACGTTGCATAAGGGGAATGTCCTATAATAAATACTCTTTCGACAGGTTTTTGGGGAATCTGAATCAATACATTTTCTTTTTCGTCGATTGCTTTATAAAGATTTCTATAAAAACCATGTCTATGTTTATGTAGATTTCTTCCAACTAATAAAGCTAAGGAGTCGATTACATATTGTTTTTTATCTTCTATGTGTTCGGGGATTTCTAATCGATCAACGTAATCGGGAAGTTCTTTCATTTGTTCTGGGGGCAATTTCCCGACGAGTACAGGTTTTCCCAATACTAATCGTCCTTTCGCAGCTTTAAATAAAAACGTCGATGTAGGTAGAATTTCGTCTGTGCCTTCTAATGAAATGGGAATGATGATTTTATTTGCAACATAATGATAAACTGCATCTACAAAAGAGATTAATTGACCGCTTCTACTTCTGGTACCTTCTGGAAAAATAGCAATGATTTTTCCTTCTTTTTGTAGTTGTTGAGATTGACGAAATGCTCTCATGTTGATACGAGTCATTACATCTGCTAAACTGGGATTTTGTGACATATCTTTTTTAGAACAAACAAGGAGGGTATCGAACATATACAAACCCAAACGAGCGAAATCTTCTGTAAAAGCTAACCTACCAGCAATAAATACTAACCGATCTGCAATCTCTCTTGCAATTCCACCTTCGCGATAAAACATCATATAGATTGCTGGTGCATCTAGATGACTTAAATGATTCGATATAAGTGTTAGAGGAAATTTATTTGCTAAAGGTAAAATATATTGTAGGTTTTCTTTTCCTTCGAAAGTAAAATTTTGCATTAGAGGTGTTAAAAATTCTGCGACAAAGTCTCGTAACTTCGGATCTTGTGTTGTATAAACTCCTACTTCTTCTAATTTTGATGGATCTTCGAAGGTTTTTAAAACACTTGGTAAAGGAACTTCTGAAGATAATTTTATAAAATTAATCAATAATTCTTTTGCTTTTTCTTCTGGAACTCCATAGCTTTTAAAGCCTTCGATGTTTTTAAAGAATTCTTTTTGCCAAGGTGCATGGGTATCTCCTAATTTTAAATCTTGCATAGAAACAGCGGATTTGGATTGTAATTCTTGTTGCATAACTCCCCTCCAAAAAATTTCTAAAATTATGATCTAAAAACCATTTTTCTTTTATTGTAAATGAAAAAATATTGAAGATTTAAAAACATCTATAAAAAAGTATAAAATAATGAAAGAAAAACAAAAAAATAGAAAAAAAACCTCCGAGGCAAAAGAATCATATGAGCATGAGATATATTCAAAGTATTTAGGAATTCAGCTCGAACCCAAAGAGAAAAAATTTTGGTCAAAATTTAAAGAAAATCTAAAAAATCTTTTAAAAAAAATCCACATCAAGGGAAAACAAAAACTAACCATTATGTTTATTCCTCATTCCGAAAGCAGTATTTTAAACCTCCATATTAATTTTTATAGTTTATTTGTGATTCTATTTACTATCATTATCGTAGGATTAGTTTCTGTTTTGATTATTATTCAAAGAAGTTCGCAAAATATTCAATACTATGATATGGGTATAACCAATAGTCAGTTTTATTTACAGAGTTCTCGATTGGCAGAAGAAGTTGTACCAATGCATAAAACCATTCTTGATTTTGCAGAAACCATCGCTATTATTCATCGAAAGCTTCGAATTAATAGTCAGAATGGAGAGGGCGGATTTGGTTATCAAACAAGCCTAGAACAAATCGATAATTTAAAAACCTTAATCGAAGAATGTAAAAAACAAAAAGAAGCATGTAGTCAAAATACCATAGAAAATATCTTACAAACAACCTTGAATATTTCTTTAATCGATAACGAAATACTAAAAAGTGTCGATAAGCAACTTAAAGAAATTAACGAAAAACTCAATTCCGAAGAAATAAAAAACTTCTTTTCCTATTTACCAACGGGATTACCTGTAAAAGGTTTTGTCAAAACAAATTATGCAACGCAGTATGTAATAGAACGCGGTATCAATTATCCATTAAGGGGAATAGAAATACTTACTTTACCACATTCCGAAGTCTATGCAACAGCTAATGGAAAGGTCGTAGAAATTGGTTACGATCCTATTTTTGGTATTTATATTTGGGTTGAACATCTAACTGGAATTAAAACCTTTTATAGTCATTTAGAAGAAGTCAATGTATCTTTGAATCAAATGGTACAAAAAGGGAATGTGATTGGTTTTTCGGGAAAAACAGGAAAAACCAACAAGAACATGCTTTACTACGAAATACACATTGGAACAATGGCTTTTAATCCACATATTTTAATGAATGATTTGCAAACATTATGGTTGAATCTACAGAAACACTAGTTATAAATTCTATCATAGGCGAGGGCTCCGAGTTTCGAGGTGAATTTAAAGTCAAAAATTTGCTTCGGATTGATGGATATTTTAAAGGAACAATTTTAACAGAAGGCAAGGTTCTGATTGGTAAAACAGGTAAAGTAGAATCTGACGTTAGAGCAGGAATTGTAGTAGTCGGTGGTGAACTTATAGGAAATATATTAGCAACGAAACGAGTCGTTTTGTTATCAACTTGCAAAGTTAAAGGTGATATTATTGCACCAGCATTAATCTTAGAAGAAGGTTGTATTTTCGAAGGTCGTTGTACTGTTAACAGGGAAGCAATCTAGTTTTGGGTTTATGCAAGCTCTCTTTTTAAGAGCTTGCAACAGGACAAATAAATGATTAACGTTTGGAGAATTGTGTACTTCTTCTTGCTTTGTGTTTTCCGTATTTTTTCCTTTCTACCATTCGAGGATCCCTTGTTAAGAGACCATATTGTTTTAATGTTAGTCTTAGTTCTGGATATTTTGCTTCGATAGCTCTTGCAATTGCTAATCGAACTGCACCAGCTTGTCCATCGATCCCACCACCTTTTACGTTCACATATACATCATATTTATTTCTTAAATTTGTGACATCCAATGCCTCTGTTGCATGTTTTTGTAATCTAATAATAGAAAAATAATCTTCTAGGTTTTTTATATTTACAATGATTTTACCTACACCATCTTTAAGCATAACTCTTGCAACTGCAGTTTTTCTTCTACCAACGAAAATAGTTCGGTTTTTTCTTTTTTCTTGGTTTTGTTTTACTTCTATATTTTCCATAATCTATTCCCTTTATTTTTTTATAAATATTTTTTATAATTTACTTGAACAGGTATTGGTTTTTGTGCAATATGGGGGTGTTCTGGCCCAGCATAAATCTTTAAATGTTTAAGCAATTTTCTTCCCCTTGGTCCATCGGGTAGCATTCTTTTAACCGCTTTTTCTAATACATAAGTAGGATCTTTTTGCATTTTTTCTTTGAATGTGGCTTTTTTTAATCCACCTGGATATCCACTATAGCTATAATAAATTTTTTCGTCTTCTTTATCACCTGTTACCTTAATTTTAGATGCATTAATGACTACAATATAATCGCCCAATTCTTGATGGGGAGAATAATCTACCCTATGTTTCCCTTGAAGTCTATGAACAATAAATGCAGCTAATCTACCTAATATTTGATCTGTTGCATCGATTAAAATCCAATTATTTTTAATTTCTTCGTCCTTAACAAAAGGGGAACGTTGAGCTGGTAATAGATGACTACTCATATTAAAAACCTCTAAAAAAAATTATATTATATCCAAAAATTATATGCCTTTTAATTGGTCAATTTTCTTTTCTAGCTCTATTCTTTTTGTTTTAAAATTTTGCATTTCTTTTTGTAATTCTAATACGATTTCTAAAAAAACGTTTTTGTCTTGGTTAGAAATGTGGGAATTTTGTTTTAGCAAGGGATGTTGAGAAATTTCGTTTAAAATTGTCTCTTGTTCGTTTTGTATTCGTTTTAATTCCTGGATTAAAGTTTGAATCTGATTGTACAATTTTTTTGCTTCGACAATTTTTTGGTCTATGTTTTGTAAATGTTTTTGATGTTTTGATTTTGCTTCTTTAAAGATTTTGTTGAATTCTTCTCTTTCTTTTCTTTTTGATTCTAGTTCCTTGATAATTTTCTTTTTTTCGTTTTCGAGTGTTTTAAGTTGTTGGATTAATTTCTGAAGTTTTTGGGTTTTTTCGTGTTCTTTTTCTTTTGGATCTTTCATAATTTTTTTTCTTTTTCTTTTTAAATTTTAGTCAATAATAAAAAAATATTGTCAAAAAATAGGTATAAGTTTATTTTTAAAGAAAATTTTGTCTTCACAATCAACTTTACCGGTCTAATTGGCCGGTCTTTTTTTAATATGATATTGAGTCTCAATATAGATTAAAAACCTCTTAAACAAAAAAAAATGCTTTTATCTAATAAAAATAATAAAAAATTTAAACTAATTAAAAACAGGAGGATTTTCCTATGATAGATAAAAAACTCAGTAGAAAAAATTTTTTAGTAACAGCAGGTGTAGTAGGAACTACTTTGGTATTAGGTTCTTCTATCATAACTTGTAAAAAAGAAGAAAAACCCAAAGAACAAGCAAAACAAGAGGGTCCCAAATGCGATGATGTTTCTGGTTTAAAACCCGAAGAAATTGAGCAAAGAAAAAATTTACAATATACAGATTATTCACCCGATCCAGCAAAAAATTGTGCTAATTGTGCATTGTATGTTGTACCTCAAAATAATGCTCCCTGTGGTGGTTGTAATTTAATCAAAGGACCTGTAAGCCCCAACGGTTGGTGCACTTCTTGGGTACCTAAAGCTTAATAAAATATATTCCGTAGAGTTATACTCTACGGAATATCATCACTTAATAAACCTGAAACTAAACTGCAAAGAATAATCTATAAATCTTAGAAAGGTTTTGTTGTATAGATCGTTTGTGAGTAAATTGCCATTTTCGTCGATATTTTTATCGGTTTCGTGGGATTCAAATAATAAAGGCGAAACAATTCCATAAGCATCTATAAAACTGATAATTTTGTTTAGCAAGATATGGAGTTGAATACAAGGCATTCTACCTCCTCTACCATTCGAAACGCCCGCAGTTGCAAAAACCTTATCTTCGAAACAGGCTTTAAAATTTTTACTACCAATTTGATGAAAAATATTGATCAGCTCTGGGTTTGTTGTCCAATTATACTCTGGCAAACAGATAAATACTAGCGAAGATTCTTTTAAGGATTTGATAAAATTTTCTTGGTATGGACTTAAAGTTTCTGGTTTTATCTCTTTTCTTCCAACAGAAGGAAAGTCATTATCTCTTAGATCTAACAAAACAACTTCGTTTACATTATCTCGCTTTATAAGTTGATTTTTGATAGATTTTGCAACCCGAATTGTTAAGTTCTCTTCTCGCGAAGAACCGCTGATAATTGATACTTTCATAGTTATTTAAATTGTGATGCTTTTTTATTCAATACCTCGTCAATTTTTATGTTGAATTTATCGAAGATTTTATTTCTTAATAAATCATATCGAACCAATGTTATGTTGTAATTAATCAAAGCTTGGTTATAACCTTTCTCTGCTTGTAATAATGCATCCAAAGCATTTTTGATTGCAGTTGCATTAAAACGTCCTTTTCTATATCCATCTAATAATCCCAAGTAAAATTGATTGGTTTTATTGTAGGCATTTTGGGCTTTTTTTAGCGAATCATAAGCAGTCTGAATTTGTTTATAACCTAATTCTATATCATCTTTGATTTGTCGTTCCAATTCCTTTTTTTGTATTTCTAGTTGAGCTAAAGCAATTCTTGCATTTCGTGCATCAACTTTTGTGCCTTCGTCCCACAATGGATATTCTATTTTAAATTCAATTGCTTTCTCGGGATATTTTCCTGTTTGTACTTGATCCCATGCAGAACCAGAATACCTACCAAAATCTCTACTTGCATATTGTCCACCAATCCTCATAGTGGGTAGAAGATTGTTCTCTGCAAGTTCTTTCGACATCCTAGCAATATCATAAGAATGTAAAATGGATTTGTAATCTTGTCTTGTTTGAAGAGCAATTTCTACATCTTTTTTTACATCAATATCGTTGGGAAATTCTGTAATTAAATCTGTCGATCCAGTTAACTCGATTTCTGGATCTAAGTTTAATGTTCGTAAGAGTTCTCTTCGTTTAGTATCTCTTTGGAGGATAGCAACATTGACAGCAATCTCTGCTTGACTATACAAAGCATCCCATTGGTTTACTTCGAATGCTTCTGCTAATCCATATCGAAGTTTTTGATAAGTAATATTTCTAATCGTATTTACATTGTTCAAAAGACCATTTGCTGTTTTAACTTCTTGTTCGGCAATAGCTAATGTCCAATAATCTACCATTGTTTTTACGATCAACCCAGCCAATTGAAATTCTAATTGTTCTTTTTGAATTAAACTTTTTTTTCGCGCAATTTCGTTTAAACGCTTTTGAGAATATCCAAAGGCATTTTTTAGGAGATCTTGTTGGAACAAGATTTTAATTGCACCCGTATGTAAAGGTGGTTGTTTTAATTGTTGTAGAATGGGATTTGTTAGAGCAATGGCACCTTCTCCTGCGTTGGAATCAAACCTGGTATCGGACCCTTCGATTCGAAAGAATGTCCCGCTTTCGAATAATTTTTGTATACCCACAGAATAAGTATCTTGATTAATTTTAGTTCCTTGAAAGATGGACTGAGGTAGTTGTTTATCGATCTTTTCGTAGCTTTGGAATTTAAAATCAATCGATGGTGCATATTTACTTTCTTCTTTTTTTAAATCTGTATCGGATTTGATGATTTCTAATTGTTGCAACTGTACTGTATTGCTATTGTTGATGACGATTTGAACAACTTCTTCTAAGCTTAGTTTAGGATTTTTTTTGTCTTGTAATTTTTTGATGATTTCGTTAATAGTTTCGTTTTGTTCTGGTTTTTCTACGGTAATTTGATCTATGGTCGATTCTACCTGATTTGATTCTTCTTTTTGTTGAGGAATAGATTTACAAGATAAAACATTCAAGAAAATGAGTAAAATTGTTAAAATAGATATATGGATAACATCTTTAATTTTTGCAAGATGCATAAAACCTCCTTAATGTATAATCCGAATCTAAAATTAACCAAAAGGTTAGATAAAAGACAAAAAAGAAATTTATTTGAATTTGTCCATAAAAATTATGTTTTTTTTAGCATTTTGTTTTATTTGTGGATGATTTTTTTCACTTATTGTGCTAATAAAAAGCAAGTCATAGAAGAACCACTGTGCGAAAAGCGATTTAATGTTGAATTATTCTCAACACAACCAAAAGATACTCAATTCTTGCTAAAAGATAAATTCGAATGGTATAATCATTATCAAAGAAAGTATAAAATTTACCAAGAAAAGTTCAAAGAACTCTGGGATTTTTTTGAACAACATCCTCAATGTAGAAAAAAAGGAATTGTTCTATTGCAAGAGGAATTACAGCTAAGTTTAAAGCTACAAGAAATTTATTATAATCATTTAGAAAAAGATTTAAACCAATACATAAAAAAACAACAAATTTATGAAGGAAATAAAATTATCGAAGATTTTCGGGAAAACAAAAATGCATTGCTCGAAAGTTATGTTAATTTCTCGTTCTTTGCAATAAAACAACTAGAAGAAAATCTGGATCATCGAAATCAAACTAAAAAGTGGTACGAGGTATATTCGATTCTTATCTACGAATTATTTTTTCAATTGCCAGAAGATTTTAAAAAAGAATGGTTTAAAAAATTTTCCTATTAACCGATTCTTGAATTAGTGAAAAAATTATCTTGGATTGTAGTATTTTTTTCTTTTAATTTATGGGCGAATCAAGATACAATTTTAACGTTTAAGAATGATTCTCTTGATTTACTCCAAGAATTAAAAAAAGTTTCATATTTGGTTCATCGTAATGATTTTTCCCTACAACCAACTTTGTCTATAAAACCTAATCGTTTTGGTTATAAAGAACTATTGTTTTACTTAAATTGCGAAGCAGAAAACCCTCAATTCTTAAAAGACGAAGTAGGACGGTATAATCTAATAAAAAAAAACCTATTTCTTGTTAACGAAAAAGTCAACCAATTTGCATGCTATTTTAAAAACCGAGATCATCTCATCTTATTAGAAACAAGAGCAGAAAGTTGGCCCTATACAAACAATCAAACTTTTAGTATATCCTTTTGGTTTAAACCTTTGATCCCATTAAAAGAACAAAATTTAATGGAATGGTCTACTTTTACAGAATCAAAAATCAAAAAGTTTAATATTTACCTAAATAAAAATGTTTTGGAATTAAATTTACTATCTGTCTTAAAAAAAGAAGAACAATCCATCGACTTAACTCTTACTTTAAGTAAGATAGATTTCGAAGAATGGAATCATTTTTTTATGAGTGTGGATTTACAAAATAAAAACAGGATTATTATTTATCTTAATGGAAAACTCATTAAATCGATTCATCTTCCTAAAAAGGTTGAGTGGGATTTTGAGTCTTTGCATTATGCTCCAATTCAAATCGGTGGAAAATATATTGGCTATATAGACGAATTCATGATTTTAAAAGATTTTTATCCCAGTCCCATTACTTACAATAAATATCCAGGGATTGATTTAAACCCAAATTCGGGAAGAGTTAACCAAAAAACAAAAGAATTGCTTCTTCCGCCTATTTCTATTCCTGCATCCATCGAGCACCTAAAACTGATTTTGGATTACGAAAGACCCGAAGAAACTTTCTTAAAAATTCAATATGCTATTTTGGATGATTTAAATCGACCAACTCTCTGGAAGGATTTACCCTTACAAGAGGAATGGGTTTGGGATTCTTCTCAGCTAGGCAAATATTTACAGTTTCGCGTGTTGATGCTACAAGATTCCGAAGGGAAGAATGCACCTGCAATAAAAAAATTCTTACTTGAAAAAAAAGAATTTTCGAATATACCACAAGTTCATCAACTACGAATCGTAAAAGAGCTGTCGAATCATCATCAAATTTGTTTAGAGTGGCAAAAAGTTCCAGAAGAAATTATCGAAGAAAAAGGTGGCTACAATATCCATATAGGGATTAAAAAATACGACTTCGAATTGGTGATTAGCGAACTTTATTACAAGGGAATATGGCAAAAAATCAACAAAAAAAATACGGATTTTCCTACAACAGAACAAGAAAAGGAATTAGAACGAATACGACCCAATTATTGGAAACAATATAAAAATAATCATATTCGTGTTATTCTTACAAAAGATTTGTTATATCAACTGGTAGAAAAGCAACTCGAAAAAAATCAACTATCCATCGATAGAATTAAACTCATCTTCGAGGATAATGTAACATATTATGTTAGTGTATCTGCTTATATAAAAGAACCACAGATAAGAGGTAAGCTTTCCTTGCCCGTTAGTTTTAATTTTTAACATGAGGCCAATAATTAAAAAAAAATTAGAAGAATGGTTGAACCATCATCTTATCGACGAAAAAACTTATTTAACTATTAAAGAATACGAAGAAAAGCAAAAAGAAGTTTCTTCGAAAAAATTGATTTTGTGGGTTTTTCTTATCGCGGGGTTTAGCATTGGTTTAGGGATAATTAGCATTGTTGCAGCCAACTGGGAATTGATTCCTGCATTCCTAAAATTTATCTTTCTTTTAGGACTGCATGGCGCTTTTTGCTTTTTGTATCTCTGGTTCTACAAAAAACATAAAAATATCTATGTTCAAGAAATTCTTTTGGTCATCTTTGCCTTTTTGTTTTTGGCAGAAATTGCATTAACAGCACAGGTTTTTCAACTGCAAGGAGAAACTTATCAAGCATTGTTCTTTTGGGGCTTTTTGATGCTTTTTGTATCTTCTATCTCGGAGGCGAAGTTTTTACCTATGATGAACTTTATTGTTTTGTATGTTGCTATATCATTATTTTTTTATGAAGCTTACAATTGGAATCAATATGTAATTTTTGATTTTGTCTTGATTTATCTAATTGTTTGGGGCTTATTCTATGTTTTTTATTTTTTTTCTAAAAATTCTCTATTGGTTAAGATCAATCAAATCTTTTGGGGGATTTTTTATGTATATGGAATTTTTGTCTTTCAGTTTGAGTGGTATGCAAACTTCTTAAAACCTACAAGTAGCGAAAAATACCTTCATTTATTTTTAGTACTATTTGCGATGATCATTATTTTGTATGATTTATATAATTCTTTTATAAAAAACTATCAATCTAATAAAAAAATTTATTATTTATTTTTTATAAATTATATTATATTTTTATCGAATTATTTATTTATTTTTAATGATATTACTCAAAAACTTCTTGGAACGAGCTTTTTTTTATTACAGTGTTTTTTGAGTGCATTTCTTTTTTATCTTTTAGAGAAAAAAAATTTGTATCGTTTTTTTATTTTTTTGATTTTATTACGATTATTTATAATTTATATAGAATTATTCGAAGATTTAACATTTACTGGCATTGGACTTATTGGGTTAGGATTAACAATTGTTTTATTGGTTTTTTTGTACAAATTCATCGAAAAAAGGTTTAAGTATGAAAAATAAAATCATCTTTTTAACAATTCCTTTTTTGATTCTACTGATTTATATTTTGTTTCGAACCATAGAATACGTTTATTTTTCGCAACAAGAGACCTATTTTTTTAGAATCGAAGGATATGATCCTCGCGATTTAATCAAAGGAAATTATTTATTATATAGAATTCGATATAACGATGAATATTTTGTTTGCAATACCAACAAAGAAATCAAATGCGGTTGTATCCATCAAGATTCCATAGATAAAAAATATAAAATCTCTAAAATATTACCACCACTAATGGAATGCAACGACATAAAAAAACTCTGTAATCGTTTTATTCAGTTAGAATGTGATAAGAATTATTATATTACACCACATCAAAGATATTATATACCAGAAGATTTTTCTAATGCTGTAAACAAGATTCCTTTTGATAAATCTTATGTTGGACTTAGGATCGATCTACAAGGGAAATCGCAAATAGAAGAAATTTATATACTCGAAGACAAATTTATCCCATTAATCGAATATTTAAAAGCTCATCCTTAAACAGCAAATTGAATCATTTTTATATAAGCGTTTTTGAATTCTTCGAAAAAATGATTTTCGTCGATTGCAAATTCTTCTATATATTTTTTACATTCTTGATCTTTTAGTAATTCCCAATCTGTATAGAGCATTTTACTTAAAGAAGAATCTTCCTGGTAAAATAAGAGTCGTTTAAAATAACTATTGTCGAACTTAAAAGGATCTTCTGTAAAGGGCTTTTGATTTTCTTTTCCTAAGGTATGTGCCCCAATAAGAGCTACCATTTCTTTTTTCGATAAACCTAATTGTTGAAATTTTTTATAAAAGGATTCAAACTTTTCTTCGGATAATGGTATCCCTATCTCTAAAAATTGCTTATTACTGTACGAAGGAATCACTAAATCAATATAGGGACCGTGGGTGATCTCAACTGCAACAGCACCACTTAAATACAAAATATCTCGGTAAGAATAAGGTTCTTCTTTTAAAATGTTTTTAATCTTTTGAATGAACTTAACAGCTTCTTCGAGTCCTTGGTTTTCTGGTTTACTTAATTCAAGTTGCAGAATATCTTTATCGTGCATGTGAGCAGTTAAAACACCACCGCTCATCACATCATGAAATACCAACCTAAGAATAGAAGGAGCTAAGGTTTTATTCATCTTTTCTTTTAAAAGGTTTCTTAACGATGTATAAGTTTTTTGGGTTTCTAATAGTGAATATATCTTGTGGGTGCCAGTTTTTCCTCGAATTTGTACTTTATATTCTTTATCGAGGATTTCTGGGTTGTTTAGAACTTTTGCAAACTCTTCGGAAATCAAAATCGTTGTTTTAATACTTTTGGTGAATTTTTCTAATCGCGAAGTAAAGTTAACTGCATCTCCTATTGCAGTCAGCTGTTTTTTTTCTGGATGTCCTAAGTCTCCTACAATAACAGAACCAAAATGTAATCCGATACCAACCTGAAATTCTTCGTTAAAATTCCATCGCAAGTATTGGTTGATTTCTTGTAGGTTGTTTTTCATTTCGAAGGCAGCATTTAGGGCATTCGTACATTTTTGCTGACTATCTTTATCGTTGATTCCAAAAAGAGCTAGTATTCCATCGCCCATAAATTTATCGATATATCCCTGATTATTTAAGATGGCATCTCCCATTCTTTTATAAAATCGGTTTAAGATATGAATTACATCATAGGCTAAATGACGTTCTGTAAAAGAAGTAAAATTTCGTATATCTGCAAAAAGAATTGCTAAAGAAACCTCTTTACCCGTAAATTGATTCGATAACGCTATTTCTTCGTCCAATTCGTCTTTTACAAGTCGTTTTATCTTTACATCTCCGCGAACGTAGGTTTGACATGCTAACCGGATATTTTTACTAAATCCTTTTTTTTGTGCTAAGATTTTTTCTTTTTCTGATATTTCGCTTAGGTTTTCCATTCCAGAAAGAACCATAATTCTGCACGTAGAGCATTTGGCATTACCACCACAGGCATGGACATGAGGTATTTTATTTCCTAAAGAAATTTCTAATATGCTTTTATTGGGTTGTGCTTCGATGGTTTTATCGAATTTTTTATTGTTTTCTATTTCTTCTATGTATGTGATATGCATAATTTCTCTTTACAATAATGTTTTGATAATTTCGTGCACTTTTTTTGCTTCTTTAAATGGAATTAAATCTAATATCATCCAATCGTGTACCATTTTAGGAAATTTATAAAAATATATCATAAAATTTATATTATTTTTGTAGAAAAGTTCACAATCTGGATATAATATATCGTGTGTGCCAATAAATAGATGAGTTTCGGGCAAAGTATCATAACGAAAATATAGAGGACTAACTTCTGGTAGTTGAGGATGGTTGTTGCTGTATAAATCTCCCGCTAATTTTAAACCATTTTTGTTTAGGATGTAATCGTATTTTTCGTATTCGTCAATAAGAGGATTTACCATACTTACATCTAACCAAGGGGAAAGTAGTAGAATTTTTTTTGGTAGGTTTTCTTTGGGGAGGTTCTGTAAAACAGAAAGACAAAGGTTTCCACCAGCGGAATCTCCTATCAAAATAATTTTATATTTTTTCGATAAGTTTAAATACAATTCTTTACAAAAAGATAAAATTTCTTTGTAATTGTGTTTTGGTATCAAAGGATAATCCGCAGCATAAATAGGGTGGGGAGAATAAGAAGATAGTTTTTTTATGAATAACCAATGGAAGATGTAAAAATTTCTTAAAAATGCACCACCATGAAAGTATAAAATAATTGTATCTTGTTCTTTTTCTTTATTAAAGATATAAGTATTCCTGCCGTTGAATTCTAATATATCGTATTTATTAAAGATGGGTTTAGGAGATTCGAACAAGTCTTTTTTTATCGTTTGATTTTTTTGGTAATGTTTGATGGCTTCTTCGAATGCTTTTTTTTTGTTAAGCAATTTTATAAGGATTTTTATAAATTTACTTGAATAAGTTTCCTTTTCTTGATATTCAAAATATCTATGCATGTTCTTCGCCTTTTAACAAATAATTTTTTACATAATCGAAGATTGCTTCTTTTAATGTTGTAATAGGATATTGATAGCCAGAATCTCTTAATCTCTTGATGGGGGCTTCTGTAAAATATTGATAAGCTTTTTTTAATTCTTCGGGCATTTCGATCAATTCAATGTTTGGTTTTAAACCCATTGCATCGAAAATTGCATTTGCTAAATCCAACCAAGTAGAAGCTTTACCACTTCCAATGTTAAAAATGCCAGATGCTTGTTTTGCTTCTAACAAGAAAAAGATAGTCATCTTTGCTGCATCTTTTACATAAAGAAAGTCTCGCATTTGTTTTCCGTGTTCATAATTGGGATGATAACTTTTAAATAGTTTGATTTTTCCTTCTTTTTGGATTTGTCTAAAACCTTTTAGCACCATCGATTGCATATTTCCTTTATGGTATTCATTAGGTCCAAAAACATTGAAATATTTTAACCCAACAAAAAGAGAATTTTTAAAGTATCCTTGATGTTTTAGCCATAGATCAAAAAGATGTTTAGAATAACCATAAGGATTCAATGGCCTTAATGTTTCGATTTTTTCTAAATCATCATCGAAACCATTTTCGCCATTACCATAAGTTGCAGCACTCGATGCATAAATCATTCTTATGTTATGTTTTAGGGCTTGTTGGGCAATCTTTTTGGAATATTCAAAATTATTCTTGATTAAATACGATGCATCTTGTTCAGTTGTTGAACTGCATGCTCCTAAATGGATAATACCTTGAATCTTTTTCCAGAAAGAATCGTTTTCTATAAGGTTTAAAAAATCATCTTTTTCGTAATAATCAGAGAATTTTAGACGAACTAAATTTTTCCATTTGATAGATGTAGAAAGATGATCTACACAAATAATTTCGTTTATCCCTTGTTGGTTTAATTCTCGGACAACAGCACTTCCAATTAGACCAGCCGCACCTGTGACCAAATACATAAATAAACAGGAATTTTAAAATAATTTTATTGTAAAGTGCTTTAACGAAATCAATTGAAATTATAAAACTTAAAAAAAAATGGCAAGAAATGAAAAAGATTCTTTTTTTTGTTTTGTTTTTAATTTATCTTGTTTTGAATGTATCGATTTTAAAAGATTTTTATTTAGACTTTGGAGATGTAGCTCTAATTTCGATAAAAGTGGAATTTGCAAAACAGTTCAATGAATACTTAGGACCACATTCGCGTATGGGGTTTTTTCATCCTGGTCCTATTATATTTTATCTTTATGCCTTCTTAGAGCCTTTTTTAAAATTCTTGGTATTCTTTCCTGTAAATTCCGTTAGCTTTTATTATTATATTGCGCAGTTTTTGATCAATTTCTTGTTTTTAGTTTTGATCTTCGATGCATTTCCTAAAAGTGTTTCGCACAACATAAGATGGATTTTTTTGTTGATTTATTTAATCTTTTTAGAAAACCTCGACAATACCTCATCTTCTTTGCTTTTTGATGTATGGGGACCTGTAATCATCATTTTTCCTTTGCTACTTTTGATGATCTCTTTAACAACCCTTTTTGTAGAAAGCCATCGATACGAATTATTTTTTTATCTATCACTTTCTTTATCGATGATTTTAAGCAACCATCTTTCGGGAATGATTTATGCTGGTTTATTTTCTTTTTTTGGGTTGATTTGGTTTTTCTACAAAAATCGTATCGCGATAAATAAAAAAAGTGTATTATGGATCAGTTTTTCTATTTTATGGCTTACCTTATCGTTTTTACCCATAATTTATGAATTTTTTATCAACTATCCAGACAATAATATCTTTAAAATTATCGAGGTTTCTCGAAAAACCAGTTCTTTAAGAAAAGGAAACGAAGTGATAAAATACTTTGGGGATCTCTGGTCTATTTTTATTTTAGGTAAAGCTTATTCTTTTTTAGGATGGATGATTTTTTTATCCGTCAACTTATTTTTGTACAATCGATTAAAAAAAACAAAAAATTTATTTATAAAATATTTATATAGATTTAGCCTAATTCAGACTGTTTTATTGTTTTTTTATATCGTAAAAATTCCTTACGATTTGCTACATTATTTATCTTGGTTTTATTATAGTATAGCTTCTTTATATATATTGATGGTAATAATACTTATATTTGAGGAAAAAATATTTAAAGAAAATTATAAAAATATTTATATAATAATTTTGTTGATATTTTTACTTTTTTATCGTTTAGGATATAAAGCATGGAATCAAAATAAAGGTTTTTACCAAGAATCTTTGGTTTTAAAAGAAATCAAAAAACAATTTGTGTTCGATCCCAACATTGAGCATAAGATAGAATGGGGGTTTATGGATGAGCACCATAATAACTGGGTAGTTGCAAGTGGAATCGTGCTAAATTTATACAAAAATCATATCCCTGTATGTGTAGATAAAAACTGGCTATTTATGTTTGGTAAAGAATTTGATTGTAAAAATCCTTTAAAAACATTATTTATAAAAAAAATTCATAATAGTTATCAAATGCCAGAAGTAAAGATAGAAGATAATCTAAAAGTGCTCTATTATTTTGATTATCAGATCTATCTTAAATAAAATTGACAAACCATGAATTTTAAGAAAATCGATAATATGTTATTAGAAAAGTTAAAAAAAGAATCCCTCCAAGCAAGAAAAGATAAAGATCAAGTAAAAGCATCGCTTCTTTCTACGGTTCTTTCTCATGTTAAAACCATTGCAATTGATGATGGTCACAGAGAGCCCAATGATCAAGATGTAATTCAGGTAGTAAAAAAATTTCTAAAAGGAATCGAAGAAAACCTTGAACTAGGAAAAGCTGGTAAACTTTCCCAAGACGCAATTGAACAAGCCGAATTAGAAAAAAAGATATTGTTAGAATTTTTGCCTAAGCAATTATCAAAAGAAGAGATAAAAGAAATCATTCAAAAGAGTGGTGCAAAAAACGTCGGCGAAGCAATGAAGTACCTAAAAGAACACTATCCTGATCAGTTTGATGGCAAAACTGCATCTCAGATTGCCAAAGAAGTGTTGGGCTAAGAATGGATTTCGAAGGTTTTTTAAAAGATTTATCGAGCTTCTTAGATAAAAATCAGATTCTTCTAGAAAAAGAAGACGTTTTATTCTATTCGTTGGATAGAACAAAGGATTTTGAACCCAATGGCAGTTGTGTTGTTTTCCCAAAATCCACCGAAGAAGTACAAAAAATTGTTTTATTAGCAAATCAGTATAAAATTCCTCTTGTTCCATCGGGAGGACGTACAGGATATTCTGGTGGAGCAGTTGCAACAAACCAAGAAGTCATTATTTCTCTAAGCAAGATGAATCGCATCTTAGAATTCGATGCAACTCTGCCAGCAATCACCTGTGAAGCAGGTGTCATTACCAAACATTTACAAGAAAAAGCGAAAGAACATCATTTTTATTTTCCCTTAGATTTCGCTTCGTCTTATTCTTCTCTGATTGGTGGAAATATTGCAACGAATGCAGGTGGAATAAGAGTGATTCGTTATGGACCTTTAAGAAATTGGGTATCGGGAATAGAAGTTGTAACAGGCAAAGGGGAAGTTTTAAACCTTTGGGGAAAACTAATCAAAAACAATACAGGCTACGATTTAAAACAACTTTTTATTGGCTCAGAAGGAACCTTAGGTATTATTACGAAGGCAACATTACTTTTAACACAAATTCCAAAAAATACTGTTGTTTTTCTGATTTCTTGTAAAAATTTTAGCGATGTACTAGAATGTTTAAAAGAGTCCAAGCATCATATCAAAGAAATTTTGTGTTTCGAGGTTTTTGATTCTTCTTGTATGGAGCTTGTTTGTAGTAAGCACCAGCTAACAAATCCTTTTTCAAATGTAGCTTCTGATATTTGGTATGTTTTGATCGAAGCAGAAATCTATCAAGAAGAAGAAATTCCTTATATGGATTTTATCAATTCTATCGCGGATTTTAGCATTGATGTATTGTATTCAACCACAGAAAGCATAAAAAAAGGTTTTTTTCGTTTTCGCGAAGATATTAGCGAAGCTGTTGCAATGTCTGGTAGATTCCATAAAAATGATATTTCTATCCCCATTAGTTATATGGATCAATTTATAAAAAATATAAAAGAATTAGTAAATCAACATTATAAAGATTATCAATTATTTTTGTTTGGGCATGCGGGAGATGGCAATATTCATGTAAATTTATTAACTTCTTACGAAAAAGATATAAATCAGTTTAAAAAAGAGATGCAAGAATTCGATCTACAACTCTATGGTATGATCAAACATTACAACGGTTCTATTAGTGCAGAACACGGTATTGGTTTGTTAAAAAAGCCTTATTTGTTTTACACACGTTCACCCGAAGAAATCGAATATATGAAGAGCATAAAAAAGATTTTTGATCCCAACAATATACTAAACCCCGGAAAAATCTTTGATTTATAATCAATCTTCTATCTCTTTTGCTTTTATGTTTTGGATATCGCAATTTTCTAGGATTACACTAAGGTAAAAATCTTTATGCAGAAAGAAATCTTCTTTTTCTTGGTTCCATTGTTGGAATATTTGATCTTCTTTTTCTTGTAGCCAAAAACCAAATTTTTGTAGCTTTAATTGCATATCATTTTCTTCATAAATATCTGACAAATATTTCTTTTGGAACTTTTCTAATTCGTCTTTTAGAATATATATATCCACCAAAGCACCTGCTAAGTCTTGTAAATTTTTTAATCGTTCGAGAATATTTTTATATTCATTATTTTTTTTATAAAATTTTTTTAATATTTCCATGTAGTATCTTGTGCGTTTAATTTGTCTTCGGAGGTGGTGTAAGGCTTTAATGTCATAGATATTTACTTTCCAATAGCTATGAGATATCAACCTAAAAAATTTTGATGCAACTAGATAAGCGACAGAAAAACTATCAGAATCGGATATATAAAAATTTTTGAATTCTATATTTTCTTTTAATATTTCTAATTCTTCGACGATATTTTTATATTTTTTTGATTCGAGAAACTCTTCGAAGTTTTTGATTTGTTTTTTTCTTCTTTTTTCGAATTCTTGTTTTAATTCTGCTATTAGGGGTTCTAAATCTATATCTACTTTTAGTTCTTTTATTTCGTTATGATATTTTTCTAAGTTTTCTATTAGGATGTCGTAGTCTCTAATTTTGCCTGCTTTTCTAAAAACTGATCGTAAATCATCGATAATATCCAAATCGATTTTGATTTCGTTGATGAATTCTTCTAGTAGGGAACGAAGCTTTCGTATTGCGATTCTATATTTAAGGATTAATTCGCTGTCGTAGTCTTTTTCGATGTTTTTTATATCATACTTAAAAATTTTTTTGATGGATTTTTGAATCTTTTTTTGTAAGAATTCTCGTATTGTATTACTCATAAAATAACATAAAAATCATTTTAATATAATTTCAATCTTTTTTTATTCGATACTATACAAAGTTTATATATTATTTTAAATATTATATTTTAATGAATATATAAGCTTACTTTAAAAGATGATTTTTGAAAATAAAATTTTATTGTTGTCTAAAAAAATATAATAATTAATGACTACCATATGGAAAATTATCAAGAGATTAGGAATTTTTATTCCAGAAAAAAGTTTTTTAAAATCTTTGGTGGAGAAATCCGTATTTATGACAGAGATAAAAAACAATTATTGTATTATGTTAAGCAAAAAGCTTTTAAACTAAAAGAAGATATTTTTATCTATAAAGATGAATCTTTGAACGAAGTTTATGCTCGTATTAAAGCAGAAAGTATTCTGGATTTAGGTACAAAATACAATGTTTATAAGCTACAAAACGAACAAGAAATCAAAATAGGAGCAATAAAACGCGAATTCTTAAAATCTATATGGAGAGATTCGTGGAAGATTCTTGATGCTGAAAATAAAGTAGTGGGAATTATCCAAGAAGATAGTTTGTTTAAAGCTTTTTTAAGACGATATTTAACGAATTTTATCCCACAAAAATTTGAAATCTATTACAAAGAAAAACTATCAGGTATCTTACAACAAACTTTTAATCCTTTTATTGCACAATATTATGCAGATTTTTCTATGAACCTAAATTTTCCGTTAGAATTAGCAATTGCCTCGTTAGTGCTTTTGCAAATCATCGAAGGACGGCAAGAATCTTATGAATAAAACTATATTGCAACAAACCATCTCATCGCACCGCGTTCTGCCATGTAGGTCTGATGGGGATGGAACATATAACGCCCCTTTTCTGGTAGACGAAATTCGATGATGCAACGTTCTGTTTGACCTAATGTTACAACATCGGTATGTTCATCTGGCGTTAATTTTGATCCTGTTCTATAAACATCAAAGGTTTGTGCATGTAGATGAAAGGATGCAATAGGATCATATTCTAACATGTTGATCAAATAAACGCGAACTAATTCGCCAACTTTTACGCGAATAGGGAATCGCTCGTAATATCCGGCGATACCATTCCAGCAGTAGATATCGTTTTTGCCTCTGCCATTTAAATCATATCCGTGTAAGATTAAAACAACTTCGTGTGCTGGGGGACGACCTTCTGGTGGATCAACAATCATTGTACCGAAAAGGCCTTTTGATAAATGCACTGCAATTGGCGGAACATGGCAATGATAGGGATGAACACCGATGGGCTTTGCTTCTATAATGTATTCTGTTTCTTTTCCGGGGGGTATAGGTTCCCATCCGTCCATACTTACGCTATGACTACCATGAAAATGAATCGAATGAGGATCTTTTGACGTGTTTTTGAATTTGATTCGAATTTTTTCTCCTAATCGCGCGCGAATGATTGGACCAGGTAGCATTCCATTAAATGTCCAAGCATAAAAAATGGTCTTATGGGCAACGTTTATTGGACGTTCTATGGAATGGATTTCGTAAGTTTTGATCGATGGAAGAACCGAAAAAGAAGGTAAATACTGCGTGTTTACTTCTCTTGGTATAGAAAAGGGATTTTCGAAACGCGAAAGAGTAGTTCTAGTTAAACCAGCTGGTGGATGTACCATGCTTCCGTAGGGAGAATGGGTAATTAAACCTGAGCCAGCTCCTACGTTATCGTTTCCAAAAGAGGGAAAAAGATAACCTTGATTTGTTTGATTCGGTGGAAGCTCATTATTACAAACAACATTAGAAGAATAGCTGTTTTTTTTAAAAAAAGAAAAAAGGGAAGATAGAGAAATCAGCCCTAATCCTCCTAAGATGAATTTAAAAAAATTCTTTCGGTTAATCATTTTAATACTTTAATACAGAAGAAAGTAGGATCATAATTACAAGAATCGCAATTCCACCATAAACAAAAACATAGTTAAACCACTTAGGTAACTCACTTTTGCCAAAGAGGTGATAAATACCAGCTCCAATCAAGGGTAAGCCAACAATTGCAATGCTCCAAAGAATGCCCTTATTGGGTTCTATTTTTCTTTTTGCCAAATCGATTAATGCCATTGGTGCCCATATTGCAAGCAATATAAATGGCACATAATATCCATAAAAGTTGAGGATTAAATCCAATAGGGAAGGTGTTTCTACGTTCATGGTTATGCTCCTTTTAAAAAATAATCGTAATACTAAAAATTAACAATACGAAATAGATGGCAATACCTGTAATGGTTGTAGTAAGTGTTAACCATTTAGGAAGGTTTTGTCGAAATCCCCATAAATAGATTAAACTGCCAAGAAAGGGTAGTAAGATTAAAATACCGCTCCATAAAATTTTGTTTTGTTGGGAATGTTGTAGATCGTACAAAGCTAAAAGAGTCCAGCAGGCATATAAACTAAACGGCAGAATAAAACCATAATACTGGAATAAAAACGTTAGAGGCGATACAGGTATTACGGGTTGAATGGAACCTAAATAATTCGGATGGGATTTAATGTATTCTTTATAGTATTTCTCTGCATCGGGATGAAAGTTGATTTCTTTTAGAAGATGTTTGTTTTTTTCGAAAACGTTGATGGCTGGTTCAATTCTATTTTTTAATTGTTGGGGCATTTCTGGTTGTTCGGGAGGTTGTGGTTGCTTTTTCCAATCACCAGCGCGAAAGAGGTTCAATTTTGCTTCTATCATCATTGCCATACCACCCATCATCATAGAGAGATCGCCACCTAATACATATCGTAAGGGATTTTTACAATGATTCCATATTTGTAGCCCAAAAGGAAGAGATGTTTTAAATTGATTTTTTTCGAAACAATTTCCGTAGCTAACAGGTCCCACAACAGAAATATCTGCACGACCAGAATTGACGATAATGTTATCTTTTACAATGTTTTTATAAGAAAGCCAGAAATTTTCTTGTAGGTTCGGGATTATCAAAATACCATGGTTGGGATGGTTGATAATCAAATTTTTTTCGATACGATTTTTTATCGCGCCAGCAACTAAAATACCATTTCCAAAAGATGGCCAAGTAAGAGGTTTTACTGGTGCATCGATATTGTTATTGTTTATAATGATATTTCCCCACATTGTTGTTTCTCGTCCAGGTGGTAGAAGTTCACTATCCAATGTATTGGGTAAAATGCTCACAAAATTGTTTTTAAAAATGTTGTAAATGATGTATAGATCGCCACCAGAGTTAGTTCCCGAATAGCCAAGTGCACTATTTTCTCCTATGTTGTTGTATAGAATCGCTTTACAAGGATAACATTGTCCAATATAAAAAGAGGAATCTGGAGAACCAGAAGCATAAGAATGTTCAAATATACCATCGGTAGAATCAAAGGCATAGATTCCATAATCGCCTGTGTTGTGGGTTGTTACATACGAAGCGCGATATCCTTTAACACCTGTCCAGAAGACTCCATTCAAGATTGTATTTCGCACAGTAAGGTTTTCTACTGCAACACCATCTGCACCTACAATCATGATTCCATTGCCTCGAACAAATTCTCCATCGATGATGACTTTGTTTCGGTTGGTCCCACGAAGAATTAACGACGGTGTTGTTATAACTACTTCTTCTTTATAGATACCTTCGTCGATTAAGATTAGGTCTCCTGGGTTGGAAGCATCCACAGCAGTTTGAATCGTAGGATAATCCTGTGGTACTTTGAGTGTCTTGCCAGACCATTTTTCTACTGCTTTGAAGGTTTTACCCGATTTTTCGGGAATGTAATCTACATTTCCTACAACGACGGTACCGACCATTCCTACCTTACCATCAGGTGTTGCATGGAAAGAACAATAATAAGGAAATACACCCTCTTCTGGGTAACTAACCCTTGTTTTGTCGCCGGAGAGCATTTCTAATTTACCGAAGGTTTTTTCTGTAGACCAAGATTTATCCACCGCAATGGCATTGTGTGGGTTTAAACCTTTGTTGATAAATTCAATCGTTCCTCCTTTGGGAATTCTCGAAAGCGGTGGAGAAAAAAAGTTGTCCATCATAGAAACGTGAACATATCCACCTTCTTCGGGATTACCACAATAAGCTAAAAGATACAAAAAAACTATAAAATAATTTCGCATAACTCCCCCTCTTTTTATAATTCTAAAAAATTAGACAAATATGTCAATTCTTTTCTTGCTTGTATAAATGTGTTAATGGCTCGAAAAATGCGGTTGAAAAAATTTTAGATTTAAAAAAATATAAAATAAATTTATAAATATTTTGAAAATTGATTGACAAAAAAATAGATTCGATAAATAAAAATGTGATTGGATCCTAAAAAATGGGGAGGAGTCTTAAATAAGACTATGCATAAAGATTATGGAAGGCAAAAACAAAGAAAACTATATGGTATAAATAAATACCAAAGTATAGGATTAAAAAGTATCTGGTTAGAGGATTATCTATTAAAAGGCAAAAGCTGGTTACAAAATAACCATTTAGGTAATGTTCAGTTTGAAAATCTTTTAAGGTTATTCAAAGATGCAGAAATCATAGATCTAAAAAACAAAAAACCCAATGAATTATATTACAAAATAAAAAGAATCTTCGAAATCCATAAAATGTTGTGCTATCAAATCATCTGGATCAATTTGTTCTATCATTCTACGTTATTTCGTTGGTATCTTGAAAATATACCATGGAAGGTAGCTATTTCTTATGACGAATTATTACAAAATTTAGTTTCGATGGGAGTAAAACAAAGAACTGCAAAAAATGCATTAGCTTCGCTTTCTCATACATTGAGTCATACATTGTACTTCCAAGAGATGAATTTGGGAAGCATAAAAAATACTTATCAAAACAAATATATTATAGAAAAACAAGGTACGGATTCTCTTCATCCTATTGCAGTGCTTTATTGCCTTTATAGGTATGCAATTGGTAAGAATCAATATCATCTAAGGGTTTCGGAATTTTACCAAAAAGAAAATAATCATGGAGGACCATATGTCATCTTTGGTATTTCTAGACCAGCCTTAGAAAACCAATTACGAGGATTACAAGAAACCTACGGAGAGTTAATAAAAGTCGACCTTATTGCAGATTTGGATAACATCTATCTATCGGAAAACATCCAAGATTATGCACAAATCCTAGATTATGTAAAATAAACCAATAGAAGGAGAACTAAATGCAATACAAAGAAATATTAGAATTATATGAATACTTTCAACCTGTTTACGATATAACCCAAGAAAGTGGTGAATATTGGAAGCAATTTATTCCCACCAAAGGATTTTTGGATGTACTAAAATCTGTTTTAAATTCTTTGGAATTGCAAGAAAAAAAGAAAAGAAAATCCATCTGGATCCAAGGTGCTTATGGTACGGGTAAAAGTCATGCAACAGGGGTAATCAAACATCTTTTAAGCGATGATTGGGACAAAATCAAAGATTTTGTAGAAAAGTTGAATGATTCTGATCTAAAACGACGTTTAGAAAACTTTCGTAAAGAAAACAGAATATTTCCAGTAATCCTAAAAGGTGTTTCGGGAATCAATTCACCCAAAGATTTTAGTCTTGCTATAGAAAAAGCTGTAAAACGAGGCTTAGAGCATCTGCACTTAAATATTATAGTCCAAAGTGAATTCGAAAAGTATTTAAAATACTTAGAAGATGGTAAAATCAATTGGCAGAACTTGATCAATAATCATCCTAAATTAAAAAATATTGTAAGCGATGTAAAAGGTCTAAAAAAACGATTGGAACAAAAAGATTTAGAAATTATCCCCATGATAGACGAAGCATTAGGGGATTTAAAAATTTCTCATCCAAACATAGAAGAATGGTTATCGGAAGTACAAAAAGAATTACAAAAACATGGATTTTCTTATATCGTAATCTACTGGGACGAATTTACCCCCATCATGGAATTAAGTATAAGTTCTGTGTTGCTAAATGTTCTTCAAAATATAGCAGAAAAAAGCTTTAACGAAAACATTTTTCTTTTTATTATTTCCCATAGAACGCCTCAACAAACCCAAATTCCCAAAGAAGATCAAGAAAAGTTATACGGAAGGTTCGAAATAAAACGATACGAAATGGAAGATATTACTACTTTTCATATTATTTCTAATGCAATCAAGATAAAAAATAAAGAAATTTGGGAAAAACTTAGAAATCCATCTTTAAAAAATATCCATTTCGAAAGAATTGTGAACAAAATCAGTGGAAATAATTACAACATTGGAAATACTCTTAAAGATCTTTTTCCTATTCATCCTTTTACAGCTCATTTAGCAGTAGGAATTGCGCGATATATTGGCTCTACCGAAAGAAGCATATTTAATTTTTTGTACGACGAAAAAAAAGGTTTTAAGTATTTTATCCATCATTATCCAAATCTTGAAAAAAATCAATACTTTTTAACAGCAGATCATCTTTGGGATTATTTTTTAGAGGAATTAGAGCGAAGACAAGAAGAAAGGATAATAAACATTGTTTATAAATTTAAATCGCATCAGTCTTCTTTGCAAGAACAAGGAGAAGAATATTTAGCAATTTTTAAACTAATTCTACTCATGAACTTACTTACTTTGTATATTACAACAGAAGAAGAATCTTTGTTTACTCCAAATGAAAATAACATAAAATATGCATTTGTAGGTACTCACTACGAAGATTCCTTAGCAAAGGTCTTAGATTACATTGATAAAAGAATTCTCGCCAAAACACCTGATGGATTGTATCATATATCACATATAAACTTACCACAAGAAAAAGTATCAATAGAAATAGCGAAGGTAAAAAATCGATACGAAGATATAACAAAATACATACAGAAGTACAAAAATACCATCAGAGTTATAAATGAGTTTGAAAATCAAATTACAAAAAGAGTATTAAGACAAACACAAATCTTAATGTTATGGGCTGGAAGTTCAGAAAGCGAAATTCGAAGTAATCTATTAACACAAATGAATAAACAAAAATACCAAATAAAAATAGCTCTTTTTTTGGCAAAAACACAAGAAGAAATCAATAACATTAAGAGGATTTTGGATAAATTCTACGAAAAAGATTTCGAGAATATCATTTTTGTGGTATCGAACGTACCATTAGGAGAAGAAACCGAAAAGTTTTATGAATACGTAGCAAGAAGCAATGTAGCAGTAGAATATTCTTATAGCGATGAAAGTAGACGATACGATGACCATTCAAAAAAAATATTGGAAGACTGGTTTGATAAAATCCAACGTGATTATATCGATGTATTTTTTAGAGGTAGCAATGAGAGAATGCCCTTATTACAACTAGGCGACAGAATCAATCAATTTTATTCGCAAGAAATCTTTTCTTATGGATTAGAAAAAATTATACAAAATGGTGTTTTGTGGGAACCTAAAAACGCAGAAAAAACAGCAGAAAAATTCTTCGAAGAGAAAAGAGAGGTTCTTGAACAAAGGTTGAATAAAAAACCCGAAATGGAACTTCTAAAATTATTCAAAAATCGTATGGATGAATATATTATAGATAAAGATTTAAATTTTATGGATAACGTAGATATAAATCATCCAACATATAAAATCTGTAAAGAAGTAAAAGAAGCTTTAATGCAACAAGAAGGGCATTCATTTCATCTTGGAGAAACGTTGGAATTCCTAAAAGAACCACCCTATGGCTTCTACCCTAATACGATACACTATGCTTTATTGGCATTTGCATTAAGACCATTTATGAAGCGATTATACGATGATAGTAATACAGGAGAAAAATTAACTTCCTTAGGAATGAAACAAAAGATCGGAAATCTTTTTAAATTTTGGACAGAAGAAAAAGATAGCAATCAACTTAACGTAAGATTAGGAACAAAAGAAGAAGGATTGTTAACTAAAATATTAATAAATATATTTGGACTACCAGAGGTAGAGAATTTAAGTAAAGTTAAATTGCATATAAACCATTGGATAGAAGAAATCCAATTACCTTTTTGGGGCTTAAAATATGTTCCTAGTGTAAAAGAAGATTTAAAAGAATTTATAAATTTTATAGATGAATTCATAAAAAAACAAGAGAAGGAATTTTCCGAAAAAGATATAAGAAAGGTTTTAGATTTAATCAAAAAAAATGAAACAGATATAAAATTATTGGTTCAAAAAGAAAATTTAAAAAAAGGATTCTACAATTGGATAAAAATCAAAAACTTTACGATAACCGAAAGCGAAATCCAAGAATTAAAGAATCACTTATTCAACAACATACAACAAGAGATTTCCTTATGGCAAGAAGATGTAGTTACCTTTGAGATTGAAAAATGGCAACTCAAGCAACAGCAAGAAAAATATAAAATCAATTTTATAAATTCTATTAAAGAATTGTTTCACTTACAAGATAATATTCAAGACTATTCGGAATTAAAAGAAGCTTTAAAAGATTTTATCAATCATGGATTGAATTATCCTCTATGGACTATCAAATATGTTTTTTCTAATATGACAAATCTACATAATTTTATCGATTTTATTCAGAATTTCGTTAAAAATGATAAAGAACCATTTCGCGAACAAATAGAGCAACAATTAAAAATTATCGACACACAAAAAACTTTGTTGCGTACTAGCTTAAATTCAGAAATAGCAAAACAAGGTCTAATAGGATGGTTAAAATTAAACAAAAAAAACATCAAAGAATCTTCCATAGATTCTTTAATTTCTATTACAAGAAATAACTTTAAAAAAGAGCTCTATGATTACGAAGAAAAAGAATTATTGGATTATGCTACACTTTTTGAGTTTCAACAACTATTAGCAAAACTTTTTAATATAGACATAGATTCTAACAAAACTCTACAAGATTTAAAATCCAGAATTAAAAGAATTGTAGCAGAGAAAATGTATCCCTTTTGGGCTATTGGATTAGAAGAAGGTTTAGATCATACAATCGAAAAAATAGCGGATTATATAGTTTCCGATAGAGAATATAATAATAAAGAAATAGAAAATTTATATAGTTTAACAAATCAGAATTTTGATAGAATAATATCAACTTGGACATCGAAAGTGGATGTATTGTACCAAAATTGGTTAAAAGAAATTCTCGAATTAGACGCAGAAGTTACACAATTAATAAATGATATCAAACGAAAAATCGATAACGAAGAACATTATTATTGGAAAAAAGATAAAGTAGAAAACTGGGTTCGAAGAAATAAAGAAGGTTTGATCAAACAAGTTATTACTAAGGATAAAAAACAATCCATCATCGAAAAAATAAAAGAAACAGACAAAGATTTAAAAGAGGTGATGATAAAAATCTTAGAAGAATATCCACAAATTATTGCTAAACTAGAAAAATTACTTTAAAAAGTGAAGCTACAAGAATTGATACAAACCATCCAACAAGAAAAAAATTCCATCAAACCATCGCAACGAAGATATCCCGTAAGATTTCTTTTATTAAGTAGTTATAAAGATTTAAAAACAATCTTACATTCAATCCATGTAGAAGTTGTTTTTTTAACAGATTTGGAAATCTTTCGAAAAAATCCTGATGCTTGGCTATTTATTAGCGATGTTCTGAACTTAATTAAAATGCTGGATTCCAAAAAAGATTTCGTAGTTCTATCTCTATCAGAATTTGTACGATTTCTTTCGGAAGATGAATTTTTTTCTTTGATGAATAGTCTAATGGAGATAGAAAATGAGCAAAGTAATTCTAAAAGACGAATTTATATACCGTTAGTAGGAATAACCAATCGATTTTTAGCAAAATTTTGGCAGAAATACCACAGAAAAAACGAAATAGAAGCTTTTTGGCAAGTTCAAGAATCTGAAGAAAAACATCATATTTATTTTATCAATATTTTCGAAGATATAAAAATAGAAAATTATTACACGATTCCTAATTCGAAAAATTTCTTAGAAATTTGGAAGGCGAATCTTTCGGTACCAAGTAAGATTGTTTGCACTTCGAAAACATTAAATTCTTTTATGGATAAAGTTTTGAACGATGATATCTTTAATGTTTTTAAAATTCAAAATCCCAAAGATTATTTAAAATATATACTTGGATTAGAAGTTGGTTTTGATTATAAACAAAAAGAAAAAGCATTTTGGTATCGTTTAATCGAAGAAATATCCCAAAAAAAGATCTTGAATTATTTTGAGTTAGTACAGGATTTGATGAACATTAAAAAAATTGGGCCAACGAATGTATTGAGCCTTTGGTTTAAAAGTGAAGATTTTCTTCGCTGGCTTATAAAAAATTATGTTTTGATAAAAAGTCAATTCGAAAATACATATATTCGAAAAGTCATAAATTCTTTAGAAAGCTTAGAAAAAGAAGAAATTATTTATAAATATTATATATTAATTTTCGAAGAGAAAAAAATCAATAAAAATCACTTAGAAGAAAGAAAAATTACACTAAAAAACCTAAAAGAAGAAATAGATTTAGAAAAGTATTTAAGAAATATCGAAGGATTCTTAGAAAAAAAAAGCAAAACACTTCTACCCGAAAAATTCAAAGTATATCTTACAGGTATCACTTCTTACGAAAAAAAGTGGATAATCGAGCATTTCGAAAAAATTGACAATCTAAAAGAAATATACCCCGAATTAGAAGATTATCTAAGTGAGATAAATTATCCTCATCTTTCGAAAGATCAAGAATGGGTGATAGAATATTTTAAAGAATATCGAATTTCTCGGTTAAAAGATAAACCAACAGAAAGGCTTCTTAAAATTTTAGACGAAAAAAATCAAGACGAAGAAAGTTTCTATCGATGTTATTCTTCTTTTAAGAATGTGAATGATTATTTAGATGATCAGAAGAAAAAGGTTTGTGTTGATGCTCTTTCTTTGGAATTTTTGCCCTTTATCGTAAGGCTATTGGAAAAAAAAGGTTTTAAAGTGAAATTTCAAATTGCTACTTCGAATTTAACAAAAAAACAACAAAAATCAAATAATTTTTATAAAATATCTCAACTGAATGATTTTATACGCGAAAGAATCAACCAAAATCAACTACTGAATCTTATACAAGAAATAGAAATCATTAAAAATATTATCGAACACATAGTAGACTATAACGAAAAAGAATGGATGATTTTTTCTGAACATGGATTTACGTCATTTGCAAATTCAAGTTTACAAGCCGGAAAAATATCTTCACTTGTCTTATCCGAAAAAAATCGTAAATATTCTGAATTAGAAAAAAGTCCAAAAGAATCTTTTTCTTACGAAAAATTGAATCATTTAAAAACCGATTGTACTATAAGACCAGAAGAAGGGTTGATTCCGATCATTTATGTGCAACAAACAAAAGAAGAAAATTATTTTTTAAGAATAGTTGCACCAGAAATTTCTGTTCGTAATCCAATACTAATAGTAGAAATTCAACCAGAACCAAAAATACAAATGGTAGCAGAATATAATAAAAAAAATTTATCAATCTTTTATAATAAAGAAAAAGGTTATTATCAAGTCGATTTAAGTAATTTTAAACCAGGTAGTTATGAAATTTTGTTTATTTTAGGAAAACAAGAAATAAAAAAAACTATCACCCTTAAAGGTGGTATAAAAGAAAGGGATTTATTATGACAAGTTTAAGTGATTTGGATCATAAAATTAGAAAGGTCTTTCCTCAGGAATCGTTGTTTAAAACAAAAGAAAATTATAGCGTATTCGAAGGAAAAAATTTGCCTTCTTTTATTAAAGATTGGCTAATAAAAAAATTTTCTTTCGATGACGAAACAGTCGATAAAGAAGGTTTGTTGAATTTTATCGAAAAACATCTTCCTCAAAAAGGTTCAGAAAAAAAATTCAAAGGGAGTTTGATGTACGATAAAAGGCAAGTTGATATACTATCAAGAGTGATCATAGAACCAGATATTAAACGAGGAATTTTTCGTTTTTCTATACCAGAATTAGAAATAAGTTTTTCCGAAGGGATGGTGATGGAATTTATCTTAGAAAAAAATCCCGAATTAAAAGGTGGAGAAGTTTGGGGGATTTTGACTCTTCGGTATGCACAGGATATAAATCATTACGAAAATTTTATTTTATTGGAACAATATAAACCTTTTAAGCCTTACGAAATCGATTTAGAATACTACAAAGAAGGAAGGAAAAATTTTAGCATAGAGGAATGGATTGATTTGTTGATACGATCGATGGAATATAATCCCGACGGATTTAGTAGTTTAGAGCAGAAGCTTCTTTTTGTTAGTAGGCTTCTTGTTTTTGTAGAACCGCGATTGAACCTCATTGAACTTGCTCCAAAGGGAACTGGAAAATCTTATATATTTAACAATTTAACAAAATATGGATGGTGTGTAAGTGGTGGGAAGGTTACAAGAGCAAAGATGTTTTATGATATGCAAAAAAATTCCCCTGGTTTTATCACAAGGTATGACTTTATCGCGTTTGACGAAGTTCAAACCATTGAATTTTCTAACGACGAAGAGATGAGGGCAGCCTTAAAAAGCTACTTAGAAATGGGAAAATTTACGATTGCAAATTATCATGGGCAATCGAACGCAGGTTTTATTCTTTTGGGAAATATCCGGTTAGATCGAGATATGACTCCCATAGATAAATTTTATTTTTCTGAATTGCCTAATGCTTTTTATGAATCAGCATTATTTGATAGGTTTCATGGTTTTATCGAAGGATGGGGATTACCCAGAATTCGTGAGGATTTAAAAATCAAAGGATATGCTCTAAATGTAGAATATTTTACGGAAATTTTGCATAGTTTAAGAGAATCCTCCGAATATGCAATCCTTGTAGATGAATTATTAGAAATACCTACAAGGGCAGATACAAGAGATATTCACGCGATAAAAAAGCTCACAACGGCCTATTTAAAATTGCTTTTCCCTCATGTAAAAAGCTTAGAAGATATAGATAAATTAGAGTTCGAAATTTTTTGCCTTAACGCAGCCCTTAAAAAGAGGGCTGTTATAAGAAAGCAACTCCACTTAATGGATCCAGAATTCAGAGAAGACTTACCCGATGTAAGAATCAGATAATTGGGGTATGAATTCAAAAATTAAAAACAAATTATTTTAAAAATTCCACACAGATTACGTTATCTTGAATTTTTTGTAGGTTGATTTTTTCGTTATAATGTTTGGCAGCAGCTTTTATATGACTCATCACCATATCGATGAGATTTCGTTTGGATTTATAAGTAATTAAAAGGGTATGATCGTTTTCCCATTGATATTCGAACTTGGGAGGTGTTGGATGTAGTAGATTTTTTGTAGTCATTTCGTGGACCCAGTTTAGGTCTAATAAGAAATCTTTTAAAGAATCGTATAATTGATAGACCTTTTTGTAAACTTTATGTGTATATTCATGAATCCAATAATCCGAAAAAGCTTCGGTAATTTGGTGTAAAGGAATATCTAATACTTTGCTGGTAGAGTATAAGATTTTAAAAAATATTTCATCGTCGACATCGCTTATAGCAAAAATAATGGGTTCTTCTTTATAACCTGCATGATTTAATATTTCTTGAAATTTTTCTTGTCCTACCTTTTGTTTTAAAGCTTCAAAAAAAGCTATTAAAAATGATCCCTTCATACTTCTAAGTGTATTTAAAATATCAATTTTGTCAACAATTTAATAATTAAATATTAAAAATTACAAAATATTAAAAATAATATTTTTTTTGTGTGTGTTTGTTTTTGTTTTTTGTTTTTTAAAAAATATTGTGTAAAATAAATTTTTTGTAAACTTTGTATGAAATAATTATGATAAAACTATAAAAATTTTTTTAAATCGTTTTTTATCGATAGATAAAATTCTTCGGGTCTTTCGGAATGGGGAGTATGTCCCGTATTGGGGATTATAATAAGTTGAGAATTTTTGATTAATTTGGTTAATTTTTGACCATACTTTAATGGAACGATGTGATCTTTTTCGCCCCAGATAAAATAGGTTCTTTTTGGATGGGGGGAATGTATTAACTTATCTTCTGTAAAAAAGACTTCTTCTTCGTTTTCTAACGTGTTGAGAACTAAATACTTCATTCCTGTGTGGTTCCATTCTTTTGATAAATAATATTTGATAAATAATGGAATCTGAGGCATTTGTTGTGGGAATAGATGCTGTAAAAGATTATCAATATCTTCTATGGTAGAAGGAAAAAATAACTTCATGTTTTTTTCGCGTAATTTTTTTTCGAAACGAAACATACCGGGTGCAATAGCAAAAAGTATGCAATTAAAGTGTTTGGGATATTCTTTTCTTTTTTGGGCATATCTTAACATATGAAAAACAATCAAACCTCCCATACTATGGGTTAAAAAAATAGGAAAAGATAGGTTTAAATATTCACGAATGAATCGATATAATCCTCTAACAAGAGAAGACATTTGCCAAAGTTCGCGAATATAGGGAACTTGGGTTTTTCCGTGACCTGGTAAATCCAAAATATAAACATTGTAGTCATTTTTTATGTATGATAATATCTTTCTAAAAGTATGCGAACTATCTAAAAAACCATGTAGAAGTACAAGATGTTTTTTAGAAGAATCTGGATTTTCTTTAAAATTTGTATAATAATAAGTGGTTATGCCTTCGAAATATGCTTTATGTAAATAATAGCCTTGTTTGATGATTCTTTTGTGTAATTTATATCTTCTATAGCGAAATAAAATTTTGCCTAATAAGTAATAAAATGTTTGTAATTTTGTGCTGATCATAAGAAGCCTTTTACATAACCAAAATTCAAAATAAGATTTTTTCTGCAAGTGAATCTTTTATAAAGATGATTTTGGAAGGAATCACAAACAAGTAGGAATTTTAAATTTTTTTGGATTTGATCGAATTTTTTTGTTAGAAATTTTACAAAAAGCATATTGAATTAATATGAAGATACAACATTTTTTTACTTGTGAAAAATGTATTACATCGGTGAATCTTACGGCGTTTCACTACCAGTATTTGATTTATATAACAGAAACGAAATTTAACGGCAATCTATCTTTAACGATAGATTATTTATTAAAGCGTTATTTAGTTTATCTTTATAAGATCAGTCTTACACCAAATAAAAAAACGTTAACAGCAACGTATCAACCACGTACAAAAAACTATGTTATAAGAAAAATTCAAATCCAACCTACGTATTGGGGGAAGTTGTATGAGCTTAGGTTTTTGTTAGGGTATTCAATGAGTTTTATGATTCGCATCATGCTGGACTGGGAGATGCAGCAAGAAAATATTGCTATCGATCCCATATTTGTAAGACCAACTCTTAACTTTGAGGATGAGTCAACACAATCATTCATTCAACTTGGGAATAATTATTCGTCCTATAACAGAATAAGTCATGCAAATTTAGAAGTTTATAGTGAATTTTCGTGTCCGGCAGCTTAATTTTGGTATAAGTTTAAACCATACTTTATATTATTTATAATATTTTTTTATAAATATCAACCAATTTCTTATTTTATATGCTATTATATTACTAAAAAAATTTTCTTAATTTAAGATGTTTTTAGCTTTTTAATCTAACATTACTTCGCTGTGAACTGCAACAGATTCTGCTAATGCAGGAAGAGAATAACCTCCTTCTAAAAAGGAAATCATCCTTCCTTTAGAACAATCTTTTGATAGATTTAAAAGCTTTTCTGTCATCCATTCAAACATACCTGTAGTTAGCTCTTGTCCACCTAATGGATCCAATTTGTGTGCATCGAAACCAGCACTGATCAAAATCAGCTCTGGTTCGTATTCAATCAATTTAGGAAGAATTCGATTTTCGAAGGCTTTTTTGTAATCTGCATCGGTGCTTCCTCTGGGCATTGGTACATTCAGTGTATAGCCTAGACCTTCGCCTTCGCCTATTTCATCAATAGCGCCGGTTCCAGGATAAAAAGGAAACTGATGTATACTAATAAATAATACTTCTTTTTCTCTGTAGAATTCATCTTGGGTTCCATTTCCATGGTGAACATCCCAATCTACAATAGCAATTTTTTTGAAACCCTTTTGTAATGCATATCGTGCTGCAATGGCTATGTTGTTGAACAAGCAAAACCCCATTCCCCTTCCTTTAAGAGAATGATGACCAGGAGGTCTTACTAATAAAATTGCTCTTTCGATCTTTTGTTCAAGAATTTGATCAATAGCTTCTAAACCACAACCAGCTGCTAGTTTTGCTGCTTCGCAAGAATCTTTGCTTACTGGTGTGTCTCCATCTAAATACCCATCACCTTTTTTACATAATTGTTCCACAAAATCAATGTATGGACCGTTGTGTACTAACTCAATCTCGCTTTTTTTTGCGAAACGTTTGGGAAGTAAAACAAACTGATTCAACAAATTCTTTTTCTCGAAGTATTCTTGAATTGCTTTTAGTCGTTCGGGAGTTTCGGGATGATAACTTCCCGTATCATGTTTTAAAAATAAATCGTCGATAAATATTGCAGTTTTCATATATCTTTAAATAATAATAGATTTTTCGATTGAGAAATTTTTTTTTGATATTTATAATAAAAAAAATGATTTTTCAGATCCAAATAACAGGCGCCGCAGTATGTAGTTGCACCTGTTTTTTGGATAAATTTTTTCCAGCTCATGTTTTTCGCATGAACCATTTCTTTTATCTTCGATTTTGTAATATTTGTGCAAAAGCAAACCTTATCCATGAATATTTTGATAAATTGTTTTTATTATCTCGTCTGTAAAATTTTTCTTTTGCTTCTCTATTTGTTCTGGTGTTAAAACTTGGATTTCTTCGTCAGGTTTTACTCTAAATATCGGTTGTCCTTTCCTTACCACTACGCCATCTTGTTTTACCAATTTTTCTAGAATTGTTCCAGAAAATTCTGCTGGTATTTTGTTGAACATCTTCATAACTTCGATGATGAATAATGGTTCTCCAGCATTAAAATGATCTCCTTCGTTTTTGTAAGGTGGACTTGTGGGAGTTTCTCTAAAATAGATCATTCCACCCATCGGTGCAACAATCGTATCTGATGATGAAACAGGAGGTGGTGCTAAATTCTTGCTAAATTCTTTTTGCTTTTGTGGTTGGTAGAATTCTTCTGGGAAAATTATGTGCATTTCCTGATCTAAATAAACATCAAAGATTTTGCTTCTTTTACCTAATTCAATCAAGATTTCTAAAAGTTCTAATCCAATGATAAATCCTAAATGGCTCGAGAGAATTTCTTGTTTTTCTGCTTCGGCTCTAAAATTTTCTATTAAATAGTTATGTAATTCATAAAATCTTTTGGGTAAATTGGGATATCTTTGATACAACTCTTGGTAGAATTCTCGTGCGTTTTGGAGTAATTCATGATCATGTGACCAAATTTTAAATAGAGCAGGTGCATCGCGTTCTTCTAAATGCAAATAGGTGTATAAATCGTTAAGAACTTCAACGGGATTTTTAATCCAATAGATTTGATTCTCTTGAAGCTCAAAAGTTTTATGATAATTGTATCTTAGCCAACCAGCAAATAAATGTGGTTCTTGCAAAAGCATTTTGATGGGTCTTGTAATCAAAGTTAGTTTATAATCTAAAACATTTCGAATACTATTTCCATAAAAATCCAAGTAGAATTTATACATTTTTTCCCAAGCATAATCGATATCGATTTGATTACTATAATATGCAAGATTGCCTACCAATGCCAAATAAGGAAGAGTTACTTTTGTATCGGGGCGAGCCATAGGATCTAATCCTAATAAGAAATACATCATCCCCATATGAAATTCTCTATTCGTAGAAAGTTCCGTTCCGCGAATTTCCATTCTTCTTAAAATATCACCTAATCGTTCTAGGTTTTGTGTGCGCGAATTTCCCCAAGAGACTATCAACGCGATGTTGGAATCATAAGCTCCAGCCAAATGATAATGAATAAATGCATTTGTATCAGGGTTTTTTATACCTATACCTTGATCATCTCTTAATTCGTATTCTACTGGTTCAGACCAGGATTCTATGATACCACCAGCATGAGGTTGTAGGGCTTGGTTCATCGCATTTAAACGAATCTCGCCACCAGCAATATTTCTTAAAAAACGTTCTGGTTTTGGCAGCCTTTTACCATGAACAGCACATAAAACCATTGCTTCTACAAGAGATTCCACATCAAAATATTCTTGGGGATTTTGGGGATTCCTAAAACGTAGTCCATAAACCATCTCTGTAACGCGATGCTCTACTTGAATACGCGTATTCATTTCCATAAAATAAAAACCATCATCAGAAACAATACATTCGAACGTAGAGGCTGAATTTAACCCAACAGCTAAAGCAAAACGTTCAGCTTGTTCTTCCATTTGTCTTAAAAATTCTCGATCTTTTTCTAATCTTTTCGCCCATTCTAACTTATTTTCGCTTCTAAGTCTTTGTATTTCTAGTTGATATAATTCATCTGTAATAGAAAGTTCTATGAGTTTTTGTTCATACATCTGAATACTACAATCTCTACCACCGAGTGCTATGGCCCATTCCCCATTTCCTAACAATTGAATCTCGTTATGTCGTGTATTTTCTATGTTCAATTCTATAAGAAAATTCTTGTTATCGCTCGGACCTAGTGCTTTCGATTCTGATAATACTTCCAATACAGCATCCGGTACTTGTTCTGCGGATGTAACAATTCTTTGACCTTTTCCTCCACCACCACCTACGTGTTTTAGACGAAATCTTTTACCAGGATTTTTTTCTAATAGCTTGGCGATTTCTTCTTTTGCTTTTTTTTGTAGGTCTTCTAATGTTAATAATGGTATACTTTTTTTGTAACTTTCGTTTAATATTTCTTCTGCTAATTCTTCGTCGTTAAGTTTTTCTATGTTTTGGATTTCGAAATTATGTGTTTTTATTAAATTCAATAATCCTTCTCTTCCACCAACTTTATCTATCAATGTTAAAGAAGTAATATTATCGATTCCCGGTGTAACAGAAACATCAATACTTCTTGCAATTTTCTTCGCATTGTCTTTGGATCCAGCTTTAAGGTGAACATTGGATTCTGGTCCAACAAAACCAATTCCTGCATTCTCTAATGACATAACAAAATGGGCATCTTCTGCCATAAATCCATAACCTGCAAAAACGTGGGTATATTGATATTTTTTGCAGATGTTGATGATATCTTGAATCCTTTGATTTCTTTCTTCTTGGGTTACTCCTGTATAATCGGGAATACGATGGATTCGTTCGGGATCGTTAATTTGTCGAATTTCTGGAGCTAACGTTTGTGGGTAAGTGACAGAATCTTTTTCCGAAAGAAGTATACCATATCTTATACCTAAGGTCTCGAAAACATCCATTGCTTCTTTTCGGATAGGTCCCCTACATACAATCAAAATACTGATATGATTGCAAGCAAAGCTTCTTATCCATTCACTTTTTTCGTTTATGTATCGTATCGGTTTTTTGGTAGTGACGATATTTGACATATTGTTCCTCTTAGTTTTAAAAATTATATAAAAAAACTTAACAAATTTCTATTTTTAAACAAGTTTTAGAGAATCTTTTTTATGTCAATTCTTTCGAATTTGAGTTTTTAGAAATACGTAATTCCCAAAAAAACAAATATAAATAATAAATTACCATGCTATCCAGAGTATGCCAGATACCATGCCCTTGAATCCAGCTTTCTGGGTTGCAAAGGATACGATAATAATCCAAAAGCCAAATCGCATAAGAGATAATAAAAATTGCCAAAGCTATGTAAAAATTTTTCGGATTGATAAAAATTTTATTTTTGATTCTATAAAAAACAAAGAGAGTTAGAATCACATAAAAACCAAATAAAATTCTTCTAAATAAAGGAGACTGATACAAAAATATTCCCGAAACAAAAAGCAAAATCATATAGAATAAAATTCCTTTTTTTTGATCTAAAATATCCGCATAATAGATTAAATAAAAAATCAGAAAAAGAATGTACATATACATAGAAAATACATCAAGCCACATGCCGAAAAAGGTCATCGTAGCATGATAAAAAAAACTACCTAAACCTAGAAGGATTACGATATAAGCATATATAATTGTAAATAAATCCCATTTTTTTAATCGAAAAAGAATGATGATTCCTACATATACATAAAATATATTTGTAAAACTGTTGATAGGTTGTGCTATCTGATTGATATGAATCTTTTCGCAAAAACAGTTATCAGGAAGACAAATCGCTTTTCCGAACCATTGGTAAAATTCATCTGTAGCGTAAGAAATTAGGTAGAAATTCAATAAAACATAGAATGCAAGAAAAACAAACGATGTCCATTGAACTATGATCAATCTGTTGATATGCATAAAAAGATTTAATCATTTTATTTAATACGAAAAAATGTCAAATCTATTTGTGGGAATGAAAAAATTACGAATCCTTGGATTTTTGTTTTGGATAGTTGAAGGGATTAACCGATATTACTTTTGAAATAATTTTCATCATGATGTAAAAAAAGAGTTTACATGTTAACAAAATTTTAGTACATTTGCATTAAGTACTATTATTTTGTTTGCTTAACAAACATTTAGAAAAAGTTGTATGGAATTAGGAGCAAATTCATGAAGATCAATCGTTTTTACACAAAGCATTTACAAAAAGATTTTCAAATTGATTGGGAAAAACCTTGGGAAAGTAGAGTTTGGGATTTAATCGAATGGGATAAAAGGACTTCTAAAATCATCAATCCCGATGGAAGTGTGGTCTTCTTAATGGAAAATGTAGAAGTTCCTAAGCATTGGTCTCAGGTAGCAGTGGATATTTTAGCACAAAAGTATTTTAGAAAAGCTGGTGTTCCCTTGTTTACCAAACCTTACAGAGAAGAAAATGTTCCAGAATGGTTACAGAGAAGGGTAATCGACGAAGAAAAGCTCAAAAGTATCCCAGAAGATAATCGTTTTGGTGGGGAATATTCTGCAAAACAGGTATTTATTCGGTTGGCAGGTACTTGGACCTACTGGGGGTGGAAATATAACTATTTTTCTTCGGAAGAAGATGCATTAGCATATTTTGAGGAAATGCTATTTATTTTGGCGAATCAGATCGGTGCTCCTAATTCTCCTCAGTGGTTTAATACCGGTTTGTATTGGGCTTATGGAATAGAAGGAAGAAGTCAAGGACATTATTATGTGGATCCTATTACAGAAGAATTGGTACGTTCGAATTTTGCCTATGTTCGGCCCCAGCCTCATGCTTGTTTTATTCAATCTGTTAAAGATGATTTAGTTAACGAAGGTGGAATCATGGATTTGTGGGTAAAAGAAGCGCGTCTTTTTAAATATGGTTCTGGAACTGGTACCAACTTTTCGAGTATAAGAGGTGAAGGTGAACCTCTTTCAGGTGGTGGAAAAAGTAGTGGTTTAATGAGTTTCTTGAAGATTGGAGATCGAGCAGCTGGTGCAATTAAATCAGGTGGTACAACGCGAAGAGCAGCAAAAATGGTATGCTTAGATATTGATCATCCCGATATTGAAGAATTCATCAATTGGAAAGTAGAAGAAGAATACAAAGTTTTGGATTTAGTTGTTGGTTCGAAATTGGTTAAAGAACATGCAAATGCAATTCTAAAAGCGATTCATGATGAACCCAACGAAGAAATCAAATATGATTACAACAAAAATTTAGCTTTAAAGAAAGCTGTTTATAATACTCAAAAGGTTTATATACCAGATACTTTTATTGTTCGTTTGATTGAATTAGCAAAACAAGGTGTTAAGTCTATCGAATTAGAAGAATTTACGACAGATTGGCAATCCAAAGCCTATCAAACTGTTTCTGGTCAAAATTCCAACAACTCTGTTCGAATCACTAATGAATTCATGCAAGCTGTATTTCAAGGAAAAGAATGGCATCTCTACTGGAGAACAGAATTAGAAAAGGCAAAAGAACAAAATCGAAAACCTAAGCCTTATAAAATCATTCCTGCAAGAGAACTATGGGATAAAATTGCTTATGCAGCATGGGCATGCGCTGACCCTGGCCTACAATTCCATACAACCATCAACGAATGGCATACTTGTCCAGAAGACGGAGAAATTCGCGCATCAAATCCCTGTTCAGAATATATGTTTTTAGACGATACTGCTTGTAATTTGGCATCCATCAATTTGATAAAATTTTTAAACCATAAAACAAATGAATTTGATGATATAGCATTTCGTCATGTTTCTCGTTTATGGACAATCACATTAGAAATCTCTGTGACAATGGCTCAATTTCCATCGAAAGAAATTGCAAAATTGTCTTATGAATTTAGAACTTTGGGGTTGGGGTATGCAAATTTGGGAGCTTTGTTAATGCAAATGGGAATACCTTATGATTCAGAAAAAGGTAGAGCAGTTGCAGGTGCAATTACAGCCATTATGCATCTCAATGCAGCTGCAACAAGTGCAGAAATGGCAAAAGAATTAGGTCCATTTAAAGGATACGAAAGAAATAAAAAACATATGTTAAGGGTAATGCGAAATCATCGAAGAGCTGTTTACAATGCTCCTCCAGAAGAGTACGAAGAATTGACCATCACCCCATTAGGAATCAATGCAGAATATTGTCCAGAAAATCTATTAAAAGCTGCACAAGAAGAAGCAGATAGAGCATTACAATTAGGAGAACAATATGGATATCGAAATGCTCAGTTTACAGCCATTGCACCTACTGGCACAATTGGACTTGTGATGGATTGCGACACTACTGGCATTGAACCAGATTTTGCTCTTGTAAAATACAAAAAGTTGGAAGGTGGTGGATATTTCAAGATCATCAATCAATCTGTACCTTATGCGTTAAGGGTTCTTGGATATAGTGAACAAGAAATTGATGATATCGTAAAATATGCTATTGGTTATGGAAGTTTAAAAAATGCACCTTATATAAACCATTATACATTAAGGCAAAAAGGTTTTGATGACCCAACATTAGAAAAGATTGAATCTTTCATGCCAACTGCCTTTGATATTCGTTTTGTTTTTAATCGTTTTACATTGGGTGATGAGTTTATCGAAAAAATTACCCAGAAAAAGGTGAACGAACTTCCAGCTGATTTTGATCTATTGAAATATTTAGGTTTTACAGAAGAAGAAATAAGAAAAGCGAATGATTATGTGACAGGAACGGGAACAGTAGAATTTGCTCCCCACTTAAAAGAAGAACATTATCCAGTTTTTGATTGCGCGAATCGTTGTGGTCGTTATGGAAAACGATTCTTATCATGGAAAGCTCACGTATTGATGATGGCAGCAGCTCAACCCTTTATTTCTGGTGCAATCTCTAAAACCATCAACTTGCCTTCTAATGCAACCATAGAAGATGTTAAACAAGCTTATGAATTTTCTTGGAGGGTTATGACCAAAGCAATTGCTTTGTATCGCGATGGTAGTAAATTATCTCAACCTTTGAATATTGCATTAGAAGAAGATCAGTTTATCAAAGAATTAGAAGCAGCAGAACATACAGTAGAGAAAGTGGAAAAAGTTGCAGAACGAATGGAAAGAGTAATTTCGAAAAGACAACGTTTACCGACCAGAAGGGCTGGTTATACTCAAAAAGCCATAGTCGGAGGACATAAAATTTATCTTAGAACAGGAGAATACGAAGATGGTCGATTGGGCGAAATCTTTTTGGATATGCACAAAGAAGGTGCTGCCTTCCGTTCGTTGATGAACTGTTTTGCCATTGCTGTTTCGTTAGGTTTACAATACGGTGTGCCTTTAGAAGAATTTGTGGATGCTTTCGTATTCACAAAATTTGAACCCAATGGTATTGTTCAAGGTAATCCACACATAAAAATGGCAACCTCTATTATTGATTATATTTTTAGAGAATTGGCCATTACTTATCTAGGTAGATATGATTTAGCACAAGTGGATCCTGAATCAATTAGCCCTGATGCAGTTCAAAAACATCACCTAAGCATAAAAACCGAAGAGCATCAAACCGTAGAAAGAGATTTACCTTCTTGGATTGTTCCTAAAAAACAGAATCATCCTATTAAACAACAAACATTAGAAAAACCAAACGAATTAGAAACAAAATCGACTTTGATGACGATTGCTAAAATGCAAGGATACGAAGGAGATCCATGTCCTGAATGTGGTCAGTTTACGATGGTTCGAAATGGAACTTGCCTTAAATGTGTAAGTTGTGGTGCAACAACAGGATGTAGTTAGTACATAGGCGCTTACGCGCTTATGTATTTTGTTACAATTTGGATCAAAAAAAATTTCAATTTTATCTTGATTAGAACAATAGAAAATCTTATTTATTTGATATAAATATAATCATGGAAAGAAGGTTGATTTCAATCATTTAATTTAAAAATAATTTCAACTTCGAGTCTATAACTCATCTCCAAAAACGATCATCAAAAATTTTGAATAAAGCAATTCAAGTTGGCACTATGTAAAAATGAATTAATGTCAAGAAATATTTTTTATGTAGAAAATCTGCGAAACTAACATTTTATTTTATATGAACATAGAAGATCGATATTATACACTGGATTTATATAGAGTAGGGATAAACCTAACACCTCTACATTATGATTTCTTACGAGAATTAGCCAATACGAAATTCAATAGAAATATCACAGAGACCATTTTTTATCTTGTGAGCAAATATATGGTTTATTTGTATCACATAAGAATAACGCCCACAAAAGGAACAGAGACAGCGACCTATCAACCCAAGACAAAAGAATACAAGAGATATAGTTTGAGGCTGAATCCTGCCTTATGGAGTAAGTTATTCGATTGTCGACGTTTTATTGGGTATTCCATCAGTGCAATGTTAAGGATAATGCTAGATTGGGAGATGCAAGAACAAGGTAGGGAAATCATACCGATGGTAGAGAAGCCTGATTTGCCTTTTGATGATGATTTGGATGTTTCAAGTCAGTGGATAGAGAATTATGTCTATACAAAGACGGCGGATTATCATACAAGAAGAATTTTTAGCTTTTTTTGGGATCAATTCTATTGATTATATATTATAATTATAAATAAAACATATAAATATTATTATAATTTTTTCCAATTTTTCATTTTACTTTCCTTATGGCAAGAAAATATTGCTTATTTTTTATTTATCATTAGAAATCTTATCTTTGAGCATTCTTGCTGCTAGGGTATATCCACCGTCTGCTACATCAACAAAATGGACTTCTTGATAACTATTTGTTTGTAATAAGCAAGTTAAGATTGCTCTATTAGAAACATGAATTCCATAATATAATTTTCCCTCTTGTTCTAATTTATCTAACTCTGTGATTAATTTTTCTCGGGATTTTTTCGTTCCGGCAAGTACCATTTTTAACATACCGTCGTATTTCATATAATCCGAAGATATTATATTAAATTTTTTTATTTCTTTTAGATTATAAAAATAAACTTTCAAGGGTAATTTTAATTTCATAGCTGTAATGGTCACAAAAAGTTCTAAATAAGTTCGCATCAGTTCTAAAAAAAAATTTATTCCAGTTGTTTTGCCACTACGAGCTGCTGCTTCTCTCCACAATATTCGTGGTGATATCGCTGGACTTAGACCTTTTTCGTAAAGGGGATGATGTTCCCATTTAGGTCCATAAATACTCTCTATTAAAGAAAAAACCTGAGTTAGCATTTCTTGTTCTTGTTTCAAATTAGAAGTGCGAAGATAAATGATTAAAGCAATGGTTTCTTCTTTGGGCGAAGGGATATCTAACCATCGACATGTATAGCCTTTAAAATTGGGTTCATAAACAAAATTATCATTGTTTTTTACTACAAATTCTTCTTTTCTTTTTATCCAATTTTCTGCAACATGAATTCCATTTCCAATTATCGCTGACTGTACATAATATGGTGATATCTGAATTTTTCCCATAAGAATTGTATGTCCTACTTCTACCAATGATCTTACAGGAACAATCCCTATGCGCATATCTAGATCAAAAAATTCTCTTACCTTAACAGATGTACCAATTAAAATATCTTTAACCTTTTCTAAATAATCCTTAGGAATTAAAAAAGTTGCTCCATCTCCTCCAAATATAAAAGGAAATTCCAATGTACCAAATTCATTACTAATTGCAATTGTTGCTAATGCACCAGCGGTATTCACATCTTTATAACGACCTTCTTCGATTGCTTTTGTACTTTTTTCTATATCAGCAATAACTACATACCAATCTTCTGGGACGGGAATAGAATTTTTATCTTTAAAAATTTCTACTAAAGAAGATACGGGTTTTAGGTTTGTATAAACATTATTGAAAAAAGTCATACAATACTAAAATTAAAACTTTTTCAT
>Ga0308419_1000139_pt1 | contig 59956 bp, 50 predicted proteins | sample HotsprSampleMS50_FD_203674 | JGI IMG/M metagenome (GOLD analysis project Ga0308419, IMG submission 203674) | Hot spring phototrophic mat microbial communities from Mushroom Spring, Yellowstone National Park, Wyoming, United States - 20090730_MS50 ... | reverse complement strand
TGTTGCCCGCGGGGCGGGGGGGGGGGCGGGCGGGGGGGGGCGGCCCCCCCCCCGCCCGTTTCGGCCCCCCACACCCCGGATCGGGTTTAATCTCCCGCACGTGTCGGAGACCCCTGCCACGCCCAATGTCGCCCGCGCGGGCGGCATCATGATGCTCAGCCTGTTCCTCAGCCGGGTGCTCGGCATCGTCCGGGACACGGTCATGTCGGCGCAGTTCGGCATCAACGAGATGACGGGCGCCTACCGGCTGGCCTTCCAGATCCCCGACCTGCTGTTCTTCCTCATCGCGGGCGGGGCGCTCAGCTCGGCGTTCATCCCGGTGTTCAGCCAGTACCTCCACACGGACCGGGAGGAGGAGGCCTGGCACGTGTTCAGCGTGGTCGCCACGCTGATGTCGATCGTGGTGCTGGCGTTCATCGCCGTGGCGTGGGTCTACGCCGTGCCGCTGACGCACCTCGTGGCACCCAGCCCCAAGGTGGACCATTTGAGGCCGCTCATCGCGCAGATGAGCCGCATCGTCCTGCCCGCCCAGTTCGCCTTCTTCATCGGAGGGCTGATGGTCGGCACTCTGTACGCCCGCCAGAAGTTCGTCGTGCCCGGCCTCGGTCCGAACGTCTACAACCTCGGCATCATCTTCGGCGCGATCGTGCTCTCCCGGTTCTTCGATCCCGGCATCGTGGGGATGTCGGTGGGGGCTCTGGCGGGCGCGGTGCTGGGAAGCTTCGTGCTGCCGATGGTGGCCATGCGGCGCATTGGTGCGCGGTACCGGCCTTCGCTCGACCTGCGGCACCCCGGCGTGCGCAAGGTGTTCGCGCTGATGGCGCCGGTGGTGCTGGGCCTTTCGCTGCCCGGAGTGTACGGGATGATCATGCAGGCCCTGGGCACCGCCTACGGAGCGGGAACCAACGCCGCGCTGGACCTCTCCAACAAGCTGATGCAGGCCCCTCTCGGCGTGTTCGGTCAGTCCCTGGCGCTGGCGGTGTTCCCCACGCTGTCCCAGTACTACGCCCAGGACCGAATGGAGGCATACCGGGCTCAACTGGCATCGACGCTCCGAACGATCGTCTACATGACCGTGCCGATCGCGGCGTTCATGGTCGTTCTGGCGCCCGAGATCGTGCACCTGTTCTTCGCGTATGGAAAGGGGGCGGGCAGCGAGAACCTCGGGACGGTGGCCGATCTTCTCCGGATGTTCGCCCTCGGCATCACCGCTTGGTGCCTCCATCCGGTCCTCATGCGCGGGTTCTTCGCCATCCACAATTCGCTGACGCCGATCCTGCTGGGCACCGCCACGACGGCCGTGTTCGTAGTTCTGGCGCTCGCCTTCTCGGCCACGCCGTTGAGGCACCTGGGGCTGCCGTTGGCCAGCTCGGTCGCCGCCTTGGCGTTGGTCGTGGCGCTCGCATGGGCCCTGGCGCCACGGATCGGTGGCCTGGACCGCCGCTCCGTGCTCGGGACGGCGGCGGGTTCGATCGCGGGGTCGGCTGCGATGGCGGCGGCGCTGGCCCTGCTGCAGGCGCTTCTGCCGGAGGGGATCGGGCTGGGCCGCAACCTGTGGGCGGCGGCGAAGCTGGGGCTGGGTGCGGCCGCGGGGTTCTGGATCTACTACGCGGCCACCAGGGCTCTGGGCATGCGCGAATCGGAGACGCTGGCCCGGTACCTGCGGCGTCTCGAGCGGCGGAATCCGAACGGAAATTGCGAGGATTAGGTTGAACGAAGAACTGGGACTGTTGCCGGGATCGGCCGAGGATAGCGGAGGGAACAACCCGCTTGGAACCGCCTGCATGGGGTGGGGTGGCTCCCGTCGGGGCGCACGGCCGAAGCCGCGCCAAGGAAGGGGTGTTCGATGAGGATCTTGTTCGTCAGCGTCGAGGTGTCGCCGTTCGCGAAGGTCGGAGGCTTGGCCGACGTCGCGGGATCGCTGCCCAAGGCGCTGCAGGCTCTGGGCCACGACGTGCGCATCGCGATGCCCGCCTACCGCATGGTTGTGGACGACCCGAGGTGGCGGAACCGCTGCATCCTGAGGCCCCACAACGTGCGGATCGGTCCGGCCTGGGTCCAGACCTCCTGGGTCCGCGAGACCATGCTCGAGAAGGTGCCGGTCTGGCTGTTCGGAACCGACCGCTGGTTCGACGAGGTCGACCGGAGCGAGCGGATCTACCTTCCCGGCGAGGATCAGTACCTGTTCCTCGCGAGGGCGATCCTGGACGCCTGCAAGCGGCTGGGATGGATCCCCGACGTGATCCACTGCAACGACTGGCACACGGGCTTCGTGCCGGTGCTGCTGCGGGAGAGCGGCGACATCGTCTTCCACCGCACGGCCTCGGTGTTCACCATCCACAACCTGGCCTACCAGGGCGAGTTCGGGGTGGAGATTCTGGACCGGGTGGGCCTACCGAGGAGCCTCTTCGACATGCACCGCCTGGAGACGTACGGCTGCGTGAACTTCCTCAAGTCGGCCTGCGTGTACTCGGAGCAGGTGAACACGGTCAGCCCGACCTACGCCCGGGAGATCCAGACGCCCGAGTACGGCTGCAGGCTCGAGGGCCTCATGGCCTACCTCGCGTCGCAGGGCCGGCTGTCCGGCATCCTCAACGGCATCGACACCGAGGTGTTCGACCCGCGCACGGACCCCGCCCTTCCCGCGCACTACGGCCCGCACGATCTGGACGGCAAGCAGGTCTGCAAGGAGGCGGTGCTGCGGGAGGTCGGTCTGGAGCCGATCGAGGGTGCGCCGCTGATGGGCGTCGTCAGCCGCCTGAGCAGCCAGAAGGGCATGGACCTGATGATCGAGGCCGCCGAAGCGATGTTCGCCCTGCCGGCGCAACTGATCGTGCAGGGCCTCGGCGACCCGTGGCTGGCCCAGCGCTACCGCGAGATGCAGAAGGCCTTCCCGCGGCACTTCCGCTACGTCGAGAGGTTCGACGCCGAGCTGGCGCAGCGCGTGTACGCGGGTTCGGACCTCTTCCTGATGCCCAGCTCGTTCGAGCCATGCGGCCTCGGCCAGATGATCGCACTGCGGTACGGCACGATCCCGATCGTGCGCCGAACCGGCGGCCTGGCCGACACCGTTTTCGAGAGCCAGAACGGCTTCGTGTTCGAGCGGCGCGACCTGGACGAGTTCCTCTCCGCGGTGCGCCGGGCGCACTCCGCCTACCAGATCAAGGAGGTCTGGCTGAAGATGGTGGATCGCGCCATGCACGGCGACTACAGCTGGGACAAGAGCGCGCGGGAGTACGAGTCGCTATACCAGCGGGCCGCCAAGCGCCGGTGGGACGACCTCCGCCAGAGCCGGGAGGCCGCCGGCTGCTGATCCGCCTGCCGGTTGGTCAGTAAGGCAGCTTGGCGACGGCCTTGGCGATCAGCGCCAGCGAGATCGAGACCATCGCCACCAGACCGGTGCCGCAACTGAACCCGGCGAGCAGCACCGGCGTGAAGCGCCTCCAGTTCTCCGGACCGTACCGGCGGGCGAAGTACCGCCTACCGAGGATCGCGCCCAGCAACGTCGGGATGGTGTTCGCGGGGAACAGGCCGAGGCCGCCCGCGAAGCCGTAGAACAGCAGCAGCGGCCACTTCATCAGGTTGAACAGCGCGAACACGGCCAGCCCGCCCGCCGTTCCGTAGGCGATGTAGTCCGGCCGGATCGCCCTGGCGAACCAGCTGACCTCCTCGCCCGCCGGTCGGGGCACGTTGATCTGCTGGATGACGGCCTGCATCGTGGAGGCCATCGGCCAGAACTTCTGCGCGTAGGGGAACTGCGGCGACGGCAACGGGTTGCTGTTCCAGAAGAAGCTCCAGAACAGGAACGAGCAGATCATGATGGTGGGGAACATCAGCGCCTCCGCCTTCAGGATGCTCGTGAACTTGGTGCCTGTCAGCTCCACCTCGCGGAAGCGCTGGGCCGCCCAGCCGTGGTCGGCGAGCGGAATCGGCGCGTACCAGATGTCGACCCTCTGGTAGCCGGAGGCCACCACGCTGGCCTCCTTGAGGTACGGGAACGAAACCCCGCTGCCGGTCAGGCCGATCATGCGGGCCGACACGTAGCTGTTCAATGGGCTCCAGACCAAGCCGAAGAACGCAAGGATCCACACCGGGAACCCCGGCACGAGGATCCGGCACAGCACGATGAGCGTCATGGTGGCGAAGAGCCACACCAGCACGGCGGCCAGGATCGGCACGTCGCCGCGCCCTGGCGGTGGCGCGAGGCTGATCCTTCGCTCGGCCTTCTCGCGCTTGGATTGTCGCAAGGCCCGCACCACCAGGTAGATGCCGATGAACCCCACGGCGATGTTGATGCCGATTCCGATGGACAGCCAGAAGTCCATGTCCACGGTCAGCTTGGTGGTGATCGCCGAGGCGCCGGGGCGATAGCTCGGCAAGAGTCCCAAGTGGAAGAGGATCGGGTTCATCACGATCATGCCGAGCACGCTGGCGATCGCCGCGCCGAGCACGATCTCGAACGGGATCACGAAGCCGACCAGCACGTTGCCGAGGCTGAAGCTCAGGCCCACGATCGCCCCGGGCAGCACGTTCTCGATGTTGGTCGTGTAGTCGGCGAACGGGATGGGGAGCACGGTGGTGGCCGTGCCGAACAGGATTCCGGTGATCACCGGAAGGCCGACGTACACCGCTCCGAACAGCAGTCCGATCACGGTGCCGGTGGAGAAGATGCTCCACCTCCAGCTCTCGGTTCCGGCCTCGGCCAGGGCGGTCGCGCCGGAGGCCGCCACCGGCGCCATCGGGAACGGCAGGCGCTCCACGTCGCTGGTGATGCGGAACAGCGCGTAGCCCATGCTCATCCAGCTGAGGCGGCCGCACAGGTCGGTGATCAGCAGCAGCGCGATCGGCTTCCACCAGTCGGTGTGCCACAGCTCGCGCTGGAGCAGGGCCTGGCTGTCCGGTGACGGGATCGCCCAGCGCGGAATCTGGTCGGCGATCGGCGCGGCGGGCGGGGATTGGATGAAGTAGGCGTTCCAGATCAGCCCCGCGAACGGTCCTCCGGCGAGCCCCAGGCCCGCGTTGAGCGCCGAGGTGAGCGCGGTGGCGACGTAGAACAGGATGTAGATCTCCTGCTTCTTGAGGGGTTGGAAGCTGCGCCGCGCGACCTCGGCGAACAGCACGATGGTGACCCACTCGGCGGCGCCCCCCACACCCTGGCCCGCCACCAAGCCGAGGTAGATGCCTCCAGGCAACATGAACAGGGCGATGAAGATCGCCCCGATGACGGTCTTGATGGTGAAGCCCTCTTCGAAGCGCCGCTCCTCCTGCGGTTCCGGATCGGCGACGGGCTTCAGGGTGTCGCTGGCGGCCATGCGCGGAACCTATTCTGCGCGGAAGCCGGGGTTTCCTGCCTGATCTTGGGGGGGGAGAGACGCGCGAGCCCCGCGCCGGCCGGCGCGGGGCTCGCAACCGTCGTCGGAACGGAGCCGCTAGCGGCGCCGGTGCCGGGCCAGCAGACCGAGCGCGAACGGGATCGCCGCCGCCGGACCGGGCACCGCGGGCACCTCGTCGGCCGTGGCGGCCTTCACGGTCATCCCGCCTCGGACAGAGTCATACGGATACCAGGTTCCACCGAAGGTGTAGGCGAACGGACCCGAGTCGCCGCTCGCGTTCCAGAACCATCCGCCCTGCATCGCCCGGTTGGCCGGCTCGACCTTGACGAAGTAGGTTCCGCCGGGCGTCACGGCCACGTCGCTGGCGAAGGTCAGCACGTTCAGTCCCGCGCCCTGCACGTTCGTCCACTGGTACAGCGTGTTCGGCCCCGGCAGGCCCGCGAGCGCGTCCGTGATGCGGATCGTGTAGAACGTGGGCTGGTCGAGGGGCGTCGTGGGCTTCAGCGAAAGCCGGACCTCGCTCAGCACGGCGTTGACGCTGGACGAGAACGGGTTGGCGATGCTCTGGCCCGCGTCGATCGCCCAATAGATGTTGGGTGTGTAACCCGCTTGGAGGTTGTCGAAGAGCACGACCTGGCCGGCGTGGCACAGGGTCGCCCCGGAGACGGCCAGAGCCGCCGCGATGATGCCTTTGTTCATGTTCGCTCCTTTCCCCGGCCCAAAGAAAGCCGAAGCACGGTCCCATTGTGCGTCCATTCCGTGGTTCCGGGCGTTCTCCTCTTGAAGTTCGGGTCCTTTGGCGGGCTGAGCCGCTCGCTGCGGGCAGCCTTCGGCGAAGGGGGCGGCGAGCCGGGCGGCTCCGGCTCTCCGCGGCGGGCCTGCCGCCGGAGGCGGCGCGACGGCACCGCTCGGGAGGTCGGCGGCGCGCTTGGCCGGCGCAGACATCGGCCGGCCTCGGTCCCGGCGACCTGTGCGCGACGGAAGGGATGAAGGATAGGGGGCGCGCCTCGTTCCGAGGCGCGCCCTCCGACCGTCCTTCAGGCTCGTCGGTCAGCGGTTGCGCCGTCGCCGCGCGGCCAGACCGAGAGCGAGACCCGCCAGCGCGACCGTCGCCGGCTCCGGAACCGGCACGCCCGTCTCGCCGATCACCTTCATGCCACCGCCGTCGATCGAGTCATCGCCGAGGGACCAAGTCGTGCCGAACGCGGCTGCCATTGTGCCATTGATGCCGTTCGCGTTCTTATACCAGAACGCCGTGCCGGTCTGGTTAGCCGTCGGCTTGACAACGACCCAGTAGTTCATGCCGGCGACCACGCTCACTGGGCTCGATAAGTTGAACAGATTCAAGCCTTGGCCCTGAACGTTCGTCCATGAGGCATAGACGGTTGTGCCCGGTTGCTCGTCCAACCCGAGGAGCGTGGTGGCCGCCTCGGAATTGACGAGCTGAACCTCGAAGAACGGACCGGTCGTCGGGCTGAGCGAGAGCTGCAGTTGCGTCAGCGTCGCGCCCACGCCGGGAGTGAACATCTGGGCCAGGCTTTGCGCCGAGTTGATCACCCAACCGTCGGCGGAGCTGTAACCGCCGGGCGTCAAGTTGTCGTACAGCACGACCGGGCCGGCTTGGGCGGAGCCCAGGACAGCGAGGCCGGCCAGGAGCGAAAGCGTTCGAAGCTTCATGATGGCGTTCCCTCTCGAGATTTGGGGCAGGCCGTCGGACGGAAAGCCCCCACGGAGTTGGAACGCACCGGGCGTGCCAATGTTCCAAGGCACACGCGAAAACAGGCAATTCGCACAGGTCCCGAGAAGCCGGGCGGGCACCGAACACCCCGCTCCGCGCGTACGGTAGGCTAGGACCAACACCCTATGGAAGTGGCAGAGCCGGCCTCTTTGGCCGATCCGCACCCCGACGGCGAGCTGTTCGCCACCGAAACCGACCTGACCGGCGACGGAAGCATCGGTCGGTCCGTTCTGCGCGTCCGGGCCGACCGGGTCGAGCGCCTCGAGCTCTCCGAAGACGGCGAGCGGGTCGTGGCCTCCTGGGCCCTCGGCGAGATCTAGGACCCCCGGGTCGAGGACCTCGTCGACGCGGCGGCGCTCGTCGCCCGCCGGAACGGCACCGACGTCGAGCTGATCCGCACCACCAGCTCCCGCGCCACCCACCTCCACGCCGCCCAGAAGCGCCTGAAAGCGCTGCTCGAGGGCGAGGAGATGCCGCTGATCGAGGACAAGCGGCGCGTCTGCCCCCGCTGCCAGAGGCCCCTTCCCGAGGACAGCGACATCTGCATGGGGTGCCTGAACAAGGGCAAGACCCTCATCCGCCTGTTCGGCTTCACCAAGCCCTACATCGGGTGCCTGATCCTCAGCACGCTGCTGATGCTGGCCGGCACGGTGCTGGAGCTGCTGCCGCCGCGCCTCACCCAGATCCTGATCGACGAGGTGCTTAGCAAGAAGCGCGTGCACCTGTTCGTCTGGGTGATGGTCGCGCTGGTGGGAGCGCGCCTGCTGATGTCGCTGGTGCAGATGGCCCGCGGCCGCAACGTCGCCTACCTGAGCGCGCACGTCGCGGTGGACATCCGCAACCGCCTCTTCCAGAAGCTCCAGCAGCTGTCGCTGTCGTTCTACGACAAGCGGAACGTCGGCTCGATCATGTCGCGGATGACCAACGACACCGGCGCGCTGTACGACGTGCTGGTGGACGGCGTGCCGATCATCGTGCAGCAGGGCATGCTGCTGATCGGCATCCCCGTGATGATGCTGCTGATGGACTGGCAGGTGGCGCTGGCCGCGCTCGCGCCGATGCCGTTCGTGGTGTGGGCCGTGCGACGCTTCCGCCGGAAGATGATGCGGGTGTGGAGCCGCTTCTGGCACGCTTGGTCCCGGCTGAGCAGCAGTCTGAACGGCGTGCTCCAGGGAACGCGCGTGGTCAAGGCGTTCCACGGCGAGCGGCGCGAGGAGCGCAAGTTCGGGCGGCGCATCCAGGAGCTGGCGAACACGGGCTACCAGGCCGAAACCAGCTGGGCGACGTTCTTCCCGTTCGTGATGTTCACGATGAGCCTGAGCGGGTTCATCGTGTGGTGGATCGGCGGACTGAAGGTGCTCCGCGGAGAGATGTCGATCGGCGAGCTCACCGCGTTCATCGGCTACGTGGCCATGCTGGGCCAGCCGCTGATGATGCTCCAGAGGGTGATCGACTGGACCAGCCGCTCGCTGACCGCCGCCGAGCGCGTGTTCGAGGTGTTGGACACGCCGGTGGACATCGAGGACGCCCCGGACGCCGTGCCGATGCCGGACATCAAGGGGCACGTGAGGTTCCGCGACGTTCACTTCAGCTACGAGAAGGCCCGCGAAGTGCTGTCCGGCATCGACCTGGAGGTCCAGCCGGGCGAGATGATCGGCCTGGTGGGCAGCAGCGGGGCCGGCAAGACCACGCTGATCAACCTGCTGATGCGCTTCTACGACCCCACGGAGGGCTCGATCGAGATCGACGGCGTGGACCTTCGGCGCATCAAGGTCGACGACTTCCGCCGCCAGGTCGGCGTGGTGCTGCAGGAGTCGTACCTGTTCCCGGGATCGATCAAGGACAACATCGCCTACGGTCGCCCGGAAGCCACGCTCGAGGAGATCATCCAGGCCGCGCGGGCCGCCAACGCGCACCACTTCATCGTGAACTTCCCGGACGGCTACGACACGTACGTGGGCGAGCGCGGCCAGCGCCTCTCCGGCGGCGAGCGCCAAAGGATCGCCATCGCCCGAGCCATCCTGCACAACCCGAAGATCCTCATCCTCGACGAGGCCACCGCCAGCGTGGACACCGAGACCGAGCGGATGATCCAGGACGCCCTGGACAAGCTGGTCTCCGGCCGCACGGTGTTCGCCATCGCGCACCGCCTCAGCACGCTCCGCAACGCCGACCGCCTGGTCGTGTTGGACAAGGGCCGCATCGCCGAGGTCGGCACGCACGAGGAGCTGATGGGAAAGGAGGACGGCATCTACCGCAAGCTGGTGGAGATGCAGCAGCAGGTGAACAAGCTGCACGAGAACTTCCTGTTCCTTGGCGGCGGGCCGGAAAGCGGATAGACTCGCTCCATGCTGCTCGCAGTGCCCATCGCGCTGGCGGCGCTCCAGACGGACGTCGGGCCGCTCCCGAAGACGATCGACGTCGTGGTCGTCCGCTACTTCCCGGTTTCGGGGGACAGGATCGACATCCGCGTCACCGGGGACTGGGGAGAGACCCTCGCGGCCACCCGCGCCAAGTGCGACGCCCTGACTCGCGAGCTCTGCGCCAAGCTGGAGGAGGGAAGTCGGTTCCGGGGCTACAAGAACCCGAAGGCGGTCCCCAGCCTGCGCTACCGGGTGGTGGCGGACTTCGAGTTCCGCGAGCCGCTCCCGACGAGGCCGCTGAGGCCCGGCGAATCGGCGCCGATGACCGACTACAAGGCGATCCTCGTGCGGATCGGCGCGGCAGAGTGGGTCGAGCGGCGGGGCGTCAAGCAGTTTTGGATCTGGGGCTACCACGGCGGCAAGGTGGGGCTGTGGGAGTCGAACATGGCGAGCCCGTTCGGCGACGTCAGCAACTCCGACCGCGACCCCACCGACCTTCCGATCTTCAGCAAGACCTACACGGTGTTCCACTACAACTACCAGCGGGGGATCGGAGAGGCGATCGAGGACCACATGCACCAGCTCGAAGCCCTGCTGAACCACGTCGACGGCCGCGACGCGACGCCGCCCGAGGACTGGCCGAAGCTGCTGTTCTGGGGCAAGTTCGTCGGCAGCGACGCCAGCCACAAGATCGTTACGAAGCCGGCCCGGTGCGGCTGGACCCACTACGCGCCGAACAGCAGGAGCGACTACGACTGGCAGAACCCCGTCCCGGTCGAGTCGGACATCGAGGACTGGAAGCCTGATGGCATCGGCAAGACGCGGCCGATCGACGCCTCGAGATGGAACTTCGACCCCGTGCAGTGGCGCGTGTACTGGATGCAGGCCATCCCCGGCGCCGACCACCAGCTCAGCTACCAGGGACGGCCCCTGCGCAACTGGTGGATGTTCGTGTGGGACTGGGACCGCGCCAAGCGCGAGGGCTGGAAGCTCACCTACTAGCCGCGCCGGAGGAGGCGCGACTCCGTCGGTTTGGCGCCGCTCTCTTCATCCCGCGGGGCACGGAGCACCCATCCGCCAACGCGGGCGGTCGCCGGCCTCACAGGTGCCGCTCGTGGATCCGGGTGAGGAACTCCTTCACCCGCTGGGTCTCGTGCTTCGGGCAGATCAGCACCGCGTCGCGGGTCGCAACCACCACCAGACCGTGGATGCCGAACGCGCACACCACCTTCTCCGGGTCGTCGTTGTACACGATCGAGCCCGTGCTCTCGTCCACCACCGCCATGCCGTACACCATGTTGCCGTAGCGGTCCAGAGGGAAGTTCCGCTCGAGCGCGTCCAGCGAGCCCACGTCGTCCCACTCGAAGTCTCCGAAGGCCATGTGCACGTTGCGGGAACGCTCAAGCAGGGCGTAGTCGATGGAGATGTTCGGCAGCTCGGCGAAGGCGTGCTCGGCGGCGGCGTGGTCGCCGGCCCTCAGGGCTTCGATCACCCGGCGCGTGGTCTCCGCCAGCCCGGGGTCGGCCAGCTCCAGCTCGTGCAGGAAGCTCGGCACGGTGAAGAGCAGCATGCCGCTGTTCCAAGCGTGGTCCCCCGATTCCAGGTATTCCTCGGCCAGGTCTCGGCTGGGCTTTTCCTTGAAGCCGAGGACGGGCCGCACCTCGACCCCGTGCGGGTAGTCCTCAGCCCGATGCCTGTCGTAGTGGATGTACCCGTAGCCCGTCTCCGGCCTCTTCGGCTCGATGCCGATCGTGGCGAGGCCGCCGTGCTTCTCCACCGCCGAGTACGCCGCCTGGACCACCTCGCGGAACCGCTTCTCCGGCGCGATCTTGTGGTCCGACGTGAGCATCGCCACGGAAACCTTGTCGGCCCAGTCCCCGTAGCGGGCGCACAGGTTCGCCACGGTCCAGACCACGCCGCCGAGGGTGTTGCGCCGCATCGGCTCGGCCAGCACGTTGGCGTCGGGCAGAAGTCTCGCCGCGCGCACGGCCTCGAGCAGGTTGGAGGCGGTCGCCACGTACAGGTCGCCCTGCCGAACCAGCGGCTGGGCCCTGCGCAGCGACTCCTCGAGCAGCGTCTCGTCGGGGCTGGTCAGGCGCAGCAGCTGCTTGGGCCTGTGGCGCCGCGAGAGAGGCCAAAACCGCTCGCCGGACCCGCCGGCCATCACCACCGCAACCCTTCGAAACTCCCTCTTGGTCATGTCGCGCACTCTCCTGGAACGATCGGAATCGCAACCCGGGTGTAAGCTACCCGACGTGCCCACCGAATGGACCCCCGAGGCGATCGAACGCCTCCTCTCGGACCTGGAGACCCTCTACGGCCGGCCGCGGTTCGTGCCGCGGTTCGACCCTGTGGAGGAGCTGGTGAGCTGCATTCTGAGTCAACATACGGCCGACGCCAACAGTTTCCCGGCGTTCACCCGCCTGCGCGAGACCTACCCCGACTGGCAGGCCGTGGTGGACGCCGGCCCCGAGGCTGTGGCCGAGGTGGTGCGCCAGGCGGGCTTGGCCAACCAGAAGGCCCGCAGCATCGTCGGCGCGCTGAAGGCGATCCGCGAGCGCGTGGGCTCCTACAGCCTGGACCACCTGCGGGACCTGCCGATGGAAGAGGCGAGGGCCTGGCTGATGGACCTGCCGGGAGTGGGTCCCAAGACCGCCAGCATCGTGCTCTGCTTCAGCTTCGGCATGGGCGCGATCCCGGTCGACACGCACGTGTTCCGGGTGGGCTGGCGGCTGGGGCTCTACGATCGCAAGATCGGTGAGGCCAAGGCCCACGACGCTCTGCTGCGGCTCGTGCCCCCGGGGCTGGCGTTCCGGTTCCACACCACGCTGATCCAGCACGGGCGGCACCTCTGCTCCGCGCAGAAGCCGGCGTGCGACCGTTGCCCGGTGCGCGACCGCTGCGCGTGGTTCCTGTCGGGAGGCCCCGAGAGCGCGGCCAGGCCCAAGAGGCCAAAATAGGGCGGGAGATCGGCGTCTTTGGCGGAGTTCGCGAACCCGGAGCAGCGGAAGAGGATTCAGGAGGCGTTCGAGAGGCTTGCCGGTCGGGACGTCGGTCCGATGCTGGACCGAGCCTTCGACGCCAGCCCGAACGCGGATCTCGCGCTCCTGAACCTCGAGCGGTGGGTGATGGCCAGCTCGAATCCGGCCATGCAGGTGGAGAACCTGCTGCTCTTTCCCTCGGCCGCCAGGCTGATGGCCACGCTCATGGGCGCCAGCCAGCCGATCGCGGACAGCCTCATCCAGAACCCGGAGCTCTCGGGCCTGCTGTTCGAGCCGGAGGCGCTGGACGCCAAGCCGACGGTCGACTCGGTGCTGGCGGAGGGGCGAGCGCTCCTCAAGGCGGCCGTCTCGTTCTCGCACCGCCTGGACCGCCTCCGGTTCCTGCGCCAGCGGTGGACCCTCGTGACGGTCGTCAACGACCTGTACCGGCGCTGGGACGAGGAGTCGGTCTGGCGCGCCCTGTCGGATCTCGCCGACGCTCTGATCGCGCTCGCGCTCGAGGTGGCAGCGGAGGAGTACCGCCTCCGAAGGTCGGTGGACGACCTGCCCCCGCTGATGGTCGTCGGTTTTGGTAAGTTGGGCGGACGAGAGTTGAACTATTCGTCCGACGTGGACCTCGTGTACGTGTGCCCCGACGGGCTGGACGAGAGGCAGGAGACGCACCTGTCGCGCCTGGCCGAGCTGCTCAACCGCGTGCTGGGTGACCGGATGGGGCGAGGCGCGCTCTACCGCGTCGACCTTCGCCTCCGACCCTATGGCGGAGCCGGCGGGCTGGTGCGGAGCATGAGGGCCCACGAGGCCTACTACCGATCGTACGCCGAGGGGTGGGAGCGGCTCGCGCTGGTCAGGTCCCGCCCGATCGTGGGCCCGCCCGAGCTGGTCGAGCGCTGGGATGCCATGCGCCGCGAGCACTGCTTCCGGCGCAAGGTCGGCGACATCGCGATCGAGGAGGCGTGGCAGCTCCGGGCGCGGATCGAGGAGATCGCCAAGGGCGACGACCTGAAGCGCGGAGCGGGCGGCATCCGGGACGTGGAGTTCTTCACGCAGATCCTGCAGACGATCCACGGCGCCGATCACGCTGCGGTCCGGGCGCACGCGACGTGCGACGCGCTCCGGGCGCTGGCCTCCGCCGGCGTCCTGCCGGAGGACGACGCCTTCGCGCTCATCGCCGCCTACCGCTTCCTTCGGCAGCTCGAGCACCGTTGCCAGCTCGTCGGCGACGTGCAGACCCATTCGCTCCCGACCGACCCCGCCCAGCGCCGCTACCTGGCCAAGAGCATGGGCCTTCGCGGCTGGGAGGGCCTCTCCAGGCAGCTTGCCTCGCACCGCGCCATCATCCAGTCCGTCTGCGGGCGGCTGGGCAGGGTCCGTCAAGACAGCCCTCGCGAGCGCGCGATCGTGCGGCTCGGCTCGGTCGGGCACCTAGGTGCTGCGTGGCTGGACACCCTTCCCGAGCCGGACCCGTTCTACCGGGCCCTGATCGAGAACGAGGGCAGCCTCGATCGCTTGGCCCGGCTGCTGGCCCACGCGCCTGTTTTATCCAACTTGATCGGCTCAAACCTGTCCTTGATCGAGCAGATCTTCAGCGGCGAGATCGAGGAGGAGGCGGACCCCGCCGCTCGCGTGGAGCGCCTGCGCGGCGGAGAGCCGATCGAGGCCGCCGCGTCCGCCATCCGGGACGCCTGCCTCCGGTTGGCCGCCCGATGGGTGCTGGAGCCGTCGTTCGACCTGTCGGAGCGCCTGACCCGGTGGGCCGAGGCCTCCCTGAAGGCGGTGGCGCGGAGGGTCGGCGCGAAGTTCGGCGCGGTCGCGCTCGGCAGCTTCGCCATCGACGAGCAGACGCTGGCCTCCGACGCCGACTTGCTGCTGCTGATCGAGGACGGCGAGGACCACCGCGCGGCCGAGGAGTCGGCCCAGGCCTTCCTCGGCGAGGTCGGGCGGCTGCGCACGCTCGGATCGCCGCTCACCGTCGACCTCCGCCTGCGTCCGGAGGGCCGCCAAGGCCTGTTGGTGCGGTCCTTGGACGGCTTCCGCGCCTACGAGGCGACGGCCATGGAGATGTGGGAGCGGTTCGCGCTGGGCCAGTGCCGGCTGCTGTGGGGGCCGCCGACGCTTCTGGAGGCCGTTTTGGAGGCGGCGTACAACCTCCCGCTCACCCCCGAGCGGCTCGGCGAGCTGGCGGCCATGAAGCACCGGATCGAGACGGAGCGCGCGCGCCGATCCCCCCTGCCGCGCGACGTGAAGCTCGGTCCCGGCGGGCTTTCGGACATCGACTGGCTCGTGCACCTCTACGAGATGCGCTATCCTACGGCTACGGACGCAGGACGGAACCGCCGCATGGAGGACCGGATCCACGCGCTGGCCGCCGCGCGCCTGATCAACGTCGCCGAGCAGCACGAACTGACCGAGGCGAGGGCCTATCTGGTGGAGCTGCGCAACCGGCTGTATCTTTTGGGGGCCGAGAAGGACGTGCTCCCGGAGAACCCGGACCGCTTGGCGCGCTTGGCCGAGGCGTTCGGCGACGAGGACGGCAACGCCTTCCTGCGGCGTCACCAGCGGGTGGCCGACACCGTCCGGGGCCTGTTTTGGGATGCCATGGCGAGGTTGAGGGCGCAATGATGGAGCACTGGCCTGCGATGCTGGCGGCGTACGCGGCGGGCTCGCTGCCGTTCGGGGCGTGGATCGCCCGGCTTCGAGGCGTCGACATCACGAAGGTCGGTAGCGGGAACATCGGCGCCACGAACGTGCATCGGACGCTCGGCTTGGGTCCGGCGCTGCTGGTGCTGGCTCTTGACGTGGCCAAGGGGCTGGCTCCCGCGTGGTACGGCCGGTTGCACGGCGGCGTCCTGCTGGGGCTGGCCCTGGGGGCGTGCGCGATGCTCGGCCACTGCTTCTCGCCGTTCCTGCGGTTCCGCGGAGGCAAGGGGATCGCCACCGGTCTCGGGCTGCTGATCGGAGCCGATCCGCAGGTGGCGCTGATCGCGCTGGGTCTGTTCCTGGTTGCGGTGGGCGCGAGCCGGTGGATCAGCCTCGGCAGCATCGTCGCCAGCCTCTCGCTGTTCGTCTCGGCGGCGGTTCTAGGCCGGCCGGCGGCGGCGGTGGCGCTCTATCTGGCGATGGGCCTGTTCGCGACGTATCGCCACCGTTCGAACGTGGCGCGGATCCTATCCGGCACCGAACCGAGGTTCCGGCTTCGGTCGTCGTCTCCACAAGGGTGATCGGGCATGGTCAACGGAGTCCACTTCAGCGTCTTCGGCCTCGGGCTGTTCGTGCTCTTCCCCATGGCGGTCTGGGTGGTGGGGCTGATCCACTGGATGATCATGGGCGAGATCGACACGGTGAACGGCCTGATCGGCATCGCGGTAGGCATCGCCGTGGGTCTGGTCGCCATTTTCAACCCGGACCCGCGCCTCACGCCCTTCCTGGTTCTGGTGCTGTTCGCGACGATCGCCTCCGCCCCGGTGTATTTGAAGGTCCGCAACGATCGGGACCTGGTCCGCATCGACGTGGAGACGATGGAGGACTGCCTGGAATCCCTGAGACAGAAGCCTGAGAACATCGGCGCGCGGTGGCGACTGGCCAAGACGCTCTACAACCGGGGGTTCCGGGGGCAGGCGCTGGCGATCGGCGAGGAGTCGCTGGGCCAGCTGCAGGGTCCGGGCTTCCAAGAGGAGCGGGCCATTCTGCAGCAGTGGCGCCGCAAGGTGCATCCGGACGAGATCGCCCCGCTCTCGTGCCTGGAGTGCGGAGCCAGGAACCGTCCGGGAGCGGTGTTCTGCGAGCAGTGCGGAGCCAACCACCTGATCCATCACGTTCAGGGCCGATGGATCGGCCCGGACCTGGCGCAGCGGCTGGTGGCGGCGTGGGCGGCGGCCTCGGCGGCCCTCGTGGGGATTCCGGCGCTCACGCTGTTCCTGCCCCCGCCCTTGGCCGCCGCAGGCGTCGTGCTGGTGTTGGCCGGAGGGACGTGGCTGGTCTGGAAGGCGTTCCATCGGCGGGAGGCCGGGGCCGCCGGATGAGGGTCGTGGACCGCGCGGTCCTGCGCGAGCTCGGCGTGCCGTTCCTCATCGGCACGTTCGCCGTGGTGCTGATGTTCCAGGCGAACATGCTCATCGCGCTGTTCAAGGACCTGCAGGTGCAGAGCCTGCCGATGGCCGCGGTGTTCCAGATCGTCGCCTACCGCACGCCGGGCTTCCTGAACATGACGCTCCCGGTGGGCATGGCGCTCGCCGCGTCGCTCGCGATCGGGCGCATCTCGCGCGAGTCGGAGCTGACCGCGATGCGGGCCGCCGGCTACAGCATCCGCAGGGTGCTCGTCTCCGTGGCGGCGTTCGGGCTGCTGGTGTCGGCGGCGGCGTTCTACAACTCCGAGCGCCTGATGCCGGTGGCCGAGCAGCGCGCGAGGAAGCTGGAGACGCAGGCCGCGCTGGTCGGCTCGGGTCCGCAGTTCCGGTCGAACGTGATCGTGAACCTGCGCAACTACGTGGTGGCCCTCGGGACGGTCTCAACGGCGCCGGACGGCACCATCGAGCTTTCGGACGTGCTGATGGTTGAGCGTCCCCGCTCCCGCGAGATTTGGCTGTACACGGCCAAGTCGGGCACTTACAAGGACGGCGTCTGGACCCTGCGTGACACCTACTGGCGGCAGTTCTCCGGCCCGCGCCTGCTGCAGGCCCGTCCAGGCAAGGACGTGGTGATCAACGAGCGGATCTCGGTGCAGGACTTCTTCACGCCGCCGGACCCCAGCGAGCTGAACGCGCGGGAGCTCAGGGAGGCGATCGCCCGGGCCAAGGGCATCGGCGCCGACACCGTGCAGATGGAGGTCGCCTACCACGCGAAGTTCGCGGTGCCGTTCGCGTGCCTGGTGTTCGCGCTGGCCGCGCCGGTGTTCGCGATCTGGCTGGCGCGGAGCGGGTTCGCCGGCGTGCTGCTCAGCGTCGTGCTGGTGTTCCTCTACTACAACGCGCACATCATCTCCACGCAGATCCTCGGACGCAACGGCTGGCTCGCGCCGTGGTGGGCCGCATGGCTTCCGAACGTGCTGTTCGTCGTCGCCGGGTTCCTCGCGCTGAGGAGGCTGGAATGATCGGGCGGGCGCTGCTGCTGGCGGCCCTGGCGGCGTGCGCCTGTACCGGCAGAGCCCAGACCGCCGCGGCGCGGGCGATCCAGGACGCGGGCGGGCAAGGCGCGGCGCCTCGCGGGAACCCGATGGAGCCGTCGGGCTTTCCGCCGGGCGGCCCACGCGACGGATCCCTGCCTCAGGCCGCGCCGACCGCCCTCAAGGCGTTCCGGGTGCTGCGCGCCGGCAACGTGTCCAAGTCCGGCGACAGGGTCCGCCTGACCGGCGGAGCGGCGGTCGCCTACGAGGGCTACGAGGCCTACGCCGAGCAGATCGAGGGCGACCTCAAGACCAAGGTGTTTGACCTCACGGGGTCGGCGAAGCTGGTCGGGGCGGACGGCATCGTGAGGGCCGACACTCTGCGGGTGGACTTCGAGCGCAGGCGGTTTTGGGCCACGGGCTCCTCGTCGCAGCTGGCGCCCTCGTTGCTCAAAGGCCGGGTGCTCGCCGACGTCTACGTGGAGGGCGAGTCGACGGCGGGCACCGAGGGGCACGTCCACACGGAGGACGGGACGCTGACCACCTGCAACCTGGAGCACCCGCATTTCGACCTCGCGGCGAGCAAGATCGACGTGTACCCCGGGCGCAGGGCCATCCTTCGGCGCGTCGACCTGCGGCTCTTCGACCGGACCATCCTGCGGGTGCCGTACGTCAGTCTCCCGCTCCGCGAGGATGCCGACCGGTACCTTCCCGACGTCGGCCAGAGCAGCGACGAGGGGTACTACGTGAAGACCAAGATCGGTGTGGGCCTCGCCCGCAACGACTCGTTCGACGCCAGGGTGGACTACTACTCGAAGCTAGGGCCTGGGCTGGGCGCGGACTACGACTACAAAACGGCCGCGACGGACGGACGCCTCCGCATCTACAGCCTGTTGGGGGATACTCAGACGCTGGAGGTCACTAGCCGCCACCGCCAGAAGTTTCGGTTCGGCGAGCTGCAGCTGGACAACTCGCTGCAGAGCCGCAACTACCTGGACGCGCCGAACACGACGACGATGCTGAACCGGGCGTCGCTGAACTTCGCCCGCCGCGACGGAACCTCCCGCCTCAGCCTGAACCGAACCAGCACCGAGCAGGGGTCCTTCGAGTACACCCAGCAGACGGTCCAGTTGTCCGACTCCCGACGCTTCGGCCGGCGCGCCAACCAGAGCCTGGACCTCGCATGGGTGACCAGCCGGAGCGTGGCCTCCAGCCGGATCGTGGAGCGGGAGCGGATCGACGTCCGCTACCGGTACCGGGAGGAGACGCGCCCCGCCACCGCCGAGTTCGAGTACACGCGCAGCATCCCCGTCGGAGCCAACGCCAACTTCTTCAACTCCACCGATCGCACCCCCGCCCTGACGCTGCGAAGCGACACCGGGCGCCTGTTCGGCTCCGGCTTGGGCGCCAGGATTCCGGCAAACCTGCAGCTCTCGCTGGGCGAGTTCCGCGACCCGGTCACCAAGGGCACGCTTCAGCGGGGAAGCTTCGAGATGGACACGAGCCGCACGTCCCGTCTCTCCAAGGGCCTGTCGCTGTCCACGGACGGGCGCTTCGTGCAGGGGATGTACTCGGACGACACGGCCCAGTACGCCACGGGCCTGGGGGCCAACCTGCGGTGGGAGTACGGCGCCAGATCGGCGGTCAACGTGCGCTACGCGTTCCTGGACTGGCACGGCTATTCGCCCCTGCAGTTCGATCGGCTATCCCGAACGAACTTCGCTTCGCTCGACTGGAGCGCGCGCCCTCTGAACACGTGGACTCTGGGAATCCAGACGGGCTATGACTTCGGGAGGGCGGACGAGATCGGAGAAGTGTCCCGCTGGCAGACGGTCGGCCTCCGTTCGGAGTGGCGGCCGAAGAGCTGGTTCCAATTCCGGACGCTTGCGAACTACGACACCACGCGCGAGTCGCTGGGCACCGTCCGCTTCGACGTGCTCTATAAGCCCGGCGCCACCACGGTGTCGCTGGGAGCCCGGTACGATGGAATCCGCAAGGAGTGGGGCTCGGCGAACCTGTTCGTCGACGGCCTGAAGTACGGCCGGCTCAAGTTCAGCACGGTGCTGGCCTACAACGGCTATCTGAAGCAGTTCGAGGCCACGCACTATTCCTTCACCTACGATCTGCACTGCGCCGAGGCGATCCTCCAGGTGCTGGACAACAACGTGGGCTTCCGCTCCGGGCGGCAGGTCTACTTCTTCCTGCGCCTCAAGGCGTTCCCGTTCGACACCCCGTTCGGCACGGGCACCCGCGGCCAGGCGATCGGCACGGGCGCTGGCGGATACAGCTTCTGACGCCCTTGCATCCCCAACAGAGGGGGGGCCGGGGGCTCCGTTGCCGCCCGGCCCTCGAGTGGGGGATGGGGTGGAGGTTGGAATCCGTCTCAGCGGCGGCGCCGGCGGCGCAGCGCGGCGGCCAGACCGCTGGCGAAGAAGCCGACGGTCACCGGCTCGGGAACCGGCACTCCGGTCGTCTGGTAGGTCGGGGTCACCAGGGTCTGGGTGTTGCCGCTCTTCGGCGTGTACACCGCGTACCAGGCGGAGCCGGTCGCGGAGTAGCCGTTCGCGGCCGCCTTGGCGGCGTTCACCGACGCGCTGTTGCCCCCGCTCGGCTGGTACAGGCTGATGTCGTCGCCGACCATCTGCCAGAGCTCCAGCTGGCGAGCGGCCTCGTTCTGGTTGGCCGAGCCGAGTCCGAAGGCGTGCTGCAGCACGGCGCCCATCGGGCCGTAGGCGAGGGTCACGTCGTAGTCGATGCTCGCCGGCAGAGGCAGGGCCTTGTCCGGCGAGATGCAGAAGAACACCGTCGGCGCCGAGTGGCCCTGGATCGTCCCAAGGATCTGGCCGGCGAAGGTGTTAGTGGTTCCGTGTTTGACGAACAGGCCGTTGCCGAGCGCCCCTCCGGGGTTCTGGGTGAAGCCGCCGAAGTTCACGATCACCGCCTGGGAGGCGGCTGCGGCGGCGATGGCGAGGGCGGCGGATAGGGTCTTCAGGCTCATGTTCTCTCCTCTTCTTCTCGTTGGTCGCCTGCCTTTGGGCAGGCGTGCGAATTGGAGAGGCTGCAGCAACCGTGCCGAACCCTTCTCCTCCCGAAAACCCGGCGTTTTTTCCGGATCCCGTCAGGTGTGGTACTCGGCGTTGATCCGCACGTAGCCGTAGCCCAGGTCGCACGTGTAGACCGTGGCGCTCGGCCCCGGACCCAGGTAGAGCAGGATCCGCACCACGTCCGATTTGAGTGCGGTGCTGACGCGCTTGGCGTCGAACGGCGCGGGCGATCCGCCCTCGAAGAGAACGTGCTCCTCGCCCCCGGCCTCGACGGTCAGCCTGGCCTCGGTGGGATCGAACGGCACTCCGGCCCTGCCCGCCGCCGCCAGGATGCGGCCCCAGTTCGGGTCGCAACCGAACATCGCGGTCTTTACCAGCGGGGAGTCCGCGATGGTCCTTGCGACGCGCTTGGGGTCCTCGGTGCCCGTCACGACCACCTCGATCAGCTTGGTGGCTCCCTCTCCGTCCCGCGCGATCTGCCGGGCGAGGGACACGCACACCTCGTTCAGGGCGTTCCGCAGCTCCGGCTCGGTGGGCCGGTACCCGCTCGCCCCGTTCGCCAGCACGACGACCATGTCGTTGGTGGAGGTGTCGCTGTCGACCGTAAGCGAGTTGAAGGACCGCTCCGCCGCTTCGGCGAGCAGGCCCTTTAGGGTCGGCGCGTCCACCTCGGCGTCGGTGCACAGGAAGGCCAGCATGGTGGCCATGTTCGGAGCGATCATGCCGGAGCCCTTGGCCACGCCATAGAGGCGAGCTTGGCCGGCGGTCGCGGAGGCCTCTTTCTCCACCAGGTCGGTGGTGAGGATCGCTTCGAGGAACGGCTTGGGACTGGGGCCGAGGGACGCCGCCGCCTGGGCGATGCCGCTCTCCACCTTGGCCATGTCCAGCAGCCTGCCGATGACGCCGGTCGAGGCCACGCCCACATCCTCCGGCTGCAGGCCCAGCGCCTCTGCCGCGAGCTGCGCCATCCGACGGGTGTCGCGGACGCCCTGGGGTCCCGTCATGCAGTTGGCGTTGCCGCTGTTCACGACCATCGCCCGCAAGGACCCGCCGGCGATCCGCTCCCGCATGTAGTCCACGCAACTGGCGTGCACCAAGTTCTGCGTGGTGAGCCCGGCCAAGGCGGCCTCGCGGTCGCTGACCAGCAGGCCGATGTCGTTGCGCTTGTTCTTCAGGCCGCACCGCGCGCCCGCGAACTGGAATCCGAGAGGAATCACGGCCACACCCCGTTGCGAGGAAGCCCGGCGTCCTCGGGCAGGCCGAGCATCAGGTTCATGTTCTGGATCGCCTGCCCCGCGGCCCCCTTGACCAGGTTGTCGATGACCGAGACGAGCGTGGCGAAACCGGTGCGCGGGTCGAAGTCCGCGGCCAGCACGCAGCGGTTGGAACCCAGGACCTGCTTGGTGCTCGGCCACCCCTCGGTCTGAATGGCGACGAACGGCCGGCCCGCGTAAGCTCGGCGCCAGGCCTCGAGGATCGCCGCGCGGTCCACCCCGTCCTCGACGGGCACGTGGACGGTGGTGTGGATGCCGCGCGCGAACGGCAACAGGTGCGGGGTGAAGCGCACGTGGCGTCCCGCCGCCATCTCGATCTCGGGCGTGTGCCGGTGGCCGACGACCCCGTAGGCCCGAAAGCCGCCGCTGAGCTCCGCGCACAGATAGTCGCAATCCGTCCTGGACCGTCCCGCTCCCGAGACGCCGGACTTGCTGTCCACGACGGGTGTGCCGGCGATCATTCCCGCCTTGGCCAGCGGAGCCAGCGCCAAGGCCGCCGAGGTCGGATAGCAGCCGGGGTTGGCGAGAATCCGCGCGGAGGCGATCTGCCGCGGGTCGGCCAGCTCGGTGAGGCCGTAGACCGCCTCCTCGAGCAGGTCCGGGCAGGCGTGCTCCATGCCGTACCAGGTCTGGAAGGCCTCGGCCGGCTTGAGCCGGAAGTCCGCCCCGAGGTCGATCACGCGGGTCCTTCCCACCAGCAGCGGCGCGGCCTTCATGCCGAAGCCGGCGCTCTGGCAAAGAAACACGACGTCCGTGTCCACGCTCGCCGGGTCGAAGCTCTCCAGAACGAGATCCGTGTCGAGCCACGGGCACTCCTGGGCCAGCCGGGCCCCGGCCCGTCTCTCCGAGGTGGCGCGGACCACGGCCACGTCCGGGTGGCTCTCGAGCAACCGCACGATCTCGGCCCCGGAGTAGCCCGTTGCCCCGACCACCGTGGCGGTGAACCGACGGGAGCGATCTGCCATGCCGAGTAGGGTACCCCGCCTGCCGGACCCCGTCCCCGAGCGGGCTGTTCGACGAGATCCCCAGGTATTTCTAACAGGTTCTGTGCCTACAGGACCCGCTCTGCGAAAAAAGCCCTCGGGTTGGTCGCGAGCCGTTGTACAATGCAATCGGGCCCGGTGGGGCAATCGGAGGAGTGGTTCTGGTGAAAGGCTTGGCGATCGTTTCCGGTGTGGCGCTTTCGGCGCTCGCCTTCCCGGTGATCGTGATCGATGATTTCACGACCGGTTCGTTCTCGTACACCCGAAGCAGCGTCGGCACCTCCAGCGCGAGGGTGGCCGGAAGCATGCTCGGTGGGACGCGGTGGGCGCTGTCCAACGTGACCGCCAACCCGAACGGCAGCCAGCTCGCGGGCTCGGTGGGCGGCGGCGTCGCGAGCTTCGTGGCCGGCGACGGCCTCGTGCACGCCACCGACCTGCGCTACGGCTACACGCTTGGCGGCGCGCTCTCGGACCTGAACGCGGACCTCACCGCCGGAGGCAACAACGCTCTCAAGATCTCCTTCCTGGAGAACACGGGCGACCTCGGGCTGCTGGTCCAGCTCCGAAGAACGGTGGGCACCGGATCGCAGTGGTTCAACTACAGCACCACGGTGGCGGCCTCTTCGGCGCCGTTCGACCTGAAGATCCCGTACTCGGTGTTCGGGTCCTTCAACCTGGCGGACGTCGACCAGGTCATCCTGCGGTTCACCAACCAGCCCGGCGAGGACTACAAGCTGGGTGGCGTCGAGGCCGTTCCCGAGCCCGCCACGATCGCGGCTCTCGGTCTCGGTGCGGCCGCTCTGATGCGGCGCCGGAAGCGCTAGGCATCCTCTCCCCAAGGGGTCCAGGTGCGGATCCGGATCGGTTCGATCCGGACCCGCCCGTCGTTTCCGGGCTGGTCCAATGGACCCGAACGGACCGCCGGAGGGTCCCGCGGGGGTCCCAAGTCGCGCACCCCGGGTTTATCTTCGGTTCATCCTTGTAGCAGAGGAGGACGCGTCCGCGCGAGAGCCAAGCGATGGGGAGCGGGATGACGAGACGGGAGCTGATCGCCTGCGGCTTGGCCGCAGGAGTGCTCTCGTCGATCCCGGCCGGAGCTTTGGCCGCGCGGCGCGCTCGCAACGAAACGACCATGGAACCGAAACTCGTGACCGTACCGCAAGCCATTCCTGAGAAGGTCTATACGACCGAGCGCGTGGGCATCAGCCGCAAAACGCACGACGAGCACCTGAAGCTCTGGCAGGGCTACGCCAACAAGACCAACGAGATCCGCAAGGCGCTCGCCGAGCTCGAGGTGGACCCCGCGAAGGCCAACCAGATCTACAGCGCCATCCGCGCGCTGAAGGTGGACCTGACCTTCGCCTACGAGGGCTACATCAACCACAACGTGTACTTCGACACGATCGGCGGGCAGGGCGGGCCGGCCACCGGAGCGATCGCGGACCTGATCCAGGAAGCCTACGGCAGCTTCGAGAAGTGGACGGCGGACTTCAAGGCTACGGGCATCGCAGGCCGCGGCTGGGCTTTCCTGGCGTACGACCACGAGGAGCAGCGGGTGTTCAACTACATCGGAGACGCGCAGAACACCTTCCCGATCTGGAACCACACGGTCGTGCTGGCGCTGGACGTGTATGAGCACGCCTACTACCTGGACTTCCAGACCGCGCGTGCCAAGTACATTGACGCCTACCTGCAGGTCATCGACTGGGATGCCGTCAACGCGCGCCTGAAGGCCGCGCTGCGCTGATTCCCCTCGGTCAAGCTTCCGGAGGCCCGGGCGCCGTAGGCGACCGGGCCTCCTCGTCGCCCGGGGTGGCATAATCCTGCACCGTGAGCACAGCGCACGTCGTCGGAGTGGATTTGGGGGGCACCAACGTTCGGGCGGCGGTCGTCACCCCGGATGGCGAGATCGTTGGCAAGCCGATCGAGAACCCCTCGCGGGGAGAGGAGGGCGCCGAGGCGACCGCGCAGGCCGTGGCCCTGACGGTGCACGAGGCGATCGCCGCCTGCAAGGCCGAGGTGCGGCGCGTGGGCATCGCCATCCCCGGCACGGTGGACGACGCCAGGGGCGTCGTTCGCTGGTCGCCGAACTTGGGAACGCGCGTCGGAGACGTGTTCCACTACTGGAAGGACGTGCCGTTCCGGCACCTCCTGAGGGCCCACCTCGACCTGCCGATGGCCATGGGCAACGACGCGAACCTCGCGGCGCTCGGCGAGTACCGGTTCGGGTTGGGGAAGAACTCCGCCGACTGCCTGGTGATGTTCACCGTCGGCACCGGCATCGGCTTCGGCGTCGTGTTCGGCCCGGCCAGCCTGCAGGGGGACGTGCGCGGCCCCGCGCTGCTGCTGGGCGGCAACAAGGGCGGCGCCGAAGGCGGGCACATGGTGATCCTTCGGGACGGCCTCGACACCACGGCCGGCCTTTACGGCACCGTGGAGGCGTATTGCCAGCGCGACAGCATCGTGAAGCGGGCCGTCTACCGGCTGGTGCGGGGTCGTACCAGCGTGCTCACCGAGCTGTGCGGCGGCGATCTGTCCAAGATCAGCCCGAAAATGTTGTCCGATGCCGCCGAGAGGGGCGACGAGCTGGCGATCCAGGTGTGGCGCGAGGTCGGGTCGTTCCTGGGCCTTGGCATCGCGAACGCCATCAACCTCTTCTCCCCGAGCGTGGTCGCCATCGGGGGGCAGATCGCCAAGGCCGGCCAGTGGTTGCTGGAGCCTGCGATTGCAGTCGCGCGGGACGCGACCATCGAGAGCCTGTGGGCCGACGTTCAGACGATCGCGCCCGCGCAGTGCCTGGAGCAGGCCGGCGTTCTTGGCGGCGCCGCTCTGGCCCTGCTGCAGTCCGACTGAGTCCGTGCCCGCCGAGCCGTGGGCAGGTAACCTTCAGGCAGATACCAAGGAGCGACCGGAGCGAACATGACAGAAGTGATCATGCCCAAGATGGGCGACGGCATGGAGGAAGGCACCCTCGTCGAGTGGCTCAAGAAGGACGGCGAGAAGGTCAAGAGCGGCGAGGTGATCGGCACGATCCAGACCGACAAGGCCACGCTCGAGCTGGAGGCGCCGGCGAGCGGCGTCCTCACCGGATTCCTGATCGGGCCGGGCGAGACGGTGCCCGTCGGACGCCCCATCGCAGCCATTCTGCGCAACGGCGAGAAGCTCCCGGAGGGCTGGGGAGGCGCCTCCGCCGCATCTTCCGCCGCACCTGCGGCCGTTACGAGCCCGGAGACCGGTGCCCAGTCCGCGCCGGCCGCCGCGTCTGCTGCTCCCGAAGCGCCGGCCGCTCCGGCCGGCTCCGAGCGGATCAAGGCCAGCCCGCTCGCCCGGAAGATCGCCGCCGAGGCGGGACTCGACCTCTCCTCCGTGGTCGGCACCGGGCCGGGAGGCAGGATCGTGGAGAAGGACGTCCGAGCCGCGCTCGCCACCGGCCCCAAGCTGCCGAAGTTCCCGGTCGCCGAGCCGACGCCGGTTGCCGCCGCTCCCGAGGACACGGTGGTCAAGCTCACCCGGCTCCGGCAGATCACCGCCCAGCGCACCGCGCAGAGCAAGCAGCAGGCTCCGCACTTCTACGTGACCGTCGCCGTGGACGTAGACGCCATCCAGGCGCTGCGCCGGCAGTTCGAAGCCGAGGGCAGCGGCAAGGTGTCCGTCAACGACTTCGTGATCCGCGCCTGCGCGCTGGCGCTCCGCGACATGCCGGAGGTGAACGCGAGCTTCCAGGGCGACTCGGTCGTCCGGCACGGCGCGGTGAACATCGGCATGGCCGTGGCGGTTCCGGACGGGCTGACGGTGCCGGTGCTGAAGAACGCCGACCAGCTGACGCTCCGCCAGATTTCCGCCCGGGCCAAGGAGCTCGCCGCCAAGGCCCGCGACAACAAGCTGAGCCCGGACGAGCTGAGCGGCAGCACCTTCAGCATCAGCAACATGGGCATGCTGGACGTGGACGAGTTCGGGGCGATCATCAACACGCCGAACGCTGCGATCCTCGCCGTGGCCACGGCCCGCAAGACCGTGGTCGTGAACGATGACGACGAGATCGAAATCCGGCAGCGCATGAACATCACGCTGTCGTGCGACCACCGCGTGCTGGACGGCGCGGACGGGGCCCGCTTCGTCAACAAGGTCAAGGAGTACCTGCAGAACCCGACTCGGTTGCTGTCCTGAGCGTCTCCGCCCTATACTGGGGGCATGCTCGTTCTGGCCTCCCTGGTTGCGCTCGCCCCGTCGCTCTGGGTCCCGCTGCCCGAGCCTTGGGGCCCGACTCGTGTGCTGCGCGCCACGCGGTGCGACCTCGGTGGTCCGGCCTTGGCGCTGGATGGCGACCCGTCCACGCCGTACCGGACGCCCTCGGTCAACCCGGCGGAAATCGTGGTGGAGCTGCCCGCGCCGAAGGAGGTCCGCGCCTTCCGCGTGCTGGTGGCGGACCGCAGCAGGGTGGTGATCGAGTGCGCCGGCTCGGCCGAGGAGCTGGCGACCAAGAGCGGCGGCTATCGGCTGCTGGTGGACGCTCGAACGAACGACCGGGGCGAGCTGGTGGCGGAGCTGGGGCAGGCCGCACGGGGCAGGGTGTTCCGTCTCTGGACGCGGCGGTTGGCGGGCGACGACTACGTCCACGTGTTCGATTGGCACCCCGTGCGGCGCGTTCCGGCAGAGTCCCTGCGCATTGAGCGGGTGCCCAACCGCCCAGAGTGGAAGCCCTCGGATCGCGTGGCGTCGGAGGGGATCGTGCGGGTTCGGGCCTTCGCCTCCGCGCAGGGGGCCGAGTCCGACGTCACCGACCGCGTCCGCTGGTCCGGCGTCGGCTTCCGGCGCTGGCGGGACGGCTGGCAGGCCAAGCGGGTGGCGGAAGGATCGGAGAAGGCCTCCCTGATCGCGAGCGCGGGACCGCTCAGGGCTTCGTTGGAACTGAGCGTCTTCGCCTACCCTCGCGTACACCGAAGGACCGACGTGGGCGTCCTGCACATCGAGCGGTTGCCGAGGATCGACTACGACGCCCCGGACCGCGGCAACGGCCCCGGCTGGCCGGCGGAGGGTCAGCGAGTCGTGTGGCGCGCCTGGGTCGTCTCGCACCACCGCCCTGCGCGGGGCGTCCGATACCGGTGGACCGTCGACGGCCGGACCGTCGCCGAAGGCTCCCTGAACCTGGGTCCCGACCGCTGGTCGTTCGCCGACCTTCACCGCAGATGGAAGCAGAGCGGAGAAACGATCCGGTTCGAGATCCTGCCGCCGGAGTGGGACGCCAACCCGGGCAACAACGCCCGCGAGTTCCGGTCAAACGCCCTCGCCGTGGGGTTCTGGGTGGATCGGCGGATCTGGGACCACTTTCTGGAACACCAGCACCTTCAAAACCCGAACAACGAGACCTTCGCGGACTGGGCTTGGTTCGTGCTGGACCTTTGGAACGGCTTGATGGCCGCCGCGAGGTACCCCTTGATCTCGCCCGGGGGGCTGTCCGACCGAGTGCGCCTCGACCGGCTGGTGGTCGTGCCCACCCTGGCGCTTCCGCTGAGGGGCGGCCTGCCGAGCAACAACCCGGACAACTCGGACAAGACGGTGGACCTCGCTTGGGGCTTCAGCGCCGAAGCGGATTCCAGCGTGAGCGACTACTGGGCGGTTCGTCCCCACGAGGGATCGCCGCTGAAGAACCCTCCGGCCTTCCTCGCTGACCTCGCGCTGATCCACGAGCTGCACCACGCCCGGTACCACATCGACAGCTACGGCTTCGACGTCCACGCCAGCCAGATCCGCGTGCAGGTGGACGGCAAGCCGCTGGTGGGCGGTCTGCTCCCCGATCGGTTCGTGCGCTACCAGAAGTATCCGGGGATGATGGGTGGCGACTACTCCACGATCGACGAGTACGTGGCCGGCGTGTGGCAGCGCGTGGCCGGCAAGAGGGCGCGCGGCGGCAACACGAACTCCCCCTCGGTGATCGGGGAGTGGCTGAAGACCGACCTGCCCCGACGCACCGCCTGGCGGTTCCTGCTGCCGGACGGCACGCCGGCCTCCGGTGCGCGGCTCTGGATCTGGCGGGCGAGGCCGGATCCCGGAGTCTGGTACGGCAAGCGATACGAGGGCGAGCCCGACCTGCGCCTGCGTCTCGACGCCGACGGCAGGGTCGAGTTCGACGGCACGCCATTCCCCAAGGAGATCCGCCACACGTTCGGCGAGGCGAACACGGTGCTGCTGTTTCTGGTGCGAACGCCGCAGGGCGACTTCGTGCACTTCCAGGAGATCTCGGACTTGAACCTCGCCTACTGGAAGGGTCGCCGCGACTACGCGGAGTTCGAGGTGCGGCTGGTGCCGCCGCCCGGGTTCAGCCAGTGACCTGAGAAGATCGGGGGCCGGTGCGTTGCACCGGCCCCCGCGTTCGTCTTGGGAGAAACGGGCCTCAGCCCTTCTCCACGAGCTTCGCCTTGACGGCCTTCATGGCGGCCTCCGTGCGGCTGTTCACCTGGAGCGCCTTCAGAATGTTGCTCACGTGGTTCTTCACCGTCTTCTCGGCGATGCAGAGCTTGGCCGCGATGTCCTTGTTCCGCAGGCCCTGCGCCACGTACTCCAGAATCTCGGTCTCGCGGTCGCTCAGCACGTACAGCTCGCTCTCGTCGCCCTCCTCCTCCTCGTCCACCTTGCGGAAGTCCTCGATCACCTTCGCGGCGATGCGCGGGGTGATCTTGGCCTCGCCCTGGTTGGCAAGGCGAATGGCCTCGATGACGTCCTGCGGGGTGGAGGTCTTCAGCAGATAGCCGAGCGCGCCGGCGCGGAACGCCTCGTACACCGTCTCGTCGTCCTCCTGAACGGTCAGAACGACCACCTTGACGTTCTTCTCCTGCTTCAGGAGCTTGCGGATGAGCTCGATGCCGCCCATGCGCGGCATGTTCAGGTCGGTGAGCAGCACGTCGGGCGGATCGGCGAGGCAGACCTCGAGGGCCTCCTGTCCGTCCTTGCACAGGCCGATCAGCTGGCACTCGGGCATCAGGGTCAGGGTCTTCTGAAGGGCGGCCCGGTAGGGCGCCTCATCGTCGACGACGACAACGCGGATCGTCTGCGCCATATAAGCCAATATACCTACCGAGGTTCCGGAAGGTTCCATCCCTCAGGTGGCAAAATGCTGCCTGTGGCGCTGCTCGAGGTTTCCCAGCTCCGGGTGAGGTTTGGTTCGACCGAGGTGGTGCGCGGCGTCTCGTTCGAGCTGGACCGCGGCGAGACGCTGGGCGTGGTGGGCGAATCGGGCTGCGGCAAGAGCATGACCGGCCACGCGCTGATGGGCATGGTGCCCCGGCCCGGCGTGGTGAGCGGCTCGGTGCGGCTGGAGGGGAAGCAGCTGGTCGGGTTGCCGGAGGCGGCTTGGCGGAAGATCCGCGGCAGCCAGATCGCCTTGGTGATGCAGGACCCGTTCGCCAGCCTCAACCCCGTGATGCGCGTGGGCGACCAGATCGCCGAGGTGCTGGAGGTGCACCGGGGCTGGCCGCGCCGGCAGGCTCGGGCCGAGGCGGTGCGCCTGCTGCGGCAGGTCGGGGTGCCCGAGCCGGAGAAGGCCGCCCGCAAGTATCCGCACCAGATGAGCGGCGGGCAGCGCCAGAGGGTGGTCATCGCCGCGGCGTTCGCCTGCCGCCCCAAGGTGCTGATCGCGGACGAGCCGACCACCGCCCTGGACGTGACGCTGCAGGCCCAGATCCTGCGGCTCATCGAGGAGCTTCAGGAGCAGGAGGGGACGGCGGTGCTGCTCATCTCGCACGACATCGGCGTGGTGGCCGCCGTGAGCGACCGCGTCGCGGTGTTCTACGCCGGGCGGATCGTGGAGACTGGGGCGGCAGAGGAGGTGCTGCGGCGCCCCCGGCACCCCTATGCCCAGGCCTTGCTGGCCGCCATGCCGAGGCCCGGCGCGGACAGGCTGCCGACGATCCCCGGCCAGCCTCCGAGCTTCGAGGATCTGCCGAAGGGTTGTCCTTTCGGCCCCAGGTGCCCGCGCCGGACGGCGGCATGCGACATCGAGCCGGGGCTGGCTCGGGTCGGTGCCGGCTGGGCGGCCTGCTGGCTCGCCGCAGAGGGGGCGTCTGCGGGCGGCTGAGCGTCCGCTCGGCGCGCCGTCGGGCAAGGGGCTCCCCCCTGCCTGCGGCGCCCCTATGGGCGAGGCTCTCTTCGTCCCTGTCGCCCGAATCCGTGCCCGCCCGCCGCCGCGGCCCAGGCACTGCGAGTGGAGGACCGAGTGCCCGGCATTTCTACTTGGGTCCCAAGGCCTGACGCTCGGCCACGACGACGCGTCTGAGTGAAACCTGCATTAAAGTAAGTTGTCTCGCTGCTGCGAGAGGAGAAGAACATGAGAAGACTCTTGCTTTTCTGCCTCGCGTCGGCCGGTCTGGCGTCGGCCGCGAGAGCGACCGTCTTGGACTTTGAAGGCTTGCCCCTGTCGAGCACCTCCGAAGGGTGGTTGGCGCCCATTCCGAACGGCTACGGGGGGTTTCAGTGGGATTCTCTCTTCACCGTTATGGATGCAACCACCTTTGTCGGCAATCCAAGTGGGTACTTCAGCGGCCGGGTGTCGGGCAACAACGTCGCATTCAACGGCTATGCCGAGGAGGTTGGATTTTGGCTAGCCTCGGGCACCTTCACGCTGAACAGCCTGTACCTAACGGGCGCTTGGAACAACAACCTCAACATCGAAATCAAGGGTTACAGTGGCGGCTCGCAGCTGTACTCCACTACCGTGGTCGTGAGCGCCACCGAGCCAACGCACGTGGTGCTGGACTGGAGCGGGCTCGATCGGGCGACTTTCCGAAGCTACGGAGGAGTGGGCTATTGGGCTCCGATCAACCATGCCACCCACTTCGTGCTGGACGATCTGAGGGTGAACGAGCCGACCGGGGTGCCGGTTCCGGAGCCCTTCACCGTTGCCCTCGGTCTGGGAGGCCTGGCCCTGGCCGCGCGACGTCGCCGCCGCTGACCGCGGCCCTGCGTTGGAGGTTCGGAGCCCCGCCCTTCCGGGCGGGGCTCGCTTTGTATAGGCGACCTCGGCTGTCGCCAGCCGGACGCCGTGCCTTGCGCGCCGTGGTTGGACGGTGACGGTCGAGGGCAACAGAACAGGGGTCCAAAGCCCCAACCTTCCTCGGCACAACCCCGGGGCGCCAAAGAAGGAGGATTTCCCTCGTACAATGACTGAGTTGCGTGCTTCCGGGCTATCCCGAAAGGAGGAAACATGGGAAGGTTCCTGGCGCTGTGCGCGGAGCCTGTCGTCTTGGTCCCGGTCGCCGGGGCGACGGTTTTGGACTTCGAGGGCTTGGCCGACCGTGCGAAGATTCCCGACGGCTACGGCGGCTTCAACTGGAGCGAGCTCTTCTGGTCCTTGGATGCCTTCCACTACGAGGGCAACCCCAGCGGCTATGGCAACGGCCTCACCTCGGGCACCAATGTGGCCTTCAGCGCTTACGCAAGCGACATCGGCTTCGGGCTGACGTCGGGCACGTTCACGCTGAACGGCCTGTACCTGACGGGGGCTTGGAACGACGGTCTGAACGTCGACATCGTCGGCTACCGGCTCGGCTCCATCGTTCGGTCGACCACCGTGATCGTGGACACGGCCGGGCCGACCCACGTGGTGCTGAACTGGGGCGGGCTGGACTGGGTCGGCTTCCATAGTTACGGAGGCGTGCACCACGAGGGGTACACCGGCTTTGGCGGGCACTTCGTGGTGGACGACTTGGAGGCGAACTCCGTGCCGGCTGTTCCGCGGCCGTTGGCCGCGCTGCCGTTCCTGCTCGGCTTGGCCGTTCGCCGTCGCCGCCGCTGAGGCGTTCTTCGGCGCATCCTCTCCAGGCCCCGCCCTTCGGGCGGGGCCCTTCGCCTGTCTTCGGCGGGTTCGGGGTCCTGTCGGCGCCGGAAGTCCCCGGACGGGACGCCCTAGCCGGGCCTTCGAGCCGCCTTGCGGCCGGCGTCCACTGCGGCGGGCGGACCGCCGTCGGCGCGGGGTAAACAGTGCGAGGTGGAAGACGCGCCTCTGCTCGACGTCCGCGGCCTCGTCAAGCAGTACAAGAAGTTCCGCGCCGTGGACGGGCTGGACCTCCAGATCCGCGGAGGCGAGATCGTGGGTCTGCTCGGCCCGAACGGCGCCGGCAAGACCACCGCGCTGCGCTGCATCGCGGGCATCCTCAAGCCGACCGAGGGAGCCATCCGCATCGCCGGTTACGACTTGGAGCGCGACACAGCCCGCGCCAAGGCGGCGCTGGCGTTCGTACCGGAGGTCCCCTCGCTCTACGAGCTGCTCTCCGTCGACGAGCATCTGCGGTTCGTGGCGATGTGCTACGACAGCCTCGACGTGTACGAGAGGATCCGCAACGACCTGCTGGCGAGGTACAGCCTGGCCGAGAAGCGGGACGCGCTGGTCGCCACGCTCAGCAAGGGCATGAAGCAGAAGGTGGCGGTGGCGTGCGCGCTGGTCCACGAGGCGAGGGTCATGCTGTTCGACGAGCCGCTGATCGGCATCGACCCCGCCGGGGCGGCGGAGCTCAAGCGCGAGATCCGTGGAGCGCGCGATCGGGGTTGCGCGGTGCTCGTCTCCACGCACCTGCTGGACACGGCCGAGACGCTCTGCGACCGGGTGGTCATCCTGGCGCGTGGCCGCAAGCTGGCGGAGGGCACGCTGGAGGAGCTTCGCCATGCGTCCCAGCTGGAGTCCGGCACGTTGGAGGAGGTCTTCCTCAAGCTCACCGATGAAAGCGCTCAGGCCGCTGGTGTATTTGACGTGTAGGACGCTGGTCAACGGCGTTCGGCGCGCCCTGACCTCCCCTCGGAGGATCCTGGGCCTGCTGTTCATCGCGGGCTACTACTTCCTCTTCTTCATCCGGCCGTCGCTGGCTGGGCAGGACCGCCCGCTGCCTCCCGGAATGCAGCTGGACTTTCCCCCGCTCGAGCTGGTCGAGGCGGTCCTGTTCCTGGCGTTCTCCGCGCTGAGCCTCTTGCTGGCGCTGGGGATCTTCGCGTACAGGGGAGGGTTCAAGCCCGCGGACGTCGACGTGTTGTTCCCGACGCCGATCTCGCCGAAGGTGGTGCTGGTCTTTCGGATCGTCCGCGAATACCTGGGCACGCTTCTGCTTCCTCTGCTGCTCGTGCTGATCGCGTTTCGGCCCGTTGCGACCGGTTGGCGGCAGCTGTTCCGAAATCTGCCGAACCCGGAGACGGCCGGATTGGTCGGACGGGCGATGTCGGTCTCGTGGATTCTGATGGCGCTCACTTGGGTGGCCATCGCCCACGCCGCGAGCCTGTTCGTGAACCGGAGCGACCTGCGGAGCGACTGGAACCGCCGAGCGATGGTCTGGGGCACCATCGGGCTGTTTCTGGCGGTCACGGCCTACGCGACCTGGGCCCTGCTGCGCGTGGACTCGACCAGAGAGTTCGTGGCCTTCACCCACGACCCGATCCTGCGGACGGTGTTCTTCACGGCGACCTGCGCCACGGCGATCACGATGGCGCCGGTCCTGGGAGCCTGGGGCCCCGCGTGGATCGCGCTGGGCGTGCTGGCCGGGGTGATGGCGCTCTCGCTCAAGGTGGCCTTCTCCCAGGTGGGCTGGATGTACGACCAGGCGGCCGCGAGGGCGTTCCGCCAGTCGGAGACCCGCGCGCTGGGTCGGCGCGGCGACATGATGGCGCTCGCCGCCTACAAGGCTAGGGAGGGGAAGCTGAAGGTCCGGCCGGCCGGTTGGTGGCAGCGGAGGCGGTGGCGCGGCGTGGCCGCCCTCATCTGGAAGGAATTCTTGGTGCAGAGCAGGGGCGGCACGCCTGGGCTGTTGGTGCTCGGCTTGGTGATGGGAGTGGCCGCGCTGATGCCGGTTTTCTTCGGGGGCCGCCGGGAGCTGGATCGGGCGGTCCTCGTGTTCTCCATGCCGATGCTGGGCATCGCGCTTCTGAACGTCGGGATGATGGCGGCCCTGACGGGTTCCTTGGAGATGCTTCGCCGCGTGGACGTGGTGAAGGCGATGCCCTTCGCGCCCTGGCGCGTGGTGGCGGCCGAGGCTCTGGCGCAGTCGGTCTACGGCATGGGGGTGGTGTGGGTCCCCAGCGCGGTTCTGGTCGCGCTGCGGCCGGCGTGGTGGGGGGAGCTGCTGGGGGCGAGCGTGCTGGCGGTTGGCCTGTCGTTCCTGATCTGCGCGACGGTTCTGGCGGTTTCGTTCCTGTTTCCGGACGAGGACGACGCCACGCAAACCCAGTTCAGGCGGCTGATGATCCTGTTGGGCATCGTGATCGCCTGTGCGCCGCCCATCGGCGCGTTCGCAGGTCTGATGGCGCTGGGGTGGGCTGGTTGGCTGGCGGCGCTTCCGGCCGCGGCGCTGGCGGCGGGCATGGCCGTCCCCGCGGTGCTGGTTGGCGCCGGGCTTTATGCCGGCTTCAACCCGAGCGAGTGACGTCGGCCGGTAAAATGCGGGTCCAGCGGGAGCGATCGGCCCCTTGAGGGCGTTGAGGAGTTAACGGTGAGGTTGCGGGCCACTCAGAAGATCGCCATCGGATTCGTCGCGCTCACGGCGGTTGTCGTGTTCGGCTACAAGTTCGTCACCGACCGCATGGTGCTGACGCAGCGGTTTCCGAACCTCGCGCCGGGCAAGGCCACTCTGCTGGGCATCGACCCCGGCGCCGGGTTCCGCATCGTGGTCGCCAACCGCATCGCCGGCTTGGTTCAGGGCGAGGGGTCGGAGTACGGCAAGGAGGGCGGGGACGAGTCCGGCGAGACCGTGGAGCAGGCCAAGCGCAAGCAGCTCTCCACCCGCGACCTGATCGCCATCCTGCAGGGCGACGAGAAGCCCTTAGGCCGCTTCGTGATGTTCCTCAACGACATTCGGCGGAACGACCGCGACTGGCCGACGGTGCAGGTCTACTGGACCGCGGAGGAGCTCCGCAAGGCTCTGGACGGCGACCAGGCCCTGCGGACCAAGCTGGAGCGGGACCTGAACGTGGGCCTGGACGGCAGACCCCTGCCCGAGATTCGGCTCTCCAGCATCGAGAACGGCATCGTCGTCCGCCTGCCGGTCAAGGTGAGGGTGCGCGTGGCCGACCAGGAGCGGGTTCTGACGGGCATCGTGGAGCAGCCCTATCGGCCCCGGTTCTGCGTCCAGCTGACCGACCGGCTCTACAAGGACAAGTTCGACGTGACCCAGGCCGCGATCCAGGGGACGTACCTCCAGCTGATGCGCGAGCTGGAGCAGGGCTCCGGCCAGCGCGAGGACGTCGGCAAGTCGATTGAGCGCCTGATCGACCCGAAGCGGCTGGAGCAGATGGCCGAGGCGCCGAGCAAGGTGCTCTCGAGCGTCGAGGTCGTTGTGAACGACTCGCTGATGGAGTCCGCCAGCTACTCGAAGTTCGTGGCGGGCAACGGGAAGGAGCTGTTCACGATCAGCATCCAGCTGAACGACGAGGGCCGGCGCCGGCTGTGGAAGTACAGCAAGCTGCACCGGGGCACCCAGCTGCTCTTCGTGGTGAACGGAACGGCCATCGCCGCGCCCTGGATCCGCCAGGAGATCCCCGGCAGCGAGGTCACGATCAGCAACCTGACGGACGAGGAACTCGTCCAAGAAGCCGTCGATACGATCAACAAAGGGAAGGGAAGATGAAGCGAATCGTCAGCATCGGCGCCGCGGCCGCGATCGTTGTGGCCGGTTGTGGCCAGTCCGGCGAGTACAAGCCGACCCCCGTGAAGTCCGTCCAGCCGGCCGTGGTGGCCCGCGGCGAGGAGAGGGTTCTGTTCCCGCTCCAGATCGGCAACCAGTGGGTCTACACCGTCGAGGACCAGCAGCGAAAGGGCACCCAGGCGGCCTCGCGCACGGCCGAAGTGGTGTTCCGTGTGACCAACACGGAGAACGTCGGCGACGGGGTGAAGGCCACCATCCAGGTGACGCTGGACAACAAGGTGCAGGAGGTGCAGTCTTGGTTGGTCGACAGCACCGGCATCTACCAGCTGGCCGGCGGCAAGGCGGGCACGCCCTACGAGCCGAAGCAGCCGGCCATCCTCTTCCCGGTGGACACCGGCCGGACCTTCCGATGGACGGGCAAGGGACTGATGCCGGACGGTGGCACCGGTTCGGGAACCCTCGACAACAAGATCCTGGGGCCGCAGGAGGTCGACACCGAGATGGGCCGGATGTCGGCGTTCTGCGTCGAGACGAGCGGAACGTTCCAGAGCCCACGGGGTCAGGGCAAGATGCGCTCGATGGTCTGGTGGGCGCCCAAGGTCGGCCTGGTGCGCTGGCGCATGGAGATGACCGTCGGCGACTTCGGCGCGGTGCAGACCCTTCGGCTGAAGAGCTACACGCTCAAGTAACCTGGAGGCAGCCATGAGAAGACTGTGGATTCTCGCGATCGTTGCCGCGCTCGCCGGATGCCAGGCGGCGAAGAAGGACGCCGCCACCGAGACCGCCAAGCAGCAGGCAAACCAGACCGGTGCCCAGGTGGACGTCGCCAAGCAGACCCCTCCGCCGGCGCCCGTGCCCGACACGCTGAAGAAGGACGCCTTCGAGTACTACGGTCTGGGCAACGACAAGCCGATCCGGATGTCGCTGGTGTTCTCGAACAGCACGCAGAAGCTGGAGGGAGAGCAGACGATCAAGCCGATCGAGGCCAAGAACGGCGAGCCCCGCTTCCGCGTGGAGCGGACCGGTGGCCTCTCGTCGCTTCCAGGCGCGACGCTGGTGCTGAGGCCCGACGGGCTGTACGTCGAGAGCCTCGACAACGGCGAAGTGCCCAAGCCCGTGCTGGAGCTGCCCAACGATCTGACCCCTGGCAGGAAGTGGTCCACCAACAGCGAGTTCAAGCTGCAGGGTCGGCAGATGAAGGACAACAGCACCTACGTGGTGCGGCGGGTGGAGAAGGTCAAGACGCCCGCGGGGCAGTTCGACGCGCTGCTCATCGAGGGCTCCGGCGAGCTGGTCGAGGACGGCCAGAAGTCGAAGGCCAAGATGCGGTCGTGGTACGTGAAGGGCCTCGGTTCCGTGAAGATGGAGATCGAGCGCCTCGTGGCCGGCCAGAAGGAGCCGGTGAAGGTGACGGTCGAGGCCGTTTCGATCGGCAAGTGAGACTCGGGGGTTGGTAGGGCGGTGGCTTCGTTCTCCAACCCCTTGGTCGTCTCCGAGGCCAAGCCCCGGCCGTGGCGGGTCGACTGGTGGCTCGTCGGCGCGACGCTGGGGCTGTTGCTGTTCGGGCTTTCCTCCCAGTACAGCATCGAGGGTGGCCGGTTCGGCGGGAACTTCGCCAAGCAGCTCGTGTGGCTGGTCACGGGCTTGGTTCCGGCCGCGGTCTTTTTCCTCGTGAGTCCGGCCGGCTGGCGGCGGGTCGGGACGGCGCTCTACGTGGGGAACGTGCTGCTGCTCGCGGGGGTGCTCGTTGCCGGCTCGCGGGTGAAGGGCGCGCAGCGGTGGATCGAGGTCGGTTCGTTCCAGTTCCAGCCGAGCGAGATTGCCAAGCTGCTGCTGGTCATCACGCTCGCGAACTTCCTGTACAGCCGGCGCGACTCGCTCCACCGCTTCTCGACGTTCGCCCTGTCGTTCCTGCACGCGCTGCCCGTGATCCTGCTGGTGTTCAAGCAACCCCACCTAGGGGCGACGATCGTGCTGTTCGTGATCTGGCTGGCGGTGTGCGTGGGGGCGGGAGTTCCCATGCGCTTCGTCTTCGCCACGGCGGGTCTGGGGGTGGCGTTTCTGAGCCTCGCATACGTGCTGAAGATTCCCGGCGTGTTCAAGGAATATCAGGTCGGGCGCGTGGAGGGCCTGCTCCGCGGCGACGAACAGCGCGAGCGCTTCCAGACCTCGCGAGCCGAGATCGCCTTCGGGGTCGGCGGCCTCACCGGCGCTGGATTCCTGAAGGGCGAGCAGAAGGCTGGGCGGTACATCCCGGAGCAGGACACGGACTTCGTTTTCACCGTCGTGGGCGAGGAGGGCGGGTTCGTCGGCTGTCTGCTCGTGCTGGCGCTGTTCGGCCTGCTGTTCTTCCGGGCGTGGTGGATCATGTTCCGGGCGGACGAGCTGTACGACAAGATCCTCGCCGCGGGGGTTCTGGGTCTGCTCTCGTTCCACACGATCGTGAACCTCAGCATGAACCTCCAGCTGATCCCCGTGGTCGGGCTGTGGCTGCCGTTCCTCAGCCGGGGCGGCACGGCCCTGTGGCTGTGCTTGAGCTGCGTGGCGCTGCTGCTCAACATCCACCGGCGCCAGCGACCCGTGCTGTTCTAGCCGGCGGCTCGGCCCGAAGCCGGAGGCGGCGGATCGGCCATAATCTTCCGAATCCGAAACTCGGGAGAAGCGTTCCTTGGCAATCGATACCAGCGACTTCAAGAACGGCATGGCCATCCTGTTGGATGGCGAAGTTTTCACCATTGTGGAGTTCCAGCACGTGAAGCCCGGCAAGGGCGGAGCCTTCGTGCGGACCCGGCTCAAGAAGGTCAAGACCGGGCAGACCATCGAGAAGACGTTCCGCGCCGGAGAGCGCGTGGAGCCCGTGTTCATCGAGCGCGTCAAGAAGCAGTTCCTGTACCGCCAGGGCGACGAGCTCGTGCTGATGGACCTCGACACCTACGAGCAAGAGCCGGTCGAGGCCTCGAAGATCGGCGAGGGCGCCAAGTACCTCAAGGAGGACATGGAGCTGACCGTGCTCGAGGCGAACGGCGAGGTGCTCGGCTACGAGGTCCCCACCTTCGTCGAGCTCGAGGTGGTGCAGACGGATCCCGGCTACCGGGGCGACACGGTCAGCGGCGGCAGCACCAAGCCCGCGACCCTGGAGACCGGCGCCGTGATCCAGGTTCCCTTTCACATCAACGAAGGCGACGTCGTCAAGGTCGACACCCGAACGGACACCTACCTCGAGCGCGTCAAGAAGTAGGGTGATCCGATGAGCAAGCGGCCGCCGTCGGGCGACGGTCTTCGGGCTGAAGAGACCTTTTTCCAGTTTCTGGAGGGCGTGGCCCGGTTCGTCTTCTGGGGCGGGATCCTCGCTTCGCTCGTTTCGGTCGGACTGCTCGTCTACACGTTCTTGCTGTTCGCCTCGCCGAACGGCGACGCGAGTCCCGATCGGGCGGCCGCCAACGTCGAGATCCTGCGCAAGGTGCTGGCGGCCGGCGTGCTGTCGGTCGGGGTTGGCGCGGCGTACCTGTTCTGGGGCGAGGAGATCCTCGGCGCGCTCCTGCTGATCGCCGCGGCGGCCCTGTACTTCGCCCCGCTGATCGTGCCGATGGTGGCGGGGGACGCCGGGGTGGCGGCGGTCGTTTCCCGAGCGTCGCTCGGTGCCATTCAGAACGCCGGAACGTTCCTCGGTCTGGTCTCGATCGCGGTGATCGTCCTGGACGTGGCCCAAAGGATGCGTCTGCGCGCGGTGTACGGCGCCAAGGCGGACGCCTTGCGGTACGGCCGCAACGTCGGCAAGGAGGTTGACTTCCAGAACGTCTTCCTTGGCAAGTGCTGGCAGCTGCCGTACTGCCGGAAGTTTGTGCGCGAGCGTTGCCCGATCTACCACGCGCAGACGACGTGCTGGCGCGAGCGCGTGGGCTGCATGTGCGAGGAGGACGTGATCCGCGGCGCGATGGAGGGTCGCCCCGCCCCGAAGAACCAGGAGGAGGCGTTCCGGCTCATCCCCTATAACCAGAAGCTCTCGGCCGAGGCCAAGGCGGAGCGCTGCCGGTCCTGCGTCATCTACAACGAGCGCCAGAAGCACAAGTACCGGCTCGCCGTGCCGCTGCTGTTCGCGGCCTACGGCGGGGCGGTCGCGCTGTGGCATCGGCCGATGCTGCAGGCTGTGGAGGGCCTGATCCGCAAGCTGGACGAGGTGATCGGCATCGCGACGTACCGCGAGGGCCAGAGGATGCTCACCGAGCAGGTGCCGTTCGTGGTTCAGGCTCTGCTTTTGGCGTGCCTGATCATCGTCGCCTTGGCCTATTCGCTGAAGGCCGTCGAGTACCTGATCTTCAAGGCGAAGGTGTGATGAGGCCTCCCGCCGCACCCGTTGTCCTGGACGGCTCATACGGAGAGGGCGGCCCGACCTTGGTCCGCACGGCGCTGGCCCTTTCGGCCCTTACCCAGCAGCCGGTGCGCATCGAGGGGGTGCGGGGCGGAATGCCGCGCCCGGGCCTGAGGGCGGAGGACCTCGCGATCGCCCGCGCCCTGGCCAAGTCCACGTCGGCGGATATGGTCGGCGCACAGCCGGGCTCGGCCTCGTTCAGCTTTCTGCCCACGCGGCTTCCTCGGCCGCTCCCGGAGCGCATCGAGCCGCCGGAGGACGAGGAGGGACCGGGAACCCTCACCGCGCCCGTGGTCCTGACCGCGCTGCTGCCCGTCGCAGGCCGTGCTGGACAGATGGGCTCGGTTTCGGTCGTCGGAGAGACCCACGGCCACAACGTGCTGGGCTACGACGCCTTCGCCGGGACGACGGTGCCGGCTCTCCGCCGGTTCGGCCTGTACGCCACGACGGAGCTGATCGAGGCGGGCTTCGGGCGCTATGGGCGCGGCCTGATCCGGGCTGAGGTCGAGCCGAGCGCGTTGCAGGGCGTGGTGTGGGATTCCCGCGGCAAGGTGCTGGACTTCCGGGCGGTCGTGACGTGCGCCGAGGTGGGCGAGGACGTCGGCCGTCGGGGGGTGGCGCATCTGCAGAGGTTGGCGCGCAGCGTCGGCATGCCGCTGGAGGTGGAGGAGGCGCGCGTGCGCTCCCGCGGGCCGGGCGCGTCGGTCACCGTCTGGGCCGAGTATGAGCGGGGCTTCGGCTCGGCGACGGTGTTGGGCGCGCGCGGCGTGCGCATCGAGAGCGTCGCGCAGAGCGCCTTCGAGCAGTTCCTGCAATGGTTCCGCAGCGATGCCACGGTGGACCAGCACCTCGCGGACCAGCTTCTCGTCACCGCGGCGATCGCCGAGACGGACGTCTCGTTCCGCGTGCCCGTTCTGACGGAGCGCCTGCTGACGGCCGTGTGGGTGGTCAAGCAGTTCCTGCCGATCTACGTGACGGTGCGCGGCGCCCCCGGCGAGCCCGGCACGGTCAGCATCCGGCACTAGCGAACCCGGCAACTTGCCCGGGATGCCTCCGCGCGGCGTTCCCGATCATTGGAGCGAAGGGGCCAGGAAGGTCCCGATCGCACGAAGGAAGGGAAGCCGTGGCACGTCCGTCGCATCAGGCATCGCTGCGAACCGGTCTGGAGGTTCGGGTCGATCCCCGGGTCATCCTCTCCAGCCAGATTCTGCAGCTCAACGCCGTCGAGCTGGAATCGACGATCGAGAACGAGCTGGAGGAGAACCCGGCGTTGGAGCGGCTTGAGGAGGCCGACGACCCGGTCGATCCGCAGGCCGTTCTCGAGCGGCTCGTGCCCGAGGCCGTGGCGCCCGAGTCCCAAGACTGGGAGTTCCGCCGGAGCCTGCCCAGCGAGGAACCCCCGGACTGGACGGACTACGTCTCGGCGGAGGAGAGTCTGGCCGACCACCTCAAGGCGCAGATGTTCGCGAATCTGCCGGAGCGTCTGGTTCCGGTGGCCGAGTTCTTGGCCGAGAGCCTCGACGAGCGCGGGTACCTCGCGGTTTCGCTGGAAGAGGCGGCGCTGGCGACGGGATGCACCTACGAGGACGCGGAGGCCGCGTTCGCCAGGCTGCGGCAGTGCGAGCCAGCAGGGGTGGGCGCGACGGACCTGATCGACTGCCTGCTGCTGCAGCTCCGCGGCGACAGCTCGCTGGAGGGCCGGCTCGCCCGGACGATCCTCCGGAATCACGTGGAGGATCTCGCCGCCCGCCAAGCAGGCAGGATCGCCCGCCGGTACCGCGTGCTGCCCGAGGTGGTCGAGGCCGCCTTCGCCAAGATTCTCTCGCTGAACCCGTTCCCGGCCGATGGAACGCCGCTCACGGTCGGACCATCGCAGCCGCGTCGCGAGGCCCCTGCTCGCCCCGACCTGTCCATCCGGCTCAACGGCAAGGACTGGGAGGTTACCGTCCACGGCCCGGAGCCGTCGATGTTCACGGTGAGCCGATCCTATCGGCGTCGCTTGGAGCAGCTGAGGGAGAGCCCTCGGGCGAGCAAGGACGAGCGTCGGCACGTGGGCGAGTACGTTCAGCGCGCCAAAGACTTCATCGAGTCGCTCGGCAACCGCCGCAGGACGCTACACCGCATCGGCCGCTACCTGGTGGAGAGCCAGCCGGGCTTCTTGGCGACGGGCCGATACCAGTATCTGCGCCCCCTCACGCGGACCAAGATGGCCGAGGACCTGGGCCTGCACGAGAGCACCGTCAGCCGCGCCACGATGGGCAAGTTCGTGGAGATCTGCACCGGCGAGGTGGTGCCGTTCGAGGTGTTCTTCAAGCCGGCCCTGCGCGTGCGCAAGATGATCGAGGAGATCCTGGCCACCGAGAACCCCAGAAACCCTCTGAGCGACGAGCGCATCGCGGCGATCCTGGCCCAGCGCGGGGTGAAGATCGCGCGCCGAACGGTCAGCAAGTACCGCCACGGCAACCGCCTCCTCTCGAGCCACCACCGCCGCTCGGCCTAGTCCGGCCGCGTCCGGGGGTGCTATCGTGCACCCATGCGCGTGTTCGTTTCGGCCGACATCGAGGGCATCACCGGCCTGACCACCTGGGACCAGTGCGGCGGGCCCGCCAACGCCCGATTCGACTTCTCCTTCGCCCGCAAGATGATGGCGCACGACGTCAACGCCGCTATCCGCGGCGCGAGGGCCGCCGGCGCCAGCGCCGTGGTGGTCAAGGACAGCCACGGAAACAGCAAGAACCTCACCGCGGACCTGCTGGAGGGCGGCGCCGAGCTGGTTTCCGGCGTCGGTTGCGGGTCGATCGACGGCATGATGCAGGGTATCGACGAGACGTTCGACGCCTGCGTGCTGGTCGGCTACCACGCCAAGGCGGGCACCCCGCGAGGCGTGATGGAGCACACGATGTCCGGCCAGGTGCACCGCCTGTGGTTCAACGGGCAGGAGATCGGCGAGATCGGCCTCAGCGCAGGGTTGGCGGGCCGATACGGCGTGCCGCTGGTGGCGGTCTCCAGCGACGCGGCGGGATGCGCAGAGGCCAGGGAGCTGGTAGCCGGCGTGGCGACCGCGGCCGTCAAGGAGGGGCTGGGGCGCTACATGGCCCGGTGCCTTCCGCCCGAAACCACCGCGCCGCTGATCGAGGCCGCGGTGCGCAAGGGCCTGGAGCGGCGGACGCAGATCGCGCCGGTGCGGTTCGATGGTCCCGTGCAGGTGAAGCTGGAGTTCAACCGCGCGGAGTCCGCCGACCTCTGCGAGCGGCTTCCCGGCGTACGTCGCCTCGACGGGTACACGGTGTGCGTGGATTGCGAGGACTTCCACGCCGCGCACCGGGCGTTCCGCAACCTGTGCATCTTCGGCGCCGAAGGCGTGGAGAGCCTCCATTGAGCCAGCGTTTCTTGGGCGAGACTCCTGACCTGAACGCGCTCAAGCGCGAGGGCCACGAGCTGCTGGCCGGCGTCCGCGGCGGCCTGCCTGAGGCTTTGGAGCGCGTGAGGCGCACCGGTCGCGAACCGGGGCGCAACTTTGGTCTGTTGGATGCGCTGAAGGCTATCGCCCGGGAGCATGGGTTCGACAGCTGGCAGAGGCTGCGGCAGCACGCCGCCTACCTGCGCACGCCCGAGGCCGCGGCGGAGAGGGGCGCGCTGAAGGCCGCCTTCGAAGGCGAACCGAAGCCGGCCGACCTGCCCCAGACCCTGGCGATGCACTGCGTTCTGGGGAACCTGCAGGCGCTGCGGGGGGCGATCGCCGCAGACCGGCGGCTCGCCGACCGGCCCTGCGGCGCTCTCGGCCTCAAGCCGCTGGTCTACGTCTGCTTCAGCAAGTGGGTGGACAACGAGACCGCCCGAGAGTGCGCGTCGCTGCTGCTGCAGAACGGCGCCGATCCGAACGCCTCGAGGCCATGGGAGTGGAACCCCGCAACCCGGCTCTCGGTGCTCTATGCGGCGGTGGGTCCCAGGAACGATCCCGAGCTGGCCCGGATGCTGCTGGACGCCGGAGCCGACCCGAACGACAACGAGTCCCTGTACCACTCCGCCGAGCACCGAGACCACGCCTGCCTGCGGCTGCTGCTGGACCGAGGCGCCCGGGTCGAGGGCACGAACGCGGTCTGCCGCATGCTCGACTACGACGACCCCGTCGGCCTGGACCTGCTGCTTGCGAAGGTGCGGAACCTCCGCGAAGACCCCTCGTTCCCCGTCCACCACGCGATCGGGAACGGTCGGAGCGGGGCGATCGTCCGTCGGCTGCTGGAGGCGGGCGCCGACCCCGAGGCCGTGCGTCCGACCGACGGCCTATCGCCCCTGCGGCTGGCCGTCCGGCTCGGGAACGAGGAAGCGGCCTCCGCGCTGGAGCAGGCTGGCGCGGACCCCTCCGCCGTGACGGCGTTGGACCGCTGGATCGGCGCCATCAGCAGGGGAGACGTGGAGTCTGCCCAGGCGATGGCACGCGAGGACCCGTCGCTCGTCCGTCAGCTCGGTGCAACCGAGTGGCGGATGCTGCCGGACGCCGCCTTCCGGGGCGACGCGGCGGCGGTGCGCGGCTTCGCGGGCATGGGCTGGCCCCTGGACGCGCGGGGCGTCGACGGCGGCACGGCCCTGCACTGCGCGGCCTGGGTGGGCGCCGCCGAGTGCGTGCGGATCTTGCTGGAGGCCGGCGCCGACGTCCACGCGCGCGGCGACCAGCACGACTCGACGCCGCTGCACTGGGCCTGCCACGGCAGCCAGAACTGCCCGCACCCGGTTGGCTCCCACGTGGAGTGTGTGCGCCTGCTGCTGGCCGCCGGAGCGGTCCCCGAGAGGCTCGAGGGCACCGACGAGGTGCGCAGGGTCCTGGAGTCCGCGATGGGCTGAAACGGTAGGCCGATCGGCACAGGCCTGGAACCGACGCCCGGTGCGGGCCGCTCCTCAGAGCAGAGGGTCCCAGTGATGTCGGCCATAATCCAACCTGTGGAGATCGTCGTTCCCGACGAATTCAGATACCTGTACGTGCAGAACGACGAGCGGCCGGTCGTCAAGGTGCCGGCTCCGTGCCTGCGCACCGTCTGCCAGCCGGTGCAGAAGGTCACCAAGAAGACCCAGGAGCTCATCGATCGCCTGATCTCGGTGATGCGCAAGGCGAACGGCATCGGCCTGGCCGCGCCGCAGCTGGGCGTGACCCAGCGCGTGATCGTGATCGCGCCGGAGGGGATGCGGCCGTTGGCGTTCGTGAACCCGGTGATCCTGTCGATGGAGGGCGAGCAGATCGGCCAGGAGGGCTGCCTCAGCATCCCCGGGCTGTACGGCGACGTGAAGCGCGCCGCGGCGATCGAGCTCCGGGCCTTGGACCGCAAGGGCCGCGCGGTGCAGTACCGCATGGAAGGGCTGCCCGCCAGGGTGGTCCAGCACGAGGTCGACCACCTCGACGGGGTGCTGTTCACCGACAAGGTCGACCCGGCCACGCTCCGGTGGATGCATCCGGACGGGGAGCCGGACACCCCCTGATGCGGCTGGTTTTCTTCGGGTCCGGCGCGTTCGCGGTGCCGATCCTTCGGGCACTTGCACCGCGGATCGAGCTCGTCGTCAGTCAGCCCGACCGTCCAACCGGGCGGAAGATGGTTCCGACTCCGACGCCCGTCGCGCAGGCCGCGGCCGAGCTGGGGTTGCCCCTTGCCAAGCCGGAGAAGTGCCGCGACCAGGCGTTCGTCGCCCAGGTGCGGTCGCTCGGAGCGGACGCCCTGGTGGTCGCGTCCTACGGCCAGATCCTTTCGGAGGAGTTGCTCGGCTCGGCGGCCTACGGGGGCATCAACTTCCACGGCTCCGTGCTGCCCTACTGGCGCGGGGCTGCGCCGATCCAGTGGTCGATCCGCGAGCGTTGCCACGCAGGGGTCACGGTGATGCAGATGGACCGGGGGATGGACACCGGGGACATCATCGCAGTCCGCGAGCACCCTTTCTGCTCGGAGTGGGAGCTTCCGACCTACGGGGAGCTGGAGGCCACGTTGGCGGAGTGGTCCGCGCAGATGGCGCTGGAATGGATGCCCCGCATCGCCGTCGGCGAGTACCCCCGCGCGCCGCAAGACTCCAGCGTGGCCACGTACGCTCCAAAGCTGCGGCCCGAAGACCTGGTGGTCGGCTTCGACCACCCCGCCGACAGGGTCTACGCCTGGGTGCAGGCGGCCCGTCCTCGTCCCGGAGTCTGGCTGCGGACCTCCTTGGGGCGCTGGAAGCTCTGGCGGGTCGCTCCCGGACCGGAAGGCGTCCCCGTCGGCACGGTGGCGGAGACCGGCCCTCGGCTGGTGGTGGGGTTCGCCGGGCGCTCCCTCGTGGTGGAAGAGGCGCAGCTGGAAGGTAAAAACAAAGTCACGGGCGCCGAGCTGGCCTGCGGTCTGCGGCTCAAGCCCGGAGCGGATCTGTTGCCATGATCATTCCTGCCGTCCATCGCAAGCTCGCGTTCCGCCTGATCGGCGGTCTGTTCGCGATCGCCGTGCTGTTCTTCGGATACCACTGGATCAAGGGGTTCGGCCAAGACCCCGGCGACGTGGGCAGGGCGAGCACCGAGGGGTGGATCGTCGCGCTTCGGCTGCACGATTCCGGGGCGCAGGTAGTGGCGATCCGTCCCGACGGCTCGATTCTGGAGTCCCCGGGCTACCAGCCGGGCAAGAACGACCGTGATCCGGTCTGGAGGCCCGGCGGCAACCAGGTGTTCTTCGTCAGCGACCGCGAGTCCGACGCCTACAACCTGTTCCGTTGGAATTTCGGGCTGAATTTGGTCGAGCGCCGGTCGTTGGGCTCGCGCAGCCAGCTGCAGCCGGTGTTCTCGCCCGAGGAGCTCGGCGCGGGGACGAACACCGCGCTCGTGCTGGCTGGCGGCTTCGTCCTGGAGTTCAACCCCCGGGAGGCCTCGACCCAGCAGGTGCTGCCGCCCGTGGGTCGGGAGATCGCCCAAGCCGAAGCCGAGGGCGGCCAGGGCGCGGCCAGCCAGTTCGACGCGGCGTACAAGCGCATCGGCAACAGCTTCAAGCAGGCCCGATGGGGCAAGGACCGCAAGTGCATCGTGGCGGTGATGCGGCGCGACGAGGGCGAGGCGCTCGTGGTGCAGGACATGACCCGCGCGGTGCCTCCCTACCCGCTGGTCGCGGGCGACAAGGTCGAGTTCGACGTAGACCGCAAGACCGGCGAGGTGGTGTTCGTGGTGTCGGGCTTCCGCGTGGTGGACCCGGAGCAGGCGCCGAAGGAGTGGATCAAGGACGGGCGCATCGTCGTGCCCTTCGACCATATGATCGGCCGGTTCGACCCGACGGAGCTTCCCCCGAAGATCCGGCCGGTCTGGATCGGCAAGGGCGACGACCGTAGCTTCCAGCAACCCCGCCTCTCCCCGGACGGCGCGACGCTGATGGTGCAGGAGGGCCCCTACAAGGGCAACGGCAGCACCGAGACCAAGCGGCTGGTGCTGATGCCCGCCACGGAGGCCGGCGCGCGCTTGGCGTCCGTTCTGGTGGACAAGCCGGTGTTCGACGCCGAGTGGCACCCAAACGGCAACCTCGTCGTGCTCTGCATGAGGAACGACGCGGGCAAGCGGGCGATCTTCACCATCGCCAAGGACGGCTCCGGCCTGAAGGACCTGACCGGGGACAAGGGCGACTTCGCGGACCCGAGCTTCAGCCCCCAGTCCAAGTGACCAAGGCCTACCGGCCGGCGCCATGCGGGTAACTTGGAGCGGATGGTATCGCTCGCTCTCGCGCTCGCGCTCCTCCAAGGGGACGTCGCGGACGCCCGCCTGATGCGGAGTCCGGACATCCACGGAGATCGAATCGTCTTCACCTACGCCTCCGACCTGTGGCTCGCGGATCGTCGAGGCGGGGTCGCTCGCCGGCTCACCTCCCATCCGGGGATGGAGATGTACGCCAAGTTCTCCCCGGACGGCACGAAGATCGCCTTCACCGGATCGTACGAGGGCAACGCCGACGTCTACGTGATGCCTGCGGAGGGCGGCGAGCCCCAGCGCGTGACCTTCGGCCCGGAGGGCGACAAGGTGCTCGGTTGGACGCCGGACGGGAAGATCGCCTACGCCAGCACCGCCGGATCGCCGGGGTACGTGCAGCCGCGCTTGTGGCTGGTCAGCCCGGAAGGCGGGATGCCGATCCCGACAAAGATCTATGAGATCTCCGACGGATCCTTTTCGCCCGACGGCAAGAAGATCGCCTACAACCGCGTGAGTTCGCACCAGTTCAACTGGCGGCGGTACCGCGGCGGCACGCAGGGGCGGATCAGCATCTGGGACACCACCAACGACTCGTACACCGAGCTCCCCTCGGGCCGAGAGAACAGCTGGATTCCGATGTGGGTGGGCGACTCCATCTACTACATCAGCGACCGGAACCAGAACGCCGTCAACCTGTACCGATACGACACCAAGACGCGGAAGACGGAGCAGATCACGCGCTACGCGGACTTCGACGTCCGCCTGCCCAGCACCGACGGCAAGAGCATCGTGTACGAGCTCGGCGGAAAGCTGATGGTGCTGGACCTGGCCACCCGCAAGGTGGAGACGGTGGCACCGATGGTTCTGGGGGACAAGATCCTCACCCGGCCAGCCCTGAGGCGGCTGGGCGACCAGATCGGCGAGGTCGCGGTGTCGCCCTCGGGAGCCCGCGTGGTGGTCGAGGCGCGCGGCGAGCTGTTCAGCGTTCCCGCCAAGAACGGCATCACGCGCAACCTGACGGACACCACCGGCAGCCGCGAGGGCAAAGCCGTGTGGTCGCCGGACGGCGCGAAGGTCTACTACCTCGGCGACGCCTCGGGCGAGTACCGCATCTATGAGGTTCCCCAGATGGGCGGCGAGCCGAAAATGCTGGAGACCGACCCCTCGCACCGGATCGAGCGGTTCGCCCTCTCGCCCAACGGCAAGCTGCTGGCTTACTCCACGGTCACCAACGACCTCTACCTGTTCGACCTCGAGAAGAAGACCACCGAGAAGGTGTTCAACGGGCGGTACGGGGCGGACAACTACGACTGGTCGCCTGACTCGAAGTGGATCGCCTACATCAAGCCGGGCGACAACCTGCTGGGCGCGGTGCACCTGTACAACGTGGAGACGAAGCAGAGCACGCAGGTGACCGAGGGCTTCTACAGCGACCAGGGGGTCGCCTTCGACGCCAACGGGCAGTACCTCTATCTGCTTTCGGCTCGGAACTTCGAGCTGGGCCCGGGCGACTTCGAGCTGTCGATGAACCTGGTCAACTCCCTGAAGCTCTACGCGATGCTCCTGCGCAAGGACCAAGGCAACCCCTTGGAGCCGAAGTCGGACGAGGAGCCGGTTCAGGAGGCCCCGAAGCCCGCCGCCGGCGGCCCGCAGCAAGGCCAGGGACAGCAGGAGAAGAAGGACGAAGGGATCCGCATCGACCTCGAGGGGCTGGGCAACCGCTTGGTGCCGCTGCCCGTGAACGCGGCGGACTGCCGGGGGATCGTCGGCCTGCAGGGTGGCGTGCTGCTGGTCAAGCCGATGGTCCTGCAGGCGTTCAGCATGGACCAGCGACGCGCCTTCGATGTGCTGCAGGCTCCGGTCCGGTCGCTCGACTTGAACCCGAAGCGCACGAAGATCGCGTTCCTCACCGGCCGGACCGTCGGGGTATCCGACATCCGAGAGGGCATCAACCCTCAGGCCGCGGCCGTGAACACCGGCGACGTGGAGGCCGTGGTGGACCCGCGCGCCGAGTGGCGGCAGATCTACTGGGAGGCCTGGCGCTATCAGCGCGACCACTTCTACGACCCCAACATGCTGGGTCTCGACTGGAAGGCAATCGGCAACAAGTACGCCGAGCTGCTGCCCTTCGTCGCGCACCGCGAGGACCTGAACTACGTGCTGGGGCTGATGATCGGCGAGCTGGGCACGTCGCACGCCTACGTCGGCGGTGGGGACCGGGGCGTGGTTCTTCCTAGCCTTCCGACCGGGGTGCTCGGTGCGGACTTCGCCGTGGAGAACGGCAAGGTGAAGTTCGCTCGGGTGTTCCGCGGCGTGCAGTACGACGACACCGCCGAGGCCCCGCTGGGCGCTCCGGGCGTGGAGGTGGCCGAGGGCGAATTCCTGCTGGCCATCGACGGCAAGCCGGTGGACGAGAAGAACCCGCCCAGCAAGTGGCTGGCCGGCAAGGTGGGTAAGCCCGTCACGCTGACGGTCAACAAGGAGCCGAAGCCGGAGGGAGCGCGCAAGGTGGTTATCAAGCCGATCGCGGACGACGGCCGGCTGCGCTACGCCCAGTGGGTCGAGGACAACCGCCGCAAGGTGGCGGAAATGTCGGGCGGCCGGATCGGCTACATCCATATCCCCAACACCTCGGCGGAGGGCGTCTACGGCCTGCTGAAGGGCTTCTTCGCCCAGTTCGACAAGGACGCGCTGATCCTCGACGAGAGGTTCAACGGCGGCGGCTGGATCCCCACGTTCATGGTCGAGCGGCTGGCCCAGCAGGTGGTCGCCGGCGCTTACGCCCGAAACGTCGGGCCGGAGCAGATCCCGGGGCAGGTCCACACGGGCCCCAAGGTCATGTTGATCAACCAGTACGCCGGGTCGGGCGGCGACATGCTGCCGTGGCTCTTCCGCAAGATGAACCTCGGTCCGCTGATCGGCACGCGCACCTGGGGCGGGCTGGTCGGCATCAGCGGCAGCGCGCCGCTCGTGGACGGCGGCTTCCTGAGCAGCCCCTCGTTCGGCATCTTCGACCCGAAGACCAACAAGTGGATCGCGGAGAACACCGGCGTCGACCCGGACATCGAGGTGGACGCCCGACCCGATCTGGTGGCCAAGGGGCGCGACCCGCAGCTGGAGAAGGCGGTGGAGTACCTGCTGGAGCAGCTGAAGAAGTCGCCGCCGAAGAAGAAGATCACCGCGCCCGAGTTCCCGCGGGTTCGCTGAGGCCGATGGAGCCGGCGCTTCCCAAAGCCCGGTTCCTCGACCCGCGCCGCGAGGAGGAGGCGGCCTCGGCACCCATCGCCGAGGCCGCCAACCTTCCGTGGGACCGCCTTCGCGAGTTGCGCCACGAGCTTCCACCCCCAGGGGGGCCCCTGCTGGTGGCGCGCGTCGGCCCAGAGGCCGAGAGGGCGGTCGCCGAGCTGGCGCGGCTCGGCTACGAGGCGTCTTTGTCGGACGATTGGACCCATGCGCCGATGCCGATGCGTTGGCGGCTATGGGAACCGAATCCGCTTCTGAACCCGCCTCCGACGCCGCCCGGCACCGCGCTCGACCTGGGATGTGGCGCCGGCAGGGATGCCGTTTGGCTCGCCGCGCACGGCCGGCGTGTGACCGGAGTGGACCTTCTCCCGGAGGCGATCGGGCGCGCGAGATGTCTGGCCGAGCGGTTCGGGGTTTCGGCCGCCACCGAGTGGGTCGTGGCGGACCTGCGCCGACCTGAAAGGCTTCCTCCCGGACCTTGCGACCTGATGCTGGCGCTCCTGTGCCGGCACTGGCGCCTGGCGATCGCTCTGGCCGACCGGCTGGGTCCGGGAGGCCGCTTGGTGCTGGAGGCGTTCGGGGCGGGGGTGCGCCGTCCCGGCGTCACGGCCACGCCCAAGGAGGTCGTGCAGGCAGCGGAGGCTGCGGGCCTGCGCCCGGAACGGGTGGATACGGGGGAGCGGCGCGGGGCCGCGACCGTTCGGGCGATCCTGCGCCGCTGCTGAGTGACCGCTCAGCGCTTGGGCAGCTCGTCCGGATGCGCCTGGAACACCCGGCGTCCCGTGGCTCGGTCCACGAGGTCGTAGACGCGCACGAAGTCCGCCTCGAAGAAGTCGGGCAGGCGGTTTCGGTCCAAACGCCCCGCCCAGCCACCCAGCTGCAGCTCGTCCGAAAGCTTCACGTAGAGCGGCACGCGGCAGACGCCGCCGGCGTCCGTGCGCCAGACCTCCCGGCCGTCGACGTAGAACGCGCAGGCTTTGGGCGACCACTCCAAGGCGAAGTCGTGCCAGCCCTGCTGAAGGCCCGGCACCGAGGCGGCGCGGCCAGCGCTCCGGTGGTGCTCGCCATAGCCGTCCCAATGGATCGCCATGTTGTACGAGTCACCGATCCAAGGCTTCTCCATGATGTCGATCTCCGCGCCGTTCGCGCCCCCTTCACCGAGCCGGCCTTGGGCGTCGTTGTACAGCCAGAACGCAGGCCAATGCCCCGGGCTGCGATGCAGGCGGATCCTGGCCACGTAGAAGCCGTACGTGTGCTCGAAGCGCCCCTTGCTGCGCACGCAGGCGTCGAAGAGGCTGCCGTCCGGGTCTTGGAGCGTGAGGATTCTCAGCACCCCGTCGCGCACGACCACCGCCCGCTTCGACCAGAAGGCGTCCCTTCGCTTGTACTCGGGCACCTCCCACTTGGCCTCGTCCAGCCGATCGCCGTCGAACTCGTCTCCCCATGCGATCCGCCATTCGAGGCGCGCGGGGGTTTCCGGCAGCCAGGGGTCGGCCGGAGACGCGACCGCCAGAACCGCCTCGATCATCGCCCGGCCTCGAGCAGCTGCCGCAGCACGTACTGGAGAATTCCGCCGTGCCGGTAGTACTCCAGCTCCTTGGGCGTGTCGATCCGGACGAGCGCCTCGAAGGAACGGTCGTCGGCCTGCACCCTGACCCGCAGTCCCGGCACGAAGCCGTTCCGGTATCCCTCGGCCAGGCCGTGGACCGAGAACGTCTCCTTGCCCGTGAGGCCGAGCGAGGCCGCGTTCTGCCCGTCGACGAACTGCAGCGGAAGAATGCCCATGCCGACCAGGTTCGACCGGTGGATCCGCTCGAACGACTCGGCGAGCACCGCCCGCACGCCCAGAAGGGCCGGCCCCTTGGCCGCCCAGTCGCGGCTGGATCCGGACCCGTACTCCTTGCCAGCGATCACCATCAGCCCGACGCCCTCGGCTCGGTAGCGCTCGCTGGCCTCGAAGATCGTCGTCACCTCGTCCGTGGGCAGATAGGTGGTGAAGCCGCCCTCGGTGCCGGGAGCGAGCTGGTTGCGCAGGCGGATGTTGGCGAACGTGCCGCGCACCATCACCTCGTGGTTGCCTCGCCGAGAGCCGTAGGAGTTGAAGAGCCTCGGCGGAACTCCGCGCTCCGTCAGATAGCGTCCGGCGGGCGAGTCGGGCTTGATCGATCCGGCGGGCGAGATGTGGTCCGTCGTCACGCTGTCGCCGAGCACGGCGAGAACGCGCAGGCCGGAGAGCTCGGGCAGCGAGTCCGGCGCCTCGGCGATCATGCCGTCGAAGTAGGGCGGCCGCTTGATGTATGTGGACTCCAGATCCCACTGGAACAGATCTCCGCCCTCCACGCTGACGGCTTGCCACGCCTCGTCGCCGTCGAACACGCTGGAGTAGTTCCGCCGGAACATCTCGCCGCGGACGTACCGACGCACCATCTCGGCGATCTCGTCCTGCGTCGGCCACACGTCGCGGAGGAACACCGGCTGGCCCTCGGGGTCGTGGCCGATCGGCTCGTGGCGCAGGTCGGTGAGCACCGTTCCCGCGATGGCGTACGCGACGACCAGCGGCGGCGACATCAGGAAGTTCGCCTTGACCTCCGCGTTGACCCGGCCCTCGAAGTTCCGGTTGCCCGAAAGCACCGAGGCCACGGTCAGGTTGCGCGCCTGGACCTCCTTCGACACCTCCTCCGGCAGGGGGCCGGAGTTGCCGATGCAGGTGGTGCAACCGTATCCGACCACGTGGAAGCCGAGCTTCTCGAGGTCCTCCAGCAGGCCGGACTCCCTCAGGTAGTCGGTCACCACGCGGGAGCCGGGCGCCAACGACGTCTTGACCCAAGGTCGCCGGGTGAGGCCCTTGGCCGCCGCCTTGCGGGCCAGAAGCCCGGCGGCGATCAGGACGGACGGGTTGGAGGTGTTCGTGCAGCTGGTGATCGCCGCGATCACCACCGAACCGTGGTCCAGGCCTGGGCCTGCCGGCTTGCTCTCCGGGAAGGCCTGCTCGAACGCCGCGCGGATGCCGCCCAGCCCCACCCTGTCCTGCGGTCGCTTGGGTCCCGCGGCGGAGGGCTCCACCGTTGCAAGGTCGAGCTCCAGCACGTCGGAGAACTCGGGCTCCGGCGCTTCCGGGGTCCAGAAGAGGCCCTGTTCCCGGCAGTAGCGTTCCACCAGCTCGACGTCCTCCTCGGACCGGCCTGTGGTGCGGAGGTAGTTCAGGGTCTCGGCGTCCACCGGGAAGAAGCCGCAGGTCGCGCCGTACTCCGGGGCCATGTTGGCGATCGTAGCGCGGTCGGCCAGGCTCAGGCCGGCGAGGCCCTCGCCGAAGAATTCCACGAACTTCCCGACCACGCCCTTCTTGCGCAGCATCTCGGTGACGGTGAGCACCAGGTCGGTCGGCGTCGCGCCCGGCGCCAGGCGCCCCTTCAGGCGGAAGCCGACCACCTGCGGCAGCAGCATGCTCACCGGCTGCCCGAGCATCGCCGCCTCGGCCTCGATCCCGCCGACGCCCCAGCCCAGCACGCCCAGGCCGTTGATCATCGTGGTGTGGGAGTCGGTGCCCACCAGAGTGTCCGGGTAGGCCTCGCCGGTCTCCTCGTTCAGGAACACCACGCGGGCCAGGTACTCCAGGTTGACCTGGTGCACGATGCCGGTGTTCGGTGGCACGGCGCGGAAGTTGCGGAGCGCCTTCTGGCCCCACTTGAGGAACTGGTACCGCTCGCGGTTGCGCTCGTATTCCAGGTCGCGGTTGATGCGGATGGCGTCTGGGGAGCCGAAGGCGTCCACCTGGACGGAGTGGTCGATGACCAGCTCCACAGGCTGCAGGGGGTTGATCCTGGCGGGGTCCCCGCCGTGCGCGCCCATGGCCTCCCGCATCGCGGCGAGGTCCACCACGCACGGCACGCCGGTGAAGTCCTGGAGCAGCACCCGCGCCGGGGTGAAGGCGATCTCCCGATTCGGCTCCGCCTTAGGGTCCCAGTTCGCGACGGCCATCACGTCCTCGGCGGAGACGCCCTCGCCCTCGTGCCTCAGGAGGCACTCCAGCAGGATGCGCAGCGAGTAGGGTAGGCGGGAGAGGTTCGCGCCGTGCCTCTCGAGCGCGTCCAAGCGACGGATCGTGGCGGTTCCCCCCGCCCAGGTCAGCGTGCCTTTCGAACCGAAACTGTCCATGGTCGACATCCTTCCAGAGGGTGAGGTTACCGTTCGGGGTTCTCGGCGTCAAGGACTCCGGCCGACTGCAGGGAAGCGCTCCGAGCGACCATAATCCTCACTGTCGTGGCAGAAGCAGCGGAGATCTGGGCCAAGGTGCTGCCGGAGGTGCGGCAGAGCGTGACCGGCGTCGGCGTGTGGGCCGCCCTGAACACGTGCCGGCCGGTCACCGTGGAGGACGGCACGCTGGTGCTCGGCCTGCCTCACGAGGAGACGGAGCTCGCAGGCCACCTGCGCATGCCTCACCTTTCGCGCCTGATCGAGTCCAAGTTCGGCGCCGCGTGGGGATCGCCGATCAAGCTGCGCGTGATCGACGGCGTGACGCTGCAGGATTGGGACAACGTCAAGCGCCGCGACGCGGAAGCCAGAAGGCTGCAGGAGCGCGCGCTGGAGAAGAGCCGGGCCGAGGCCGCCTCGCGCGCCACTTGGGAGAACGTCTACGAGCAGCTGGGACGCAAGTACGCCCAGATCGCCAACCGCTCGCTGCCGCAGAACCGCGCGCGCCTGCTGGTGGAGGGCGTCCAGCTGATCGCCGAGGCCAGGCGCAGCATCGGGGCCGGGGACGAGCTGAACGAGCGGAACTTCGCCCGCTGCATGGAGCGCCTGGCGCAACACACCGACACCCCCAGCGCACTGATCGCGGTCGAGGTCCTCAAGGCCGTCGGCGAGCTGTGATGGAGGCGGTCGTCCTCGGTTCCGGCACCAGCACCGGGGTGCCCTGCCTGGGCGTGCGCTACTCGCCGGAGTTCCTCGCCGACCCGCGGAACCACCGCACCCGGCCCTCGCTCGCGGTGCTGGGGCGGGAGGCCACGCTGCTGGTCGATTGCACGCCGGAGATGCGCCTGCAGCTGCTGCGGGAGGGGATCGATCGCGTCGACGCTGTGATCCTGACGCACGCGCACGCCGACCACATGATGGGGATGGACGATCTCCGGCCGCTCTGCAAGGTGCTGGGCGGGCCGATGCCGGTCTACACGCACGAGCGGTACCTGGACGACGTGCGCAGGGTGTTCCCCTACGCGTTCCAAGACTTCCCCCAAGGCATCGAGGTCCCGAGGTTCGAGCTCGCGGCGATGCCTGCCGTGCTGAGGGTGGGCGACATCGAGGCCGAGAGGCTCGACGTGTGGCACGGGCGCTGGGAGGTGCTCGCGCTCCGGATCGGGGACTTCGCCTACGTGACCGACGTGAGCGACATTCCTCCGCCCGCCTGGGGCAGGCTCCTGGGCCTAAAGACCCTGATTCTGGACGCGGTGCGCCACCGCCCGCACCCGAACCACTTCCATCTCGAGCGGGCGCTGGAGGTGGTCGCGGCCCTCTCGCCGGAGACGACCTATCTGACGCACCTGTGCGACGAGTTCGACCACGGGCCGGCCGAGGCGCGGCTGCCGGAGGGCGTGCGGCTGGCCTACGACGGCATTCGGATTCCTCTTTAGCTTTGGAGCCTGCGTTTTTCCCACTTTCTGTGAGGTTTGGCCTAAAGGTCCCCGGTGAAAGCACCGATGGAAAGACTGCCAGCCCGCCGAGAGGGCGGGCAGGCGGGTCTATGCGAACATGCCGAGAATCGTCGGAGGTTTGGCTGCGTTGGTCGCCCTGATGGCGGGCGTGCTGGCGAACGTCGATCCTCTGGACTGCCTGTGGAGGGCGGCTTTGGCGTTCGTGGTAGGCTTGCTGGGCACCCAAGCATGGTATGTCTTCTTTGCGGCCCGCGCGCAGAGCCTCCTTCCGGCGACGGAGGATGCGGCCGAGGCGGGGTTGGGGGCGCAGCCAGCGGAACGAGCGATGGGTAGTCGGGAGTAGTCGGAGCCATGCTGTCACCGGACCAGTTGCAGCGAGCGTGGGTGGATTTCAAGGTCTACGGTTCGCCGGAGGCCCGCAAGGACCTGATCGATCACTATTCGTACCTGGTGAAGATCACGTCCGGGAGGCTGGGCACCATGCTGCCCAACGGAGTCGACCGCGAGGACCTGATCAGCGCCGGCGTGATCGGCCTCATCAAGAGCGTGGACCAGTTCGACCCCACGCGGGACGTGAAGTTCGAGACCTACGCGATCGCGCTCATCCGCGGGGCGATCCTCGAGATGCTCCGCGAGGAGGACTGGGTGCCGCGCTCCGTGCGGGAGAAGCTCAAGGCGCTGGATCGGGCCATGGTCCGCCTGGAGAGCCAGCTCGGCCGATCGCCGACCGAGCAGGAGCTGGCCGAGGCGCTGGGAACGGACGCCCGAGACGTCAGCGACCTGCTGGTGCGGATGACCAGGACCAACATCTATTCGCTGGACGACATCCTGCCCAGCGGCGACTCCGACGATCCGATCCACTTCGTGGAGCTGATCGTGGACGAATCCGCCGACACCGGGGAGGAGGTCGAGGGCAAGGAGTTCCGGCGGCTGCTGGCCGAGGCGGTCGACAAGCTGCCGGACCGAGAGAGGCTCGTGGTGGCCCTGTATCACTTCGAGGGCCTCACGTTCAAGGAAATCGGCAAGGTGCTGCAGGTGAGCGAGTCCCGCGTGTACCAGCTGCACTCCCAGGCGCTGAACCGTCTGCGGCACCACCTGTGCGAGGCCGGCGCGATCCCCATGGGCTGAGCGCCCGGCCGGGGGCCCGCAGCCCCCTGGGGACGAAGTGGGAGACATCGAGCGAGTGAGAGAGGTGGCGGCCAGCACGCGGCTGGTCGATCCCCTGCGCCGAGTGGCCCAGCGCGACGAGGCGGGTCGCGGCAGGCAGGGGCACCGGGAGCAGACGAGGAGCGACTCGGTCGAGATCGAGGCCGAGTCCGCCGCCGAGCAGAAGCCCGCACCGGACGAGGCGGCGGAGGCCGCGCCCGAGGGCGAGGGCGGACTGGACATCGCCGCCTGACTTTTCTGCCTGTTCCGCGCCGTTTCGGCACGTTTCGTGCCGCGGATGCGTTGATGTGCAATGACCGGCCCGGAAACGGGGTTACGGTTGTTGCATACTACGCAAAAAACGGGGAGTAGTCAGCTTGAACAGAATCACCTTGCTCGCGTGCGTCGCCGCCTCGGTCGCCCTGGTTGGTTGTGGCTCGAAGGGTGGCGGCGGGGACGTCGCCACGGTCAACGGCGAGCCCATCTCCAAGGACGAGTTCGTTTTCAACCTTGACATGAAGCCGACCGTGCGGGTGATGACCCAGGCGGGGCCGGTCGAGGCGCCTGTGGCCGGCCGGCTCGGCTTCCAGGTGATCCAGGATCTGATCCTCCGCAAGGCCACGCTCCAGCTGGCCAAGGACGAGGGCGTGTACCCCAGCGACAAGGAAGTCGACGAGGAGCTGAAGCTCCGAACCAAGCTCAACCCGAACTTCGTCACCAACCTCACCAAGCAGGGCCTCACGCTCAGCAGGATCAAGGAGAGCCTGCGGCTCGACCTGGCCCGGGAGAAGCTGGTCACGAAGGGCATCACGGTGACCCGAGCGGAGGCCGAAAAGTACGTCAAGGATCATCCCGGGGAGTTCATGGAGCCCGAGACGGCCGACATGCAGTGGATCTTCGTGAAGGACGAGGCGGCCAAGCAGAAGGTCGACAAGGAACTCGCCAGCGGCCAGGGCTTCTCGTTCGTCGCGATGCAGTACAGCCAGGACCCGAACGTGCGCCGCACCAACGGCCGCTTCCCGGAGCGGGTCGTTGCGAACATGGCCAAGCCGATCCAGGACATCGTGCGCAAGACTCCGCAGAACAAGCCTTCCGAGTGGCTGCGAGCGTCCGACGGTTGGGCGAAGTTCTACATCGAGAAGAAGACGCCGGCCAAGCCGATCCAGATGGACGACGCCAAGTACATCGTCCTCCAGCGCACGCTCGCCAGGCAGAGGGGCGAGGCGGCCACCGACCTGGGGAAACGCATCCTGGAGAAGCTGAAGGCGAGCAAGATCGAGGTGAGCGACCCGTCGCTGAAGGACCTGTGGAAGCAGGCCTACGACAACCTGCTCAAGCAGGCGAAGGACAACCCTTCGGCCGCGACTCCGTCGAGCCCGACGGCCGGCGAGGCCAAGACCAACTGAGCCTGTTCGGAGTCTGCGCGGCGG
>Ga0308419_1000136_pt1 | contig 60281 bp, 50 predicted proteins | sample HotsprSampleMS50_FD_203674 | JGI IMG/M metagenome (GOLD analysis project Ga0308419, IMG submission 203674) | Hot spring phototrophic mat microbial communities from Mushroom Spring, Yellowstone National Park, Wyoming, United States - 20090730_MS50 ... | reverse complement strand
TTTATCTGTAAACTCATACTCTAACTGCTCAACTTTTTTAGTTAATTCTTTCATCCCTGCAACCTATTATTTTTGTTAAAATTACAAAAAATTAAATCTTTTAATTGCATATTTCGGGTTTAATTTAGAACTTTTACCTTACGAAAATCTTTGCCTTAATTTTGTTGTTTCAACATTGCCACAGACATTAAACTTATCTCTTGGCTACAAATTCGATGGCTTCTCATTCTCGTTACATTTTATCTATCATAATTATCTCGGGTTATCGCAAACCATCGGTTTTACCAATGAATTTTAGCGTAAGAGCAGCTATTTGCCTTGTGATATTGGTGTTGGTTGCAGATTCATTTTGTTTCCACTCTCTGTTGGCTCAAAATGAAACAAAGTTAAATGAAATCTTCGAAAGATATTACGAGGAAACGGGGAAGGATTTCCAAATTGACCAAATAGAAGAATATTTTAAAGAACCTATTGTATTGAAAGCAGAGAATTTAGCGAAGATTTGTGCTTTGCTGAAAATCTCTCGAACACAAGCCCGTTCTTTGTTGCGTTTATTGAAAGCGGGATTGTCGATGGAAAATATTTGCGACTCGCTTGGTTTTTCCGACTTGCAATGCTCCTTGCTTAAATACTGCACAATAGCACCGCAAGACGAACAAAACAAAATTTCTTCAAGAAAAACAAATTGGTTATCGAGCCCATCGTTGGAATTAAAATCAAGATTATATTATCAATTTACGCAGAGCGAGAACTATATTGGCGATAAGATAGATTCATATCAAAAAGGGGTGTTTAGTCTTCGACCTTTTCAACTTGGTGTTTCGTTTAGTAAAAATGCTGGCGAATTGTCATATTGGGAAAACAATAAGTTTTTTGGAGCGTACGAAAATGAATTTGTTCGACTTGTTGTTGGCAGGTTTTCCTACCGAAATTATTCAGGAATTGTTCTCGGCGAGCCATTCGGGGTAAACAAGGGGAGCGATGCAATAGAACGAGCACTCGGTAAAATGGTGAAAATAAGCCCTACGCTCTCGTCGATGCAATACGGAATTTTCAATGGAATTGCTCTTACGAGCAATTATAATTTTCGAGACAATATCAAAATTCAAATTTCTGGATTTGTATCGAAGGTGAAAAGGTCGGGGACGCTCGACACATTAAACCAGATTGTTAAATCTGTTTACACGCAGGATTATTTCCGTGATTCAAGTGAGTTGAAAAAGAAAAATACATTCGATGAAGTTTCATATTGTATCCAAAGCGATTTAAATTTCAACAAACTTTGGTTTGGCTATTCTTTTTTGATGCTTAACTATTCAAAATCTATATCAACGGCATCTCGAAAATTCATCGATGGAAAAAGTTCCAACTTCCATTCGCTTTTTGTTAGATATGATTTATCCAATTCTTTAAATTTTGCTTTAGAGTTTAGTCTTGATGGGAAGAAGAACATCGGTTTCGTAAGCAATGTAAACTTTAAAAAGAGGCGAATCAATTCCAGTTTGAATTTCCGTTACTTTTCCGAGCAATTTCGTTCACCGTTTGGAGCTGTGTTGGCAGAAAATTCATATCCCAATAACGAACTGGGTCTATTTTATGTTTTTGAGTTAAGACTAAAAGATTTCGATTTTCAATTTTATTCCGATTTTTTCAAGTCCTTATCCCCAACATATCTTTTGCAGGTTCCGTATTATGGACAAGAAATTTTCATGCAATCAATATTTTCGCCGATGCGGAGTTTATCGGCAAGGTTGAAAATTCGGCGAAAAGAAAAGACCGATTATGTTTATAATGTCCAAAAAACAAAGCAGTTGCCTTATCAGAAGATTTCCTATACTTTTCTTCTCGAAAGCAAGTTCAATATTGCCGATAATTTGATTTTGAAAAACAGATTGGATTTTGTTTGGATTAATAATCGTGGAATGAAAAACAATGGAAATGGCTTCCATACTTTTTTTGAATTAAATTATTCCCCTTTGAATTTATTGTGGTTTGGGGCTCGAATAAATTACTTCTCGACACAAAGTTATGAGTCGGCGATTTATGTTTTCGAAGTTATTGCACCTGAACTAATGTATTCGATTCCTTTTTATGGGAAAGGAACAAGGATAACATTTTGGTGTAATGTTCAAATTTTCAAGGGCTTTTCGCTTTACTTCAAATATTATCGGGACAAAAAAGATGTTGTTAAGCAGTTTCTTCTTGGACAACTCGATTTTCGCTACCAATTTTGATTTGGAGTTTTTATCCAACATCCCGTTTAGTGAAATTTTTAAGCTAAAATCTAAAACAAGATTTTCTTTTCCTTTTGTTAGTTCTTTTGGGAGGCTGTATTATTTCTTTTTGTTCTTTCGAGTTTCTATAACCATTTGTATAAACCGATTTGCGAGGATGTTCGAAATAGTATCGCCTTCAAGGCGTTCGGGATGCCATTGTACGGCTATGATAAAGGGCTTCTTATCTGGGTTAATCCATTCAAAAGATTCAACCAGCCCATCAGCTGCTAACGATGAGGGTTTTGTTTCATCGGCTAATTTTTTTATTCCCTGATGATGGAAAGAATTCACTTTGATTGAATCAAGACCGATCCATTGATGTAATTGTGTATTGGGCTGGATTTTTACAGTATGGATGCATTGGTTTTTGGGGTCATTACATCTGTGTTCAACTTTTGTTCCAAGGAAGGTTGGAATATCGGGATACAACGAACCGCCCATGTAGACATTTAAAATTTGCAGACCACGACAGATTGCAAAGATTGGAATTTCCTTACGGAATGCAATTTCGAGGAGTGCAAATTCAAGGCTGTCGCGATATTCATCGATATCGCAAAACGAAGTGTCCTGCTCTTGATGATACAATCTTGGATGAACATCGGGTCCGCCAGTCAAAACCAAACCATCTGCATCTTTCATAAGTTCTTCTGCTTCTTCGAGCTTGATACCGTAAGCATTTATGCTGTGGATATGTTTGTAGGCTTTTTCGATGTATTGCTGGTATTTTAAATATTTTTCCGAGCCAATTGATTTTGAGAAAACAATTTTCAATGTATCGGCACCAAAAGCGAAAAATATTGAAAGCACAAAAAAGAAACTGATAAAAAATATTGTTCTCATATTACCTCACTATTTAGATGTAATGTTCTTTTCGTGTTCAAAATATTTGCTTGGGTCGTTATCGGGTTTGGTAACATCGAAACGAGCAAACACAAGGCAGTGGTCAGAAATTTTTTCTGCAATTTCTTTCGGGTAAATGGCATAAGTGTTGTAGAGCGAAGTGCTATTTTCAATATATCTTTGTTTTACACTTTGAGTTACAACGATATGGTCAATAGTATAGGCATTTTGTAGTTTACAGCTTTTGAGGTCGGAAGTAAGAAACGAAAGATTTGGATTGGAAATTATCGGAACAAGTGTGTTGAATTTAGTTCTTTTAGGAGTATCGTTGAAATCGCCAATGATAAGCACATCTTGTTCGTTGTTTTGAGCGAGAATTGAATCGGCAAAACGCGAAACAACCTGTGCTTGAAGCATTCTTAAGTTACGGCTCAATTCCATTTTTTCCTTTGTATCGTCGAAACGGGAAGTTGCTTTAAAGTGGACTACGAGAACGATGAAATCGAAGTCCCCTTTTTGAACAGCGAGAAAAATTCCGGGGCGGGTGCGGTCGAGTTCAACCTCCAGCGGGGAATAATCCCCGAGATACTTGACTTTTATGTTTTTTCGGAATAAAAGGCCAACTTTCTGCGGAGCGTTATCCCGAGAAAGATAGAAAGAAAAATCGGGAAGGTATTTGATCAATTTTTCCAGTGCACGAACATTTTCGATTTCTTGAACGCCAACAATGTCGCATTTGCTTTCGTCGATGATTCGAGCAATATTTTTGTAATCCTCTTCGCTTCGTTCAATTCTGTCGTTGTATCCGTCGCCGAGCCATTCGATGTTAAAAGTTCCAATCGATATTTCTTTATCGGATGTTTTTGGGGTTTGTTTTTGAATTTGTTCACGAGAGCACTTTTCACAACTAGTGAAAATCAAAGAAAGAAGAATCAAAACAACAAATTTCAGTTTCATTTTGGTTTATCCGTTATTTTGAACATTTTCAAAATCAATTTTTTGTGGATTAAAACAAATAGATTTCCAATGGCAAAACCTAAAAGTGCACCAGCAAGGACATCCGAAGGATAATGAACGCCGACATATACTTGCGAAAATGCTATCAGAGTTGCCAGTGTATAAAAGTGATACTTGTATTGAGGGAAAAAGTAAGCCAAAATGACTGCTAATGTAAAATTATTCACTGCGTGGGAAGAAGGGAACGATTTCCCCCCTCCACAAGGAACAAGCAAGCGAACATCGGGAAGGCTATGGCAAGGTCTAATTCTTCCCACCAATTCCTTAAGGAAGTGGCTGTTAAACTGGTCAGAAAAAATTATTGCGAGTGCAATTGTTAATATGAGTAATCTTCCGGGAGTTTTGAATTTTGTGGCAAGGAAGTAAATTAAAATTGCATAAGCAATAAACCAGCATTCTTGGGTTCTTAAAAGAACTAAAACCTTATCGAACACTGGATTGGCAAGTGTCTTGTTGATAAAATAGAAAATGCTTAAATCTATTGAGTAAAGGAAATCCAATGTATTTCTCCAAACCTAAATTTGCAAGTTTCTATATGTTAAACTAATAGAAAACTCAAAATTATTAACTTTGAAAATTCTAAAATAAAAAAATGACATAAATGATAGAGAAAGATATTGATTTGTGTGGACTGGGTAATGGTTTAGTTGATTTGCTCTACGAAGTTTCATTCGAAGAGCTTGAAAATTTGGGATTACGGAAAGGCGAAATGAGGCTTGTTGATGCCAGTTTACAGAACAAATTGTTCGAGGTTCTTAAAGGGAAGGAACATCATAAGTGTAGTGGAGGTTCAGCTGCAAATACGATTATTGCTTTTACGCAATTTGGGGGTAAAAGTGCCTACCATACTGTTCTGGGAAATGATGAAAATGGTAGGTTCTATCTGGAAGAGTTTAGAAAGTTGAATATAGAACTTGTTGCCCCGATGATTGATGAACCGACGGGCACTTGCATTGTTTTAATTACCCCCGATTCGGAGAGGACAATGAACACATCGCTTGGAGCCACAGCCCATTTTGGTCCTGAACACATAAACCCAAGCTTTATCGAAAGAGCAAAGTGGATTTATCTCGAAGGGTATAAGTTTACTGCACCCAAAAGCACCCAGGCTCTTTATTACGCAATAGATGTTGCTCGAGCAAGTGGGTCGAAGATAGCTCTCACCCTTTCGGATGTCTTCGTGGTGAACAATTTTTATCCACAGGTGCTTGATTCTGTCCAAAAAGTAGATTTGCTTTTCTGTAACGAACAGGAGGCAAAAGCTTTGGCACAACAGGAAAATTTTGGCGATATTGTCGAATTCTTGAAAAGGCTTGTGCCAAATTTTGTCATAACCCGTGGCGAAAATGGTTCGTTTGCTTGGGTAAACGCTCGCGAATATGAGTTCCAAGCCTACAAAGCTGACCCAATCGATACAACTGGGGCAGGGGATATGTATGCTGCTGGCTTCTTATATGGTTTGATTAAAAAGAACAATGTTGAATTTGCTGGAAAACTTGCTTCTTATGCTTCGGCTCATATTGTTTCCCAATTGGGCGCTCGTTTGAGAATGGACCACAAAATTTTGGTTGAAAAAGTTGAAAACAAATGAGAAGTTTTAGATTTAAGCTGATTTATGTTGTGTTTTTGTTGTTTCTTTTTGGTTGGGCAGAGTCAAATGCTCAAAGTGGTTTGACTTTTAATGAGTTTAAATCGAAGTTGGAGAAGTATTTCAATTCCGAAATGTTGGATGACATCGAAAAGCAAATACCCCAGAAGTCGAAGATTTCGGTTTGGGGATGGGATGTTGGGGATTTTTCGGGCGATAACTACCCAGACCTTGCGTTTTCGATAAAGATTCTCAATGAAAAACGCCGAAATGTGTATGTTTATCTATTCGTTGACCTCGACGGATATTTACAATTAGTTTATTTCGATTCGTACGAATATTTGGAACTTCCGTTGGAGATTGGAGTTTCAATTCATAATAACAAATGCTCGATTACCCAAAAGAAAAAAAATGATTATTGGACATACAAAAGCTACACTTTCGACAATGGAATCATCTATCTTGCCGAGGAGTATTCTTCCCAAAGTATTTTTGGTAATGCACTCGAAACTCGAATAGATTACGAAAAGTGTGAATATAAAATCAATCTTGATTACTTTGATGCCCGAAAAGATAAATTCCAAACCGATTTCTTGTTCATTCCTTCCTACCCACGTTCAAAGCAGGTATTCAAAGGCTATCCTGTGGTTTCTACCGCTGGGAAAGTGGATTACGTGATAAAAGGAAGCTATTATTGGAAGGGAGAAGAAGATGCATCAATGCGAATTAAATCTTCTTTCGACGACCAGTACCTTTATTTTGCGATAAACTTTACCGACGACAACTTTATTCCGCCTGAATGTGATAAATGCGTTGGCGATTTTTTCTCTTTCTGGTTCGATTTTACACCATACAAGAGTACATTGCAAAGAATTTTCAAGCAGGCTGGCAATAAATTTATCCCACGAAGCAACTTCGAGGGTAGCCTGTACGAGATAAAAGTATTCCCCGGAGATTTTTTGGATAAATTGCCCTATGTTGCCTCGGTTAATTCAAGCGAGCCACTCGACGAAGAGCAAATTAAATCGATTTCAAAAATTAAAATTTTTGTCACAAAAGAAGATTCAACAAATTTTGTGCTTAAAGTTCGTTTCCCTTTTTCATTATTTGGTTATGAACGATGTCCAATTGAAAATGAGGCTCCAGTTTACATTGGTTTTAACATTGTTTACCACGATATTGACAATGAATTCAGACCCGAGCAGGAGACATTAATTACGAATTCGATATTCGATGAGTCTCGTCCGTCCACTTTTGGGGAACTTGTTCTGATACCCGATTTTAGGAAGTTCAGTTATTCGAAGAATATTTTTTTAGAGAATATTATAAACTTACTCGAAGGTTTTGGATTTTGAAAAGCGGAACAGATAAGTTTGGGAGCAAAATCCTCCGCGATATTGGACCATATTTGAATCTTGGTTGGCAACTGGTTATTACGATATTAATTTTTGTTCTAATTGGTTACTTTTTGGATAAATGGCTCAAAACAGAGCCCGTTTTTCTGATTATTCTTTCTTTGCTTGGGTGTTTCGTTGCTATGTTCGATTTTATTCGTTCAGTTCTTAAAAAGCGGTAATGAAAGAGATTGTAACTGCCCTCTTGATTTCGCTTTTCAATTTATTCAGTGGGATATTGGTTTATAAGATTCTAATCCGAAAATCTGATAAGATTTTTTATAAATATTTTTTTGGTTCAATACTTTTTAGATATGTAATCAATTTGTTTTTGCTTTGGGCTTGCTTTAAGTTGTTGAATTATGAGAAACTTACATTTGCTTTGAGCTACTTGATTGGAACTTTTTTTGCAATTCTTATTGAAATTATTTATTTAAATAAAAAGTCAAATTTCTTAAATTTGTAATTTATGTTTATTTAAATACAAATTTTGATGGAAGCCGAAGCTGTAATGTCTAATGAAGTCGGTCAACACGAAGCTCAGGGAGCCCATAGTACACATTCAACAGAAATTCCACCTCAGGAAGTTTTTCCTGTTCTACTGGGTACTTTGGGTGAGCATCGAGAATTAAACTTTTTCCATTATCATATTGTCGACTTACCTGTTATCTTATACGACAAGGAATACGGCTTCGATATTTATTCCAACATCGAGAAGATGAAGGAAAGCGGGAAATATGTTCTTTCGACTACCCATAAAATAGTTAAAGCAAATAAACCCGAAGAGACCCCGACATTGGACCTTTCCGTTACGAGCTTGGTTTGCTTCCAGTGGCTTGCGATGATTATACTTCTTGTGGCTTTTTTCCGTGCCGGCAGGAAATATAAAAAGCAACCATTGAAACCACCCAAAGGCTTGCAAAATGTACTGGAAGCCATTTTTGTATTTATTCGTGATGATGTTGTATTGCCAAATATTCCATCACGCAAAGCAGCCTATAGATTATTGCCCTACTTTGTTTCCCTGTTCGTTTTTATTTTGCTGATGAATTTGTTTGGACTGATTCCGGGGGGGCACACTGCCACAGGAGCCCTTGGAACAACAGCGGGACTTGCTCTTACTGCCCTTTTTGTTATCAATGGGACTGCAATTCGCCAAATTGGCTTGAAGAACTGGTTAAAGCATCTTTTAGGTGGGGCACCGTGGTATTTATTTTTCATAATGGTGCCGATTGAAATCATATCGTTGTTTACAAAGCCTTTTGCTCTTACTGTCCGTCTTTTTGCTAATATGACCGCTGGACACGTAGTTTTGCTTTCTCTCGTTGGATTGATATTTTATTTAAAAACGTTTGTGATGGCTGCTGTTGCTGTTCCTTTTTCAGTTTTTATGTATGCTCTTGAATTATTAGTAGCGTTTCTTCAGGCTTTTATTTTCACTATTTTAACTGCTGTGTTCACAGGCTTGGCTATTGGTGAGCATAGTGAACATAGTCATCAAATAGAGCATTGATACGTTTTTGTTCAACAATATTTATTTTATGATTAGGAGGATTTTATGGAGCAGAATTTAGCGAAATTAGGTGCATACCTTGCAGCAGGTATTGGCGCAGGGATTTCTGTCATAGGCGCTGGTTTGGGCATTGGGAAATTAGCAAGCAGTGCCCTTGAATCTTCGGCTCGTCAGCCCGAAGCTTCTGGCGATATCCGTACCACAATGATTATTGCCGCAGCTCTTATCGAAGGTGTTGCACTTTTCTCTTGTGTTATTGCAATGCTTTTGGCTATTAAGTAATTTTTTAAATAGTCATACCAAGACTTCGGTCGAGGTATGACTATTTAACTATTTTGTATTAAAAAACAAAGAAAGGTTACGGAAATGGACTCGCTGTTAAATGTTAATCCGGGTTTGATGATCTGGACAATTTTAAATTTTCTAATCTTTTTATTCTTGCTTGTAAAATTTGGGGCAAAACCAATTTCGAATGCTTTAAAAGCACGTGAAGATTACATTCAAAATAATATTCAAAATGCTGAAAAGTTGAATCAGGAGGCTCAGAAGTTATTAGCCGAAACTCAACAAAAACTTCGCGATGCCCAGAACGAAATGATGGCTATCATTCAAAAGGGGAAACAGCAGGCTGATGAGTTGATTCGTCGGGCAACCGAAGAAGCCGAGAAAGTTCGCAAAGAAAAATTAGACGAAGCGATGCGGGAAATCACCCGAAGCAAGGAATCGGCTTTGATTGAGTTGAAGAAAGAGGTTGCTCATCTTGTTGTTCAAGCAACCGAAAAACTCCTGAAAGAAAAAGTCGATGAGAAAAAGGATTTGGAACTTATTAATCAATATATTGAACAAATCCCAAAAAATTAATGGTTAATTATGGCTGAACAAAAAGTTTCATATCGTTATGCGAAAGCGATTTTGGACACTGCCAAAAGCGAAGGGCAAGAAGAAAGAGTTTACGAGGACTTCAGGCTTGTTAATTTGATTTTAAAATATGTACCTGAATTGATGAGCATTGCAAAAAAGCCTTTGATTTCATCTTTACGGAAGAAAAAACTTTATAATGAAATTTTTTCCGAAAAAGTTTCCCAACTCACACTGAACTTTTTTCTTTTCCTTGTCGATAAAAACAGGGATTACTTAATCCCAAGCATAATCAAACAATACGAGAGACTATATTTTGAACTTAAAAATATTTTGCCTGTTGAAATTTTTTTAGCAAGAGATTTTGACGATGAATTAAAAAACAAACTTGTAAAGAAGTTAGAAGAAACTACTGGGAAAAAAGTTATTCCAAGATTTATTATAGACCCTAAAATAATCGGTGGATTTAAAATTAAAATCGAGGACTGGGTTTTCGACACTACATTGAAGAATAAACTTGATTCTTTGTATCAAGAACTTGTTTCGAATATTAAAGTAAATTAAATAGAGAGGAAGATATGTTCGATGTTCGACCCGAAGAGGTATCGGCAATATTAAGGCGGCAATTATCGGGCTTCGAAAAAGAAGCCGACATTTACGAAGTTGGAACTGTGCTCCAAGTTGGCGATGGTGTGGCGCGGGTTTATGGCTTGACCAAGGCTATGGCTGCCGAATTGGTCGAGTTCCCGAATAATCTTTATGGGATGGTTTTGAATTTGGAAGAGGACAACGTTGGCGTGATTCTATTTGGCGACGACCGGCTTGTGAAGGAAGGGGATTTGGTCAAGCGTACCGGTAGGGTTGCTTCGGTTCCTGTTGGAAAAGAATTGTTGGGGAGAGTTGTTAATCCTTTGGGGCAACCTTTGGATGACAAGGGACCGATAAACGCCAAGCAATTCCTTCCAATTGAGCGAAAGGCTCCTGGGGTTATCTTCCGTCAACCCGTGAAAGAACCACTGCAAACCGGTTTGAAAATGATCGACGCATTGATTCCTATTGGACGGGGACAAAGGGAGTTGATAATTGGCGACCGTCAGACGGGTAAAACGGCAATCGCTATCGATACGATAATCAATCAGAAGTTTACCCATACCGAAAGAGCAAAAGAACTCGGGATACAGCCTGTTTACTGTATTTATGTTGCAATAGGTCAAAAAGGCTCTACGGTTGCCAACGTTGTTGCTACTTTGGAAGAATATGGGGCAATGGAATACACAATCGTGGTTGCTGCGAATGCTTCCGACCCGGCACCGTTGCAATTTATTGCTCCTTATTGTGGATGCTCGATGGGTGAGTATTTCCGCGACAATGGGATGCACGCTTTGATTATTTACGATGACTTGTCCAAGCAGGCGGCTGCCTATCGTCAAGTTTCGTTGTTGTTGCGTCGACCTCCGGGACGAGAGGCATATCCCGGTGATATCTTTTATCTTCATAGCCGTTTGCTGGAGCGTGCAGCAAAATATGCCGACGAATATGGTGGTGGCTCGTTGACCGCCCTTCCAGTTATTGAAACACAAGCAGGCGATGTTGCGGCATACATTCCAACAAATGTGATTTCTATTACCGATGGTCAGATATATCTCGAACCGAACTTGTTTAACGCTGGTATTCGTCCTGCAATGAATATTGGTATTTCGGTTTCGCGAGTTGGTGGGAACGCCCAGATTAAAGCAATGAAGAAAGTAGCTGGTCCGTTGAAATTGGAGCTTGCTCAATATCGTGAACTCGAAGCTTTCGCCAAGTTTGGGTCCGACTTGGACAAAGCAACTCAGCAACAATTGCGGCGTGGTGCACGATTGACCGAAATACTAAAACAAAAGCAATATAAGCCATTACCAGTTGAAAAGCAGATTGCACTTCTTTGGACTGCTACCAATGGTTATCTCGACAATTTGCCAATCGAGATTCTATCTACTTTCGAGACCGAATTCTACGAGTTTATGGATATGAAGTATTCAAATGTTCTTGAGTCTATCATTAGAGTAAAAGATTTAACAGATGAGATAGTTGCTAATTTGAAAGCAGCAGTTGAAGATTTTGTCGAAGTGTTCAAAAAGAAACATAATTTGAAATGATTTTACTGACAGGGGGAGCAGGATTTATCGGTTCCTGCTTCCTAAAAATTTTAAATGAAAATGGTTTGGACGACATCCTTGTCGTTGACCATTTAGGGTCGAGCGACAAGTGGAAAAATCTTCTTGGGAAAAAATTCTACGACTTTTTGGATAAACAGCAATTTCACAATCTTATCGAAAATGGCAAGGTAAGTAAATTCCCTTTTGATACTATTTTCCATTTTGGTGCTTGTACAAATACGCTCGAATCCAATGCTGATTATTTAATAGAAAACAATTATCATTATAGTGTAAAACTTGCTCGATATTCTGTTGAAAGGGGTATTCGATTTATTTATGCGAGTAGTGCTGCGACCTACGGGATTGGTTCGTTTGGCTACGATGATGATTTGGTGTTTGAACTTCGCCCTTTGAATCCTTACGGGTTTTCGAAATATCTTTTCGATTGTTGGGTTGTAAGGAATGGCTTGGATAAATCTTTCGTTGGCTTAAAGTTTTTTAATGTTTTCGGTCCGAATGAATATCACAAAGGCGAAATGGCAAGTATGGTTTTTAAATCCTTTAACCAAGTGAATAGTATTGGAAAGATTCGTCTTTTTAAATCGAATGACCCGAAGTTTCCCGATGGTGAGCAAAAACGCGACTTTGTTTATGTGAAGGATGTTGTTCAAATTATTTGGAAAATATATAATTCTAACGTTACGGGAATTTTTAACATTGGTACCGGGCAAGCTCGCTCTTGGAATGAACTTGCTAACGCTGTTTTTAGGGCTATGGGCATTGAGCCTGCTATCGAGTACATAGATATGCCAAAAGAATTGTACGACCAATACCAGAATTTCACGCAGGCAAAAATGGATAAACTTTTTTCTAAAATTGGGACATACGAATTTTTGTCCCTAGAAAATGCTGTTGATGATTATATCAAAAATCATCTTACAAAGGATTGGATTTATTATTAGGAGAAGTAATGGCTACATTAAGAGATATTAAACGAAGGATAGGTGCTGTTGCAAATACTGCGAAAATCACGCAGGCGATGCGAATGGTTTCGTCTGCTAAATTGAAAAGAGCCCAAGAAGCCATTATCAACGCAAGACCTTATTCTTTTTTGCTCAAAAGCAATCTTGAGAGGTTGATTGGTTCAATTGGCGAAGAATATTATCATCCTTTGTTGGAACACAGAACCGAAATCAAGAATATTTGTTTGGTGGTTATTACTTCCGACCGTGGTCTTTGCGGCAGTTTTAATTCTAATTTGATTCGTTTTGTTGGGAAAACAATCAACGAGGAGATAAAACCAAAGTATCCTAATGCCCGAATTTCGATGATTAGGATTGGGAAATGGGGAATTTCGGGTATTAAATTTGGCGATATCGATTATATCAAAAACATTTCGGGTATTTCGGGGCGAATCGATTACAATGTGGTTGACGAGATTTCCAAGTTCATTATCAATGGTTATGTCGAAGGAACATTCGACAAAGTGGTTTTCTTTTTCAATGAATTCAAGAATATTCTGATTCAAGTTCCAAAGTATTTCAATCTTTTGCCATTTGAAAGAAGCACAGAAGTCGAAAGCTATTTTAAGCCAAAAGACAAGCATTCAGTAGAGAATCAAAAAGTTTTACAAAAAAATCTTATTTACATTTTTGAACCCGACCAGAAAACAATTCTCGATAAGCTTTTGCCTTTGTACATCGAGAATCAGATACTAAGAATCCTGATGGAATCTAATGCCGCTGAGCATGCTGCCCGCCGAATGGCAATGGAAAACGCAACAAACAATGCAAAAGAATTGATAAAGCATTTAGAGTTGGTTTACAACAAGGAGCGACAAGCCGCAATAACCAAAGAAATGCTCGAAATTGTTGGCGGCGCCAACGCACTTAAGGGGCAGTAAGAATCATTTTGAATAAGTTATTTCTTCCTTTAAAAATTATAAAAAACTGATAGATTGCAGGTTTTAGGGTTATTGCTAATCTATAATTTTCGTTTTGTCTGTTTTTCCATATTTGAGGGAATAACAGAACTTTTATTGTTCTTTTTAGGATGTTTAAATTTTTCTAACTCGTTCTCTAATTTAACAACTCGTTTTATTAACCTCTTTACCACAAAGAGAAGTTCCTGGTTATAAGCTTTTTATCTATTTGTATAACCCTTGAATGCAAAATTATACAAGCCTATTTTAAAAATAATTTTTTTTTTTACAAGTAAATTATCTAATTTAATTTTTGAGTAGTTACAAAAGTAATAATTTTGTTCAACTCAAAACATTGGAGGTAATATGCAAAAGAAAGAATTCCTCTTAAAAACAGGGAGCCTCATTTGCTCCATAAGAGTATCTTTGATGAGCCTCATTTTTGGACTCTCGACAATTTTAAATTCTTTTGCTCAATCGCCGGATTGGCTTTGGTCAAGATCTGCTGGAGGAACTTCTGGTGAAATAAGCCGTAGTGTAGCCACCGATTCCAGTGGAAATGTTTTTGTTACTGGTAGATTTAGTAGCTCGACCCTTTCCTTTGGCTCTTACACGTTAACGAATGCAGGTGGTACTGATATTTTTTTAGTAAAATATGACTCTAATGGTAATGTCCTTTGGGCAAAATCTGCCGGCGGAACTGGTTATGATTGGGGCACGAGTGTAGCTACCGATGCCAACGGAAATTGCTATGTTACCGGTTATTTTAGTAGTTCATCAATCACCTTTGGCTCTTCATTAACGAATGCTGGTGACGAAGATATTTTTCTTGTAAAATATGATGCAAATGGGAATGTTCTTTGGGCAAGATCTGCTGGTGGAACTTCTGGTGAAAGAAGCTATAATGTAGCCACCGATGCCAGTGGAAATGTATTTGTTACCGGTTATTTTCATAGCTCAACCATCTCCTTTGGCTCTGACACGTTAAAGAATACGGGGCTTGATGATATTTTTGTTGTAAAATATGATGCAAATGGGAATGTTCTTTGGGCAAGATCTGCTGGTGGAACTGATGAGGATTTTAGCAAAAGTGTAGCCACCGATGCCAACGGAAATTGCTATGTTACAGGTCCTTTTTGGAGTCCATCCATCGCCTTTGGCTCTGACACGTTAAGAAATGCAGGTTATAGCGATATTTTTCTTGTAAAATATGATGCCAATGGTAATGTCCTTTGGGCAAAATCTGGTGCAGGATTCTTTTCGAGTGAGAGCAATTGTGTAACCACCGATCCTAACGGAAATTGCTTTGTTACCGGTGATTTTGATACATACATCACCTTTGGCGAATACTCGTTAGGGCATCCTGGTATTGGCACCGGTATGTTCCTTGTAAAATATGACCCCAATGGTAATGTTCTTTGGGCAAAAACTGCAGACGGCGGAATAGATGACCAAGCTTCTAGTGTAGCTACCGATGCCAGTGGAAATGTATTTGTTACCGGTTCTTTTCTGAGTATCTCCTTTGGCTCTTACCATTTAACGAATGCGGGTGGTTATGATATTTTTCTTGTGAAATATGACGCCCATGGTAATGTTCTTTGGGCAAAATCTGCTGGGGGAGATGGTGATGATAGGGGCGTTAGTGTAGCCACCGATGCCAGTGGAAATGTATTTGTTAACGGTCATTTCTATAGCTCAACCATCTCCTTTGGCTCTGATACGTTAACGAATCAAGGTTATAATGATATGTTTCTTGCAAAGTTAGGTAATACACCTAATAGTATTAATGAAAAACCATTATTATCGGATAATATGGTAATATATCCTAATCCAAACTCAGGAGAGTTTACACTTAGTTTTACAGCCCAGCAATGCGGTGAAGCAGAAATAAAGGTTTTAGATATTCTTGGTAACACAGTTTATAACGAAAAATGCTTTATTGCCCAAGATAACTATGCCAAAGAATTTAACTTAGGAAAAATAACATCGGGAATTTATATTCTCCAAGTTAAAGTAGGCGAAAAAATATACAATTACAAATTAGAAATTATGAATTAGGTGTAAAATTTCACCACGCTGTTAATGGAAACATTCCTATCCCTTTGTGAAGTTGAGCGTAGCCCAAGCAATCTAAAAAATAAATGAGATGTGTATTCCGTAGGGGCGACCGGCCGGTCGCCCCTACAACGAATTGATATTTCAAATTTGCCCGTTGGAGTTTATTTAGTTCAAATAGGAAATTATACGGAAAAATTTGCGGTAGTTAGATTAAAAATTTTGTATTTTTAAATAGTAAAAAAATTAATATTTTAAAATTGTTGTTAGTCAAAATTTGCTAAAAGGAGGTAGTTTTATGCTGAAAACTCGATACTACTTTCTGTTGTTCGCTGGTTTCGTCGGATATATGTTTATCAGTGGAGGTTCTTTTGTCTACGGGCAAAATACCTCTTCCGACAGCAGCGGGCATTTCTTCTGGGTCAATGGTGGGGTTGGTGGCAGTTTGGTCCATGGCGGACTTGGTTCGCATCCAGGTGCGCCGTCGTTCGGGGGGAGTTTATCCCGAAATATGCAATAAAGAAATTTAATTTTTCATAATTTTAACAAAAATAATAGGTTGCCGGGATGAAAGAATTAACTAAAAAAGTTGAGCAGTTAGAGTATGAGTTTACAGATAAACAAGTAAGTCCGTGGGGAAGATTAAGATTAATATCAGCATTGTTTGCGTTGAAAATATCGATAATTTTTTTTCCCTTTGGATATCTCTAATGCATAATTCGGGTTTAAATGATTAATTTCGTTAGGCAAGTTTAGTGCTTTGTCGAACGAATTTACTTTTGAAGCGTTTTTTGAAGAATAAAAAAAAGGGAGGCTGGTTGCCTCCCCAAAGTCGCGTGTGGGTACCCAAGAACTTTATTAATATTTGTCTTGGTAATTTCGAGAATTGCTCGAGCGCGAAAAATTCCGCTGTGGTCTTTCTTGTTGTATCGCCTCGTTGACCAAAATGTTTCTGCCACCAAATTCCTTGCCGTTCAGCTCTTGAATTGCAACTTTGCCTTGCTCAGCGTTCATTTCGACAAAACCGAAGCCACGCGAACGTCCTGTTTGGCGATCGCGTACTATACGAACAGATTCGACTTCCCCGTACTGGGAAAAGAGATTCTCGAGTTCCTCTTGTGTGGTCGAGAAACTGAGATTTCCAACATAGATATTCATAAAAAGAACCTCAAATAGTTAATAATAAAACCTCAAATCCCCTCTTTAACTTCGAAAGAAATTAAAGGAAGGAATTCAAAAACAAAATTAAGAAAATTTATTTACAAAATAATTATAATTATGAAAAAATTTTTAAAATCTTTTTTTATTTTAGTTTTTATAAATTTTCGTTTTGCAATGGAAATCCCTTTTTTTAGTGTTATTATTACTACATTTAACAGATATGGATTGGTTCAAAGGGCGATAGAATCATTGCTTCGGCAAAGCGAAAAGCAATGGGAAGCGATTATTGTTGACGATGGGAGCAACGACAAGACTTTTGAATATTCTGTTTCGTTGTGTAGAACCGATTCCCGCTTCTCTTTTGTTTATCAAAGCAATCGTGGCTCTGCGTTTGCAAGGGAAACAGGTTTAAAACTTGCAAACGGTAGGTATGTTACTTTTCTGGATTCAGATGATGAATATGAGGTCGACCATTTGCTCTTTCGGAAAAGAATTTTGGTTGAGAATCCGTTTATTGATTTCTTGTATGGTGGGTTTAGGGTTATTGGGTCGAATTTAGTTCCCGATTTGCATAACCCAAAGAAATTGATTCCCTTGGAGCAGTGTGTGGTTGGCGGAACCTTCTTTATTCGAAGAACCTCACTTGCTCGTCTTGGAGGTATTCCCAAACTCGAATATGCCGAAGATGCTCGACTATTCGAATTAGCCCGAAGGGAAAAACTTGTTATCAAAAAAGTAGATTTTCCAACTTACATTTATCATCGTGACCACGAAAGTTCTATTACAAAAGATTTGATGTTATGAACACGAAAGCAAAAGTAAAAAAAATTATCTCTATTTTGGAAAAAGAATTTCCTGATGCACGAATCCGATTGAATCATTCCAATCCATTTGAATTACTTGTGGCGACGATACTTTCGGCACAATGCACAGACGAAAGAGTGAACATCGTAACAAAGGAATTGTTTTCGAATTACAAAACTCCACGGGATTTTGCAAATCTTCGACCCGAAGAATTGGAAAAGTTGATTTTTTCTACTGGATATTACAAGTCGAAAGCCAAGCATATAATCGAATGTTCACGGATTATCGAGAAGGAATTCAATGGACAAGTCCCTTCGGAAATTGAAACACTTTTGAAGTTGCCGGGGGTAGGCCGCAAGACAGCAAATGTGATTCTTTCGCATTCATTCGACAAACCGGGCATCGTTGTCGATACACATGTGATTAGAATTACAAATCGTTTGGGCTTGGTGAATACAAAGAACCCCGAAAAAATAGAATTTCAATTGATAGAAATTGTGCCAAAGGATAAATGGGTAGTGTTCACTCATCTATTGATTGCACACGGTCGAAAATTTTGTACAAGTCGCAATCCGAAATGCGATATATGTCCCATTCATTCATTTTGTGACCATTATAAAGATTTAGTGTAACTTTACTATTTTAATTGTGTTATTTATTTTTCGTTTTGGAGGATTTTTGTATGAAGAGATTATTACTCTTTTTCATCATTTTTTTGGCAAATTTTAGCCATTTAATTTCGAAAATAGATATTGTAAAAGACAGTCGTGGAACAGACTTTTGGCTCACCTTCCTTCCAAATTATCATAATAATTACTACGCTCCAGACCCTAAGTTGAAATACGGCGATTCGTTGTATATATTTATAGCCTCGCAAGAGCCAACACGAGGGAAAATAGAGTATAAGGACCAAGAAGGAGTTCCATTTGTCTATGAATTTGAAATTACCGACCCATCGAAAATGCATATTTTCAGTGTCCCAAGCTATTATTTCGAATTGAAAGGATTTAATCTAAGCGGTATAATCGTCGAACAAAATAATAAAGATTGCCAAAATGAGAGAATAAGTCCAAATTCATTTCATATAACAACAGAAAAAGAAGTTTCTGTTTATGCGTTGAACCAAGCAGTTAAGACATCTGATGCTTTTATGGTTTTACCTACTGATGTTTTGGGTAAAAGATACTTTATCTTATCATATAATTCCGATGGCTCATTTGGTTTTCCCACGACGATTGAAGGGAGTAGCACCCCATCCCAATTTGCAATTGTTGCTACTGAAGATAGCACTTATGTTTCGATTTATCCTGCTTGCGAAACTTTCGGAAAGGGTTTCCAGTATCAGCAAGTATTTATGAATCGTGGAGATGTTTATCTCGTACAGGCAAGCATTACCTATGCATATCAAAATAATGATTTAACAGGAACCGAAATTGTTGCATCTAAGCCAATTGCAGTTTTCTCGGGTCATCAGCGGGCAACAGTGCCAATTTCCACAAAAAAACAAACCAGTAATCCATCGAGAGATATTTTAATTGAGCAACTGCCGCCCGTCTCTACTTGGGGCAAAAATTCAATTGTTATTCCATTAGCGAAGTCATCCAACGAATCCTCGTTGGGTAACAATCTTTTCCGCGTGCTGGCAGCCGAAGATAATACTGATATTTATATCGATGGTGTTAGAGTTGCAACTCTTAAGCAAGGTGGCTTTTACGAGGGTAATCTCAATAGACCTTATTACATTGCTTCGAACAAGCCAATTTTGGTTGGAGTTTTTAAGAAAACTTGTGGTTCAGGTGGAACCTCTCTTGGCGACCCGTTTTTTGCAATTATGCCTCCAGTTGAACAATATATGGATGAGTATAGGGTTATTAATTCACAAGCTTATGAATATGATTTTGGTGATTATGGGAAAGTTTATCAAGAGCAATATATTTCCATAATTATACCAAAAGTTTCTTGGCAGAGTTTGCGAATCGACAATTCTTCGCTTGCACTGGCAGATATTAAAGATGTTCCCAGTAGTGAATATGTTTACGCAACAATTCGGGTTAGCGATGGTGTTCACTACATAAAGGCAGACACGGGATTTGGTGTGCTAATTTACGGCTATGGTGGTGCGAATTCTTATGGCTACATTGGTGGAAGCAATTATCTTATTTTGAATTATCTTGAGCCACAAATTACAACTTTGAAGGTAGATACTTGCTTTGTGAGCAAAGGAATTGCATATAAAAACAGACCCAGAGATGCAGCGCTTCGGGATTTTGTAGTCGTCGACTCTTTGCTGTTCAATGCTGAACTTTACCAGATGGAAAACCGCTCCGATACGATTAAATTTGCCTTTCGTTTGTCGGAAAAATTCAAAGATGGCCGCTACGGTGTTTATGTTGTTGATACAATGAATCTTGTAAGCCAATTGCTTGTTGAATGGATTCGTGGGTTTACGCTCGGGGTCGAGGGCAAACAACCCGGGGAAGTTATTTCTATTTCCGGTGAAACAGCGACAGGCAAGGATTTTTGCTTCGATTTGCCGATTGTTAATTTTGGACTATTTCCGCAGAATTTAAATGCCTTGTATCTAAAAAACACAAAAATTTTCCCCAAAAACTTTTCGCCACAATCTGTGGAACCTTCGCAAAAAGTGAATTTTCAGTTCTGCTTTACATTTCCAAGCGATACAATTATTGTGGATACTCTGGTTATCGAAAACGAATGCGCTCAGATTCTAGTAGCGGCAGTTAATGTTACTTTTGCTACCGATAAGTTTCCACCAAAAGTTCTTTTCTCTTCCGATAGTTGTATGCAAACTATAGAAATTATTGTTGCCGATTCACTCTCTTTCGATAAAGGTTTGAAGAGTGTTGAAATAACCGAAAAGTTGAATTGCGAAACAGATATAATCAACGAATTTCCACGAAAAGCAAAGATTAATATAAGAATCATTGATTTTCGGAAAGATGCTTATATAAAGATAGTTTCGGAGGATTTAGCTGGGAACAAAATTGAGTATGAAAAAGAAATACCCGGCTTTACTTTATCGTTTGCACGGGATTTTGAATCTCCTGTTCAGATTGGGAGTTGTTTCTTGGGCGATATTGCCTGTGCCGAGCTACCTTTGTTTAACAATGGCCGAAATCTTTTGATTATTGATAGGGCTTATTTCCTGCGGAACTTGGAATTCAGTGTTGCTCCGAGTTCTTTACCAATTGTAATCCCCCCACGGGGTAAGATCGATTTTCGCTATTGTTTTAATCCTTTAACCTCGGGGAATATAGTCGATACGCTTGTAATAGAATATACACCTTTTTGTATCTCAATGAAAATCCCCTTTGTGGGCGCTGGCAAAACAATTGACTTAACCACGAATTCCAATTGCAACGTTCCGTTATCGAGCAAAATAACTTCGAGAACTAACCAAAGTGGTTCTGTTCAAGTTTATCCAATCCCTGTGACTGATATTCTTTATGTCGATACTTCGCCATTGTCCGATTTGGCTTGCCAAATACAAATTTTTGACATTTTAGGCAGATTGTTATTCGAAAAAGTTTTTGAAAAAGGTATGGGTCTGCTCGAATTAGACCTACGGAATCCATCTCCCGGGATGTATTCTCTGATAATGAAATTCGAAGGGGGACTGATAAAAAGAACAAATTTTGAAAAATTCTAATTTCGGATTAATATTTTTTCATAAATTTCGTTTTAAGCATTTTATAAATTGTAAAGAAAGATGAGAAGAGCAATAACAATTTTCGTAGCAGTAGTTTTTGGTGTTGTAGCTGGGATGTATTTTTCTCCCTTGATTTCCACGGACAATATCTTCCAGCAAATAAAGAAAATAGATAAAGTTTTAAATATTGCGGCAAAGAATTATTTGGAGCCGGTCGATACCCAAAAACTTACCGAAGCTGCAATCAAGGGGCTGTTGAGCGAGCTCGATGTCCACAGCGTATACATCTCTGCCGAGGAAATGAAACGGGTTAACGAAGATTTTCAGGGGAGTTTCGAAGGAATTGGTGTCGAATTCGATATAATAAACGATACAATAGTCATTGTTTCGCCAATACCGGGAGGACCAAGCGAGGCTCTGGGTATTCGTTCTGGGGATAAAATTGTTAAAATCGACGGCGAAAGTGCAATTGGTCTCTCTCGCACGGATGTGCCCAAAAAGCTGAAAGGACCCAAGGGAACAGTAGTCGAAGTAGACATAAAACGGGAAGGTGTCAAAGAACTACTTCATTTTCGCATTGTGCGGGACAAGATTCCCCTGAATACTGTCGAAGCAGCCTTTATGGTCGATGGAACTGACATCGGGGTTATTGTTGTGAATCGGTTCGCAGCTACTACCCACAATGAACTTGTTCAGGCGTTGGAAAAGCTCACTCAAATGGGAATGAAGAAGTTGGTGTTAGACCTTCGTGGAAATCCCGGCGGATACTTGAACCAAGCTTTCCTTATGGCAGAAGAATTTATCCGTGCTGGCGATACAATTGTCTATACCAAAGGAAGGCTCCCCGAATTCGATGAGGTATACATTTCCAGCGGTGCTTCGGTGTATGCAAATTTGCCATTAATTGTCTTGATTAATTCAGGTTCGGCGTCGGCGAGCGAAATCGTTTCGGGCGCAATACAGGATTTAGACCGTGGGCTGATTGTTGGCGAAACTTCTTTTGGCAAAGGTTTGGTTCAACGACAATACGACCTTGGTGATGGTTCTGCATTTCGATTAACCATTGCAAAGTATTATACTCCATCGGGCAGATGCATTCAACGTCCCTACAAGGATAAAGACAAGTATCGTCATTTGGTTGGCAGGCTGGAACTCGAAGAAGGCTCGTACATCTACGATGCTTATAATAAAATAATCTCGCAAGTTAAGAGGATGAATGATACAATAAAGAATGCGAAAGATAGAATTAATATTGATTCGCTTCCGATTTATTACACTCGCTCGAAAAGAGTGGTTTTTGGCGGCGGGGGAATAACACCTGATTACATTATTAAGTCGGACACGATTACGAGGATGACCGCAACTATTCGTAGCCAGAATTTGTTCTTCGAATTCATCGACAAGTCTTTGAAGAAAGAAGTCGAAAGAATTCGCAACCAATATAAAGATTTTAAAGATTTCAAAGCAAATTATGTCATTTCGGAGCAAATTTTAAATCAATTCCGTAAGTTCGTCGAAGAAAAGAAAATTGAAGTGAAGGATAGCGATTGGAATACCGATAAAGAATATATTGGTGTATATTTGAAAGCTCAACTTGCTCGGAGTGTTTGGACCCGAGAACAATTCTTGGAAATTCTTTTCACCGTCGATAATCAATTCAAAAAAGCATTGGAACTTTTCCCCGAAGCAATTAAAATTGCTAAATTGAAATAGAAAATATTAGGTTGGTTAATTAATTTGTGCCAGTCTTTGGACTGGCACTTTTGTTTTTTTACGGTCATTTAATCAACCGAAAAATTCGCAGAAGATTACGGAAACTTTTGAGTAGATGAATTTTCCCTTTTAATTCATTCCGAATGGTTTTGTTAAACGAAAAATATTTAGCAAATTGCTTTGTTGTTAAAATGGATTTGGAAATGAAAGGGGTTTTGCAAGAGTTTTTCGAAAAGCAGTTCAGAGTGGAAACAAGTGTTCGCAAGCCAATTCCTTTCGAGAGTTTTCTCGAGATGATTTCCGAAAATCCCTCGCTTTATTTGCGCGACATTTTTCAGTTCTTTTACGATATGGTTTTTTCTTATGTCAAAGAAGAGAAAGCCGATAGTGAAATTAGCGGTGCGTTTTTCAACAAGTATAACATCGATAATCTTCTTGCTGTGAACTGCGAAAATCCCTTTTACGCAGACCCAATCTTTTCTGAACGCTTCATCGATTTGGTTAAGTCTTTCAAAAAAAGAACAATCCAAAACCATTTGATTCTTTTCGAAGGACCGCCGGGAAGTGGAAAATCAACATTTCTAAACAATCTGATTAGTAAAGTCGAGGAATACGGAAGGTCTGACGATGGTATTATGTTCAAAACCTACTGGCGAATCAACACAGAAGTAATTCAGGATGCAATGAAACAAGGTGACCTGTTCAATGTTTTTACTGACGAAACAAATAATGTGGCGTTAGAACAGCGGTTGATTTCCGAAGACATTAAGAAGCGGAAATCTATTGACTTTTCCTGCCCTCGCCACGACCACCCAATTCTTCAAATTCCAAAGAACTTGAGGCACGAATTGTTGGATAAAGTCATCAAAGACAAAAAATTCAAACGAAAACTTTTTGAGGACAAGGAATACGAGTGGGTTTTCAAAGAAATGCCTTGCAACATTTGTCAGTCGATTTACAATGTTTTGCTCGACAGGTTGAAAAATCCATTGGAAGTGTTCAAAATGATTTATGCTCGGCGTTCTGTATTCCGCCGATTGTTTGGAGTTGGCGTTAGCGTGTTCAATCCCAGCGACCCGCTTGTTGTTGAACCATTCAGGAATCAGTTTATTGAGGATTATTTGAGGACATTGCTTCGCACCGATAATATAGATTTTGTGTTTTCCGACCTTTCATTCACGAACAACGGCGTTTATGCTTTGATGGACATTAAAGAAAGGAACTTGGAAAGGCTTTTCCGTTTGCATGGGATTATAAGCGATGGAGTTCATAAGGTTGGACTTATCGAAGAGCATATCAAATCACTGTTTATTGGCTTGGTAAATCCCGAAGACAAAGCAAAATTTATCGATGTTCAATCCTTCCGAGATAGAATAATTTATGTTAGAATTCCTTATGTGCTCGATTACAAGACCGAAATTCAAATTCTTAAAAACAAATTTGGCGAAGTAGTTTTCCAGAAGTTTTTGCCCCATACCCTTGAACTTTTTGCCAAACTAATCGTCGCAACCCGATTGGATAAAAACAATGAGTCGTTGAGGAAATGGATTCCCGACCCATTAAAATATGATAAGTTTTTGGATAAGTCCTATTTGCATCTTAAAATTTTAATCTTTTCGAACGAACTGCCACGATGGATAGAAGATAGCGATGTTAAGAAGATTGATTCATCCTTGCAAAAATCCATTCTTAAAGCCTCCGAATCCGATGGTTTCAAAGGCATTTCAGGTCGCCAATCACTGCAACTTTTTGGTGATTTCCTCGAAAAACATCAAAACGAGGTTAATTTGGTTACAATGGAAATGATTGTCGATTTCTTCACTTCGGTAGATGTTCCAGAATTTAAAGAAGTTCCACAGGATTTAATCGTTGTACTTGCAAATGATTACGATTACACTATCACACAAGAAGTTAAGGAATCGATATACTTTTTTAACAAGGAAGAGATTGAAAGTCAAATTGTCAATTACCTTTTTGCTGTGAATTTCGACATAGGAGAAACAATCCGCTCGCCATATACAAACGATGAGATTCAGGTCAGCGAAGAATTTTTCCGAAATTTTGAAAAGGCTATTCTTGGCGACGATGCCACTACTTTCGAGATGAAAAAGTTTAGGGAAGAGACCCAACATATTTATGTCAATACCACATTGTCCCAAGAGATTAATCTTTACGGCAAGAAAATTACCGAAACACAGCAATTTAAGGAGTTGTATCAGCGATTTACAAATAACTTAAAAGAAAATGCTCTTGCTCCTTTTTCGAGCAACATTAATTTTAAATCTGCGTTAAAAGAATACAACACACCCGGCTTCGACAAGTATGACGAAACAATTAAAAGGAGCATAAAGTTTCTTGTTGAAAATTTGACTCAAAAGTATTCATACACAACCGAAGGAGCTATTCAAATTGTTGAATATCTTCTGGAACACCAGTTGGACAAAAAGTATTGAAATTAGCTTTTATTTAACCCTTGAGCCGGGTGGAATATCTGCAAGTGTTGTGATTAAAGTAAGTTTCGAGCCGTCTTCGGTGCTGGCTGCGAGCAACATACCCTCGGATTCAACTCCCATAAGTTTTGCCGGTTCAAGGTTTGTAACCACAACAATTGTTTTTCCAACAAGTGCTTCGGGTGAATAGTGTTCCCCTATGCCTGCAACAATTTGCCGTCGCTCGTCCCCAATATCAATAATAAGCTTAACCAGTTTCTTTGACTTTTTGATTTTTTCGGCTTCGAGTATTTTAGCTGTCTTTAATTGTATTTTCGAAAAATATTCGTAGGAAATCATATTTTTCTTTTCCTCTTCGAAAATTTGCTCGGGCGATTTACCGAGTTTGCTGATTTGCTTTTCGATAATTTTGTCTTCGATTAACGGGAAAAGGATTCCGGGATTGCCGATTTTACTTCTCGATTTTAAATGAAATTCAAATGCATTTGACCAGACGTCATCGCCTCCAAATCCAAAGTTTGGTTCTCCCGTGATTGGTTCCAGCGACAAAGCCTCGAATATTTTCCTTGTTGTGAAAGGGATTATCGGCGAGAATAAAATGGCAAAGGAATAAAGCAGTTGGGAACAAATGAACAATGTCTTTGCACATTCTTCGGGTTTTTCCTTGTATGTTTTCCAAGGTTGCTCATCGTTGAAGTATTTATTTGCTGAACGGCTTGCATTCATTATTTCGGATACGGCATCCCGTAATCTGAAATTAAAAATAAGATTTGTAGCATTCTTTTGTGAACTTGCTACGCCTTTGATTAGTTCAATTTCGTTCCTTTTTAAAGTTGTGAATTTACTTGGATCAAGGCTTTCCTCGTTGTAATACGAATAGAAAGCAATTTTCCATTCGTCGGGAAGGTCTTTATATTTTTCTGGTAGCTCTGGAATTTTTCCTTCGAAATATTTTGAGATAAATTGAACGACTCGGTTAATGAAATTTCCAAAAATGCCAGCCAATTCGCTGTTGTTCCGGGTTTGGAAGTCTTTCCACGAAAAGTCTGCATCCTTTGTTTCGGGCAAATTGCAAGCAAGTGCATATCTTAAAGCATCAATCGACGAGGTATAGGGAAAATCGGAAAGAAATTCAATCAAATCGATTGTCCAATGCCTCGACTTCGAGAATTTTTCGCCTTCCAAGTTCAAAAATTCGTTTGCAGGGACATTTTCGGGCAGAATGAAGCCATCGTTTCGGGCATAAAGCATTGTTGGGAAAAGCAAAGTGTGAAATACGATATTGTCTTTCCCAATGAAAGCAATGTAATGCGTTGTAGGGTTTTTCCACCAGTTATCCCAGTCTTCGTGCAGTTCCAGTTTTTTGGCTTTAAGTTCATTCATCAGATGCTTGGTTGCAGAAATGTAGCCAAGGACGGCTTCGAACCAAACATACATAACCTTGCCTTTTGCCTTTTCGGGGTCGATGCCTTCGATTCCTTCGATGGAAACGCCCCAAGAAAGGTCTCGTGTGATGGCTCGCTCTTTCATTCCCTGCTTAAGCCAGCTTCGGCTTTGCTGAGCAACATTCTCTTTCCAGTGGCTTGCGTGTTGTTCAATGTAGTCTTCCATAAAGTTTTGAAAAAGGTCGAAGCGAAAGAACCAGTGAGTAGTTTTTTTGACGATTGGTTTTTGTCCTGTTATTAAGCTTTTTGGGGAAATCAAATCTAATTGGTTGTAGTAGGCACCGCAATTTTCGCACTGGTCGCCACGGGCTTTGTTGTAGCCACAATTTGGACAAACGCCTTCGACATAGCGGTCGGGAAGGAACATTTGGGCAACGGGGTCGAAGAATTGTTCCTCTTCCTTTGCGATTAAGTAACCTTTTTTCAAAAAGTCGGCGAAAAATTCCCTCGCCGTTTCGTGATGAATGGGCAGTGATGTTCTACTGAAAATGTCGAAGCTCATCCCGAATCGGTCGAAGGCGGATTTATTCGCTTCGTGATATTTATCGATAATTTCTTTTGGCGATTTCCCTTCTTTTTCCGCTGCTATGGTTATTGCAACGCCGTGTTCATCGGAGCCACAGACCCAAAGAGTGCGTTTACCTTTTAAACGAAGGAATCTGACGTAGATGTCCGCTGGGAGATAGGCTCCTGCACAATGTCCAAGATGAATATAACCATTGGCATAAGGAAGTGCCGAGGTAATCAAATACCTTTCGTTATCTTTACTACTCATTTATTTTTTGATTTTAACAAAAAAACAAAATTAAGTAAAAAAAACGGGCTGGCTTGCTATTGTAGTGAATTTTGTATTTGATGGTCACAAAGAGTTATGGTAAAGTGCATTTGTTTTATGGGTAATAGAAAGGGCTGTCTGTTCAATTTAAGACAACCCCAAATTTTATAAAACTTCCAAAATTGTTTGTGTTTTTCAGAGTTAATCTTATCCTGTTTACTTTTCAGGAATTTCGACTGCGACCAAGCTTGTTACGTCCTTGTATTTAATTTGGAAAAGCACTGCATCGCCGGGCTTTTTCGAGTCGATAATTTTTTTGAGTTCTTTGACCGAATTTATATCCTGACCATCGACTTTGAGGATGACCCCGTTTGGTAAAAGACCACGTTCATTGATTAAAGAGCGTTTGGTAACATTTTTTAAGTAAACACCATTTTTGACATCGAATTCAGATTTGATTTTGTCGTCCAAAGGCGTAACAACCAAGCCAAGTTTTTCGATATTAGTTGGTTCGCCGGGCTTGGGTTCTTCGATATCTTCGGAACCAGTTTTTTCGGCAACGAAGGAGTCACGCGCTTCGAGTTTAACCTTTTTCTTGATTTGCTCTTTGCCGCGGAGGATTGTCAGTTCGACTACTTCGCCCGGAGCACGTTTGGCAATTTCTAATTGCAAATCGTTGGATGATTCAATTTTCTTTCCATCCACTTCAAGAATTACGTCACTAATTTGAATACTTGCTTTTTCGGCTGGACTTCCTTTTTCAATTTGATTTACGATAGCTCCTTTGACATCTTTCATTCCGAGGGCTTTGGCAAGAACTTGGTCAACAGATTTAATGTAAACTCCAAGGTATGCTCGTTCGAATTTCCCTTTCTTGATTATTTCGGAGGCAACTCGCTTGACAAGGTTTGAAGGAATAGCAAAGCCATAGCCAATATAGGTTCCCGTTCGAGTGGCAATTGCAGTATTAATGCCAACAAGGCTGCCGTTTAAGTTAAATAATCCGCCACCACTATTTCCTGGATTAATTGGTGCATCAGTTTGTATAAAGTTCTCGATTGCCGGATTGCCACGGGAGCCGACCTTAGGTCGAATCAAGTTTAATCCACCTCGCCCTAATGCACTTACGATTCCTGAAGTTACAGTTGAAGATAAGCCTAAAGGATTTCCTACTGCAATAACTATTTCACCGATTTTGATTTCATCACTGTTTGCAAAATGAACAGGCTTGAATCCATCGCCATCAACTTTGATGACAGCCAAATCGGTCAGTTTGTCCGTTCCGATAATTTTTGCCTTGTATTCTTTCTTATCAAAGGTCATAATTCTAATTTCGTCGGCATTCTCGACGACATGATTGTTTGTAACAATGTAACCATCGGAAGTAATGAACACTCCACTTCCCGCTGCGGATAATTCCGATTCGTCTTCATCTTGGAAATGCTTAAAGAAATCTTGCCAATCCTTGAAAAATGGGTCATTTTCGTCGAAAGGGAAGAATCTGAAAGTTCCACCTTTTTGATTCTGTTTGAGTTTGACGCGTATATTTACAACGCTTTCTATTACTGCATTAGCTGCGTTTTGGTATGCGTCGTTCAATGCTTTAATGGTTGGGTTCATCTCGATTGGTGGCTTGTTGGCTCCAATTTGGGGCTGTGCAAATATTTGCCCTTTAAATAATGTGAAGTATAAGATAGCGATAAGTGCAATTGTTGAAACAGAAATAATGCCAATTCTAAAATACTGCTTTTTCATTTTTACCTCCAAATAAATTTTACGGATTTTCTAACGAAACAGGATTTAAATTATTACAACACAATTGAGGACTGACTAATGGAATAATTGCCTCGCTCTTTTTTTTTAACTTTGTAGTTTACACTGACTAATAATTTTATGTTTCTGTCGCGAATTGAATTAGTAGGGTTTAAATCTTTTGCGAACCGAACGGTATTTAATTTTACGAAAGGAATTACCGCAATTGTTGGTCCGAACGGTTGCGGGAAAACGAATATTGTCGATTCAATTCGGTGGGTTCTTGGAGAACAAAAGACTTCGCTTCTTCGCAGCGAAGTAATGGAAAATGTTATTTTCAACGGCTCTTCGACCAAAAAACCACTAGGAATGGCAGAAGTTTCGATTACTTTCATAAATGACAAAAATGTTTTGCCAACGCAATTTAATGAAGTTACTGTTACACGACGTCTTTATAGAGACGGGCAAAGTGAATATCTCATCAACAATACTCAATGCCGTTTGAAAGATATTGTCGATTTGTTTTTGGATACGGGAATTGGCCACAACTCTTATTCGATTATAGAGTTAAAGATGATGGAAAATTTGTTGAACGGCAGTGTAGAAGAAAGGCGCCGACTTTTGGAAGAAGCCGTCGGGGTAGCAAAGTTTAAGCTAAGGAAGAAAGAGACACTGAAAAGGATGGATTCCGTCAGAAATGATTTGCAAAGAATTTACGATATTGTTAACGAGATTGAACAGCAAGTAAAGTCATTGTCTCGTCAAGCGTCGAAGACTCGTCGATTTAATCAGATTCAAACAGAACTAAAAGAATTGGAACTGAAGCTGTGGTATTATCAATTCAAAAACTACAATCGAAGTCTTGAACAAATTGAACAAGAAAACAAATTGAATTTGGAAGAAAAGGAAAAGCAAGTCTCGTTGTATAACGAAATTGTTGGCGAAATCAAGGAACTCGAAGAAAAGATAACTAAGCTGGAAGAGGAAATCGAAGAGGTTCGTTCGGAAGAGAGCGTGCTTTACCAAGATTTTACTGAGAAAAGAAATCGCATTGGTGTTTTGAAGGAAAAAATTAATTCCATTGACTCAACTTTGAATAAAATAGCAGAAGACCGAAAAGAAGCAGAAGTTCTGATTTCCCGTTATCAAAAAACACTGAAGGAACTAATTGAACTAAAAGAGAATAAAACTAAAACATTAAGGGATTTGATTGACGGCTTCGAAAGTTTGAAGGTTGAAGTTGATTCTTGGAACCAACAACTTCTTGAAAAACAAGCAGAGTTTGACAAATCAAGAGCGGAGTCAGTTGGTTTAGAGAACGAACTTAAATTTGAAAAACTCAATTACAACAGGTTGAGTGCTACGCTTGAACAATTAGTTCAGAACAAAGCAAAAATTGAAAAAGAACAGGAAAGGATTGCAAAGGAGATAGAAAGTGTAACTGCTGAGAAAAAAACGAGCGAAGACAAAATTAATGAGTTAAGTTCGCAAAAAAGCGAGGCGGACAAAAGACTTAGCGAACTTGAAAATTTGCTAAACGAAAAGAAAAACCTTTTTGAACAAACCAAGCAAAGGGAAAACGAGCTGAAAATTGCATTGAAGGAGACGCAGGTAACTCTTGAATTTTTAAATTCTGTTGAAGATACTGATGAAAGTACAAAATTTCTTATTAAGGAAACTAATTGGAAGGAAAACAGGAAATTTTCTTTGCTTTCCGAAGTCATTTCCATCGACGAGAAGTATCGAATAGCATACGATTCACTTCTTGGGCAGTTCAAAAACATTGTGCTTGTTGACGACGAAACAGACATTGCCGATGCTTATAAAATCTTAACCGAAAGTGGCATTGGGAAGTGCTTTTTCGTTCCTTTGAACAAAATTCCCGAAAATTTTGAAATCACAGCAAAGTTTTCCGACCCAAAAATAATTGGTTTCGTTTGGGAATTGCCCGAAGTCAATAACAAGATTCGAAACATTTTCTTTGCTATTTATGGCGATAGCGTGGTTGTGCGTGATTACGAAGATGCGTTAGAAATATCTCGTAAGTATTCTGTTCCTTGCGTTGTAACACTATCGGGTGAACTTGTTTGGGGAAAATATATACACAAACGTGGCTCTATTCATAAAAGGGAAGGTATTAATATTGGTAAAAGGGATAGTATCAAAAAGTTGGAGAAGAAGCGTGAGGGTTTAATCAAAGACTTAGGAGACATTGAGCAAGAATTGAAGAATATTTCTGCATCAATCGAGCAAATAACAACTTCAATCAAAAATGGCAAGAAAACAATTTTGGAAATTGAAAGCAAAATAAATAATTTTAATTTGATTCATCAAAAGCACGAGAAGAAACATAGCGAATTGTTGTTTCAAAGAGACTCGCTTGAAAAAGAATATCGGAAAGTAATCGAGGAGTATGGGAAATTATCGAGCGAGACGAAAGTTGTGGAAGAGAAAATAAGAACTCTTTCGGAAAAATATTCAAATTTTGAAAGTGTTGTTAAAGAAAGCAAATCTAAGTTCGAGGATTTCCAAAGATTAGTCGAGGAGAAGAAATCACATTTGAGAGAAAAGGAAAAAGGGATTGTAAAAATCAAGACTGAACTTGAGGGGCTCGAAAAAGAGATTCTTAGAATTGAAAATGGCAAAAAGACTCAACAGCAAAGAATCGAAAAATTCGAAAATGAGCACCAAAGTTTGTTGATTAATAGGGAAGAACTTCTTCGAAAAATTTCCGAATTGGAGGTAGAAATTGGGGATTTGGAAAATTCATTGAAGGAAGTCAGGAACCGCAAAAATTATTTACTCGAAAGAAAGAAGGAATACGAAGATTTACTAACTCGCCAGCAGTCCTTCAAAGAAGATTTGCAATTTAAAATTGATAAGCTTGTTAGCAAAATTCATCAGAATGAGATAGAGGCTACAAGGCTAAATGAAAACATTCGTTCATTGTTTTCCAAAGCCTTGGAAGTTTACAATACCAATTTGAATGATGTCAGTTTTGAATTCGAAGAGGGTTTTTCGCCCGAGCAAGTTGAAGGCGAAATCGAAAGATTAAAGAAATCGCTTGTGAATCTTGGCAATGTTAATTTCCTTGCTTTGCAGGAATATGAGGAGCAGAAGCAAAGGTTAGAACTGTATCGAAAACAGATTGAAGATTTGACAAACTCCGAAAACTCTTTGAAAGAGGCTCTCGATGAGATTAACCGGACAGCGGTGGAAAGGTTTTTGACCGCTTTTGACCAGATTAATCCAAATTTTTCGAAAGTTTTCGCGGAGTTATTCGGTGGCGATAGTTTTGCCGAACTTGTAATTGATAGGAATGACCCGCTTGAATCGGATGTGGAGATTCGGGTTAAACCTGCGGGGAAGAAGATAAACTCGATTGACACACTTTCGCAAGGAGAAAAGACTTTGACCGTGTTGTCGCTTCTATTTGCCTTATATTTGGTCAAGCCTTCGCCGTTTTGTGTTCTCGACGAAGTCGATGCTCCTTTGGATGATGCAAATGTGGATAGGTTTTTGAATCTTTTGCGGAAGTTTTCCGATGTTCAATTTATTCTGATTACCCATAACAAAAGAACTATGGAATTTGCAAATGTTCTTTATGGCATTACTATGGCAGAAGATGGGGTTTCGAAAGTTTTGTCTGTTAAACTTGTGGAGTAGAATATGGCAAAGCATTTGAAAAAAGAAATTTTCACTTATCGAATAGCGAACTTTTTGCTTTTAATTCTTTTAATTATTCTTTATTCTTGTAGCGAAAATACTCCTACGACGAACGAAAATGAAACTCCGACCGAGGCTGTTCTGCAAACAACAGTAATTGAAATTTCCGATGGCGATACGTTTGGAATTTACTATAAGAACCAAAAATGGAAAGTGCGAGTTCTGTATGTAGATTGCTTCGAAACTCGAAAAGGGGATAGACTTTCCGACCAAGCAAGGAAAGCAGGGATTTCGGAAGATTCTGCTCTCGCACTTGGATTTAAAGCAAAAGATTTTGCCAAACAAATATTGTTAAACAAAAAAGTACAACTGCTACGGGATTTTAAAGAACCAAATCTTGATATTTACGGGCGACTTTTGAGAATTACCATCGTCGATGGTATGCGTTATGATTCCTTGTTGAAAGTGAATGGATTAGCAGCACCAGAAAAGTAATGATAGTATTTAGGATTTTAAAGTTCTTTGGCAAGGTTATCTTATATTTTTTAGTCTCGAGTATTGCAATTGTTGTTGTTTACAAATTTGTTCCTCCACCAATTACTCCTATAATGATTATCCGACAATTCGAAGGCTGGTTCGAAGGGAAAAATATTGGGATTAGGAAAGAGTGGGTTCCTTACGAAAAGATTTCAAAAAATGTGTTTCGGGCAGTTGTTTCTGCCGAGGATGCAAAGTTTATGTTCCACAAAGGTTTCGATTGGGAAGCAATAAAAGCTGCTCGCCGCTACAATGAATTGCGAAAGGGACAGAAACTGCGTGGTGCCTCTACTATTTCGATGCAGACTGCAAAAAATGCTTTCCTTTGGCACGGCAGAAATTACGTTCGAAAAGCACTCGAAGCATACTTTACAGTTTTGATTGAGTACATTTGGGGGAAAAAACGGATTATCGAAGTATATGTTAACATAATTGAATTTGGAGAGGGAATTTATGGCGTTCAAGCAGCAGCGGAAGTTTTTTTTCACAAGAATGCTTCTGAACTAACACAAAGAGAATCGGCTTTGCTTGCAGCAGTGTTGCCTAATCCACGGCGTTGGAGTCCAATTGCACCAACACCTTATATTGAAAAACGAGTGGCTTTCATACAAGGAAGAATGAATTCAGTCGTCATACCTAAGTAAACTTTTTTGTAACTAAATTTGAATTTTTTTGTCTATATATGTTTGTTGAATGTTGAGGTTTAAAATGAAAAGTTTTTCTTTAACCAAATTATTATTTTCCTTTGTTCTCATTGGATTAGTAATTTCTAATGTTTATTCAAAGGACTTAGTAATTGATTCGAAGTCACTTTTTCGAAATGTGTCCAGCGATAGGACTTTAACAGCCTATCCAAATGTTACATTTCAAATTGTTCCTTCAGTTGCCCGAGAAGTTTTCACCGCAGATTATGAGAAAGTGAAAATTATGAATTTCCCATTCGTTCAATCACAAGTAGTTGATTTGGTTTTGGAGAAAGCTGATATTCCTTTTGACCAAAATACCGAGTTTTATCGTGGTACAAAGAATGGATTAATTCGAACAAAAGCACCAATTTTAATGTGCCTTTCGGGGAAAATTTCTGGGCAGGAAAATTCTTTTGTTTTTATGAACTTTACTGAATTTGGGTTAATTGGGACAATGCAGACAGAATCAGGGATTGTTTATACAATTTCACCACAAAAAGATTCGAAAGAAGGGAATCACATTCTTACAGTTTCCAATTCGCAAGTTCTTAATGAGAACAAAATTTTTTCTTGTTACACCGAAGATTACTCTGGGAATTCAAACGAACTTGATGATTATATTAAATATTACAAGGATGATGTTCCACTTGCCAGCAAGCCTTTGCTCGAAGTGAAGCTTGCCTGCGAAGGTACTTACGATTTCTTTTCGATTTTTGGGAGCTCCCAGCCCGCAATTGCTTATATTACTGCTGTTATTGCACAATCCTCGAAAATTTACCAAGAATTTTTCAATGTTCGGCTTTATATTGGCTATGTCGTTGTTTGGGAAGATTCTTGGGAAGACCCGTATACAGGGACAGCTAACCTATCGGAAAAGTTACAGAAAATGCCTAGCATTTGGAAAGGCAAAACAATTGATAGGGCTTTAACTGTTTTGTTTGCTAATCTTGCAAGCCAACCTGCAAATGAAATTGTTGCTGGTATTTCTTTTGGTGGAACCCCTTATTATGGCAGCCTTTGCAATAGAGACTGGGGCTATTGTGTGCTTGGCATACGTGGCAATGCAACATATCCAACTTTGAACTACACTTGGGATGTGAATGTTGCCACCCATGAAATGGGGCATAATTTTAGTTTGCCCCACACACATAATTGCTACTGGCAGCCAAATATGATAGACACTTGTGTTACTGGGCAAACCTATGGTGTTGGCGATGCGTGTATAAAAACTGGAAATCCAATTCCAAGACCCGGTACGATAATGAGCTATTGCCATTTAACAAATTCTACTCATTCTGTCCAATTGATTTTCCATCCCAGAGAGTTACCATTGGCTCGCTCTGCTGCCGAAAGGTCGAGTTGTGTTAAACAAGCTTCATCTCCGTACATTTCATTGTTGAATCCGCTTGGTGATAAAACATATATTGCGGAAGAGGTTTTGCCGATTCGTTGGACTTCGGCAAAAGTTAATTACCTTACGATTTTCTTCTCCAGCGACAATGGTGCAAATTGGTCTTTGTTAGCCGATAATGTTCCTGCCACCGATTCGATTTACTACTGGCAACTTCCAAATATAAAGACAACGAGGGGGTTAATTTACATTCGTGATAAAGGCAATCCAAACGTTGCCGACACTTCAATGCGTCCGTTTTCGATTATGCCCAAAACCATTACTGTTCAATCCCCCAAGGAAAATGATGAATTTGCACAGGGCGAAACAGTTGCTCTTTCTTGGGAAGCAACTCTGGTCGATATATTTACTGTGCAATTTTCGACCGACGGTGGCAAGAACTTTACAACATTAGCCGAAGATTATTTGAATAAATATTACGAAATGACTGCCCCGCAAATTCAGTCGGACGAATGCAAATTCCGTGTTAAATCAAAAGACGGCAAAATTGTTTCCGAAAGTCCTATTTTTAAGATAGGAGTCCCTAATGGAAAAATTATATATCCAAAGGGTGGCGAGGTGATGTGTGTTGGCGCAGGATATACAGTCAAATGGGAAAGTTCATACATAAATAAAATTCAATTGGAATACTCAACCGATGAAGGAGCCAACTGGCGAAAGCTTGCTCTTGGTAATATTGATGCAAAGCTTGGTGCATTTATTTGGAAGATACCAAACAAGATTTCAAATCGTTGTCTTGTGCGTATTAAACCAACTTTTTCCGAGACAACTTTAGCCCGAAGTGATTCTGTCTTTTCGATAGATTCCTGCCAAGCTGTTGGAGAAGTGCCGTTCGAAGATTTAGCAACAAATGGTTACATTTTTAATGTAAAATTCAATCCCGTAGATAATGAAATAACTTTTGAAGTTGACAACTCCTTACTTCCTAAAAATCCAAGAATTAGTATCTACGACTTGTTAGGAAGGCAAATTTTTGCTGATTATTTAAGCAATATCCCATTTAGCAACAACTTGCGTGTTATAAAAATTAATAATGCTTATCAAGGTATTTTGTTCTTAATTTTGCAATTTGATGAAGGTAGATATGTTGGAACTACTATTTTGATTAGATAAAATGCCTAATTAATGTTAAAAAATAATTAGATTAGTAAAGATGCAATTTATTTGCATCTTTACTTTTTTAAAAGGAAGGTGAAACGATGGAGTGGTTAAATCAGTTAATTATCAAAACAATGCCTTTGGTTCCCAAAGATATTATTCGAAAAGTGTCGAGTAAGTATATTGCTGGCGAAGAGCTTGAAGATGCTGTTAGAGTAACCAAACAATTGATGGAACTTGGCGGAATGTCGACCATCGATGTTCTGGGGGAATTTGTTACAACAAAAGAAATGGCTTTGCACGAAAGATCGATGTGCCACAAAGTTCTCGAAGCGATTTATTCGAACAAACTCGAGTCGTATTTATCGGTGAAACCGACCTCTTTGGGTTTGGATATTGATTTTGACTTTGCTTATGAGAATATCAAGGAACTTGTTGACCGAGCGAAAAATTTAGGCATTTTCGTTCGGTTGGATATGGAGAACTCGCCTTACACGGACAAAACTTTCGAACTCTTTAAAAAGTTGCGTGGCGAAGGTTATCAAAACGTTGGGATTGTTATTCAGGCATATCTTTACAGAAGCGAGCAAGACATTAAAAATCTTGCTGAATATAAGCCTTCGATTCGTTTATGCAAAGGAATTTACAGAGAGTCTCCTTCCATTGCAATTCAGGACAAGCAAGGTATTCGAGAGAACTATAAAAAGCTTTTGAAATTAATCCTCGACTTGGGTTTGTATCCAGCAATAGCAACCCATGATGATATTTTAATCGACTATGCTTTGGGTTTGATAAAAGAGCGTAAGTTGAATAGGGAAGACTACGAGTTCCAGATGCTACTGGGTGTGCGAGAGGAAAGGCGAAACGAGTTGCTTCGTTCGGGGCATCGGCTACGTGTTTATGTTCCTTTCGGCAAAGATTGGTATGGTTATTCAACTCGGCGATTGAAAGAAAATCCAGATATTGCAGGATACATTTTCAAAGCTATATTTATCAAGAATTGATTTTTTTCTTAATTTTACCTTTTTATGTTTCATATTTTGGGAAAAAATATGCGTTCCAAATCTTTTATTATTGTTTTTTTAATTGCGTTTTTGGTTGCTTCTGTTGGTTGCCAAAAGACGAAGCCCTCGCCATTACTTAACGAAAAATTGACTGCACAGAACTTCTTTGAATTGGTCGAGAAAGTAAAGAAGGACAGCTTGCTCACTGCCGAAGAAATCGACCTTTTCAGTTCAGGTGTGGCTCGATATAGCAATTTTGTGGACTCATTATTTAATAAGTCGATTAAGGAAATTATTGACCAAGAAAGGACTTTGCGTCGCAGGCAAAGTTATATCAACTTAGCTACGAACGCTATTGTTTGTTATTCTCGTTTTCGTTATGATGGTTGGAAGCCTATTGAAATTGATGGCTCGAAATTCAATGTATTTACTTACACTATTTCAAACATTTCGAAAAATGATATTAAGAAAATTTATGGTTATCTCCAATTTTTCACAACCAGCAACCAATTGATTCGTGCATACAGGATTAATGTTGACCAAACAATTAAGGCTGGACAATTTACTCAATTCCAATCGACTTTCAGATTAGAAGAAAATAATCAAAATGAGCAATTTTTGATTAAATCTTTGGAGGAAAATCCCCGTTCCATTTTAGTTACTTGGCGTCCAATGTATATTGAACTCGATAATGGTCAAAAAATAGATTTAGAAGAGAAATAGTTGATTGTTTTTATGCTCATAAAAGGGAAGCCGAGTTGCTTCCCTTTTTTGTTTTTAAAAAAGTATAAAAGAATTACTATTTTAAAATTTTTTTCATATTTTAGTTTTTATCTGTGTGATAATATTTGAAAAACTATGGATGATACAATTGTTGCAACAAAGCAAAGGTTAATTGAAATCGAAAAGGAACTCGAAGAGCTAAAGTCGCAAAGGGATAAACTTCGAGCACGATGGGAGCAGGAGAAAAGACTGATTCAGCAAATACGGGAATATAAGTCGCAAATCGAAAATCTTCGGTTGCAAGCAGATGAATACGAACGTCAAGGAAATCTTGCCAAAGTTGCTGAAATTCGTTATGGATTGATACACGAATTGCAAAAAAAGTTGAACGAAGTGAATAGCCAACTTCAGGAATTGCAACGCGAAGGCAAAATGCTCAAAGAAGAAGTCGATGCCGAAGATATTGCCGAGATTGTTTCCAAGTGGACTGGGATTCCCGTCCAAAGAATGCTGGAAAGCGAAAGGACTAAATTGTTGAGGATGGAGGAGAGGATACATCAAAGGCTGGTCGACCAAGAGGAAGCAGTTCGAGCGGTAGCGAATGCTATTCGGCGTTCCCGTGTTGGTTTGCAAGATGTTAATCGTCCTATTGGCTCCTTCATTTTTCTTGGTAGTACTGGTGTTGGTAAAACCGAACTTGCCCGTGCTTTAGCCGAATTCCTTTTCGATGACGAGAACGCTATGGTTCGAATCGATATGAGCGAGTATATGGAGAAGTTTAGCGTTTCTCGTCTGATTGGAGCACCACCGGGATATGTGGGTTACGAAGAAGGGGGGCAACTTACGGAATCTGTTCGAAGGCGACCGTATTCAGTTGTTCTGCTCGATGAAATCGAAAAAGCACATCCCGATGTATTCAATATCCTTTTGCAGGTACTTGACGATGGAAGACTAACTGATAGCAAGGGTCGTGTTGTTAATTTTAAAAACACAATTATTATAATGACCTCGAATCTTGGGACAGAACTCATTCAAGAGCGACTGTCGTACATTACGCCCGAAAACCGCCAAGAAATTATGGATAGGCTCAAAGACGAAGTTTTTGAACTGCTTAAAAAACGGCTGAGACCCGAATTCTTAAACCGTATCGATGATATTATTGTCTTCAAGCCATTAACGAAGGAAGAAATATTCCAGATAGCAATTTTGCAACTAAACAAAGTTCGAGAAAAATCGAAAGAACGCGGAATTGATTTTGAATTGGACGACAAGGCTATGGAGTTGCTTGCCTCGATTGGTTTCGACCCACAATTTGGAGCCCGACCTTTAAAACGTGCTATCCAGCATTATATAGTCGATAAGCTTGCCCTGTTGATTCTCGAAGGCAAATTTGTTTCGGGCGATAAAATACGCATAAGTTCAATGAATGGGGAATTTGTATTTTCCAAATCCTGAGTCTATGAAAAAACTATTTTTAATTCTTTTTGTTTCTGCTTTGGTTATTTCCTGTGTTTCCCCAAAAATCACAGTCGAGAGAATTTCAGAATTACAGGAAATTGAACAAGGGGACAGTGTTTGGATTCACTGGAAGTTTGCGAATGCTTCGTATGTGAAGTTGCCAAGCGTAGAAAGGGAATTCAATCCTGTTGATTCTTTTTTGCTCAAACCCTTTAATTCAACCAGAGTTGATGTTACAGCATACAATGATAAAGGGGAGAGTTTAGTTCAATCGGTTTACGTTCTTGTTCGACCAAAAGAAACAAAAGAAGAGCAAAAGACACCAATTCAAAGAGGACCACTCGGAACAATCGATTTGAAAGGCATAAAGAATAATGTCAAAACAAAATTTTTAAGTGGTTTCGTGTCGAATTCATTTGATAAAGCCGTTCAATTAAAAATTTTCAGAGTGTCTTTTTCCAACAATCTTGACTCTTGTTCTATTAACTTTGGAATACTGGATACTGCTGGTAATTTGATATATGATTTATACAAGTATTCCAGCGATATTAAATTGGAAGCCGTTCAGGAATGTCCAAAGTTGGGCTTGAAATCCTATGTTTATGCTTTTCCAAAGGAATTGACTTATGGCAAAAAGTTAAACCTTTTCGTGCTTATTGATTATTCTATTATTAATTTCCTGCCCGATATAAAGGAGCAACTTGTCAATGGATTAAAATTTCTCGAGTCTTTCGATAAGCTTTCAATTTCGGTTTTTGGCGTCCAGCGAAATACTTTATTGCCATTGGAAAGCTTCGACAAAGCATATTGGGAACTGGGAAATCTTGTTTTCTCTCCAAAAGTTGAACTTAGTGCAGTTCATAGAACACTTTACGATTTGCTGGATGATGTAGTCGAAGATGAGAATACTGCTATTGTGATGCTTACAAATCAGATGGACAATTCTTCGATTAATGTGCTTTTGGATGATGTAATAAAAAAAGCAAACAGCAAGAAAGCCGAAATTTATGTCGTTGGACTGGGGAACGAAGTTTCTATTTTGGCGTATAAATATTTATGTTTGAAGACTGGCGGAATTTTTTACCACTTGCCTTGGGATTTTAATAGGATTGTCGATGTCCTTCGTGAAATCTTGTTATCGAAGAAGTATAGTTATACAATCACCTTCCCATTTAATTACAACGCAAGTAACTGCTCCGATGTTCTGTTGAAATTGAGAGCCTATTCAAATTATTACGATGTTTCCGATGTTATTTCTTATCCTTTGAAGGAGCGAATGTTCTACATTAATTACCAAGCAGTAGCACTTTTCAACGAAAACGACACAAGCGTCTCGAGTTCCTTTTTGCCTGTGCTGAACAATTTGACAAATTTGCTTCGGAGCAGTAAGAATTCCTCTCTCGAACTGATTGGCAATGCAGGTTTGAGCGAATCAATGAAGAACCCCGTCGAGCTTTCCCTCGCTCGGGCTAATTCTGTGAAAAGGATTTTGGTCAGCAATGGTGTAAATCCCTCGCAAATCAAAATCAAAGGGATTGGCAACAGTAATCCGCTGTTTATGGAGGAGGATGACGAAAGAACTTCTTGGATGAACAGAAGAGTCGAGATTCGTTGGCTTTTGCCTTCTGTATATCCATATACGATTGTTGTCGACACTGTTGAAAGCGAAGAGCTGGCGGAAAAAAAGGTGGAGAATTGGGAAAAAAATGGTTTCAAGTCGTATTATGTCCGATTATATGACAATGGAGCAGTGAAATATAAAGTTGTTCTTTGGGGTTATCCTGATATTGAAAAGGCAGAAAGAGATGCAAAAATCATTTCTCGAAAATACAAGAAAGCGTGTATTGTTGAATAGGCAATCGAGAAAGAATTTAATCTGGCTTTTGCTTTCTGTTGCGACTTTTGGTTTGGTCATATTTTCCGCATTTTCTTATGATAAAGAGAAAGGGAAGAAACTATACATCGAGCAGTGTTCCAAATGCCATCGAAAGGATGGTAAAGGAATTAAAGGTGTTTATCCCCCGCTAAAAAATTCTGATTATGTTCAGAAAGGGGATAAAATTGAGCTGTTGCGAGGAATGCTTTTTGGCCGTAGCGGGAAAATTGTTGTTAATGGCGAAGTTTACTATGGTGTAATGACTACCGAAGTAGACAAAAATTTAAAGGACGAAGAGATAGCATTGATTTTAGAGTATGTGTTTCGGGAATTAAATGGGATTGATAAATCTGTAACATCCGAAGATGTTGTGAAAGCAAGGAAACTTGGGAAGTTGCCACCGCATAAGTAATTATGAAAAAAGTATTTATTATATCTTGGAGTGTTTTGATTTATTGTTTTGTCCTGCACATTGCTTATTCTACTCCAGACTTATCGTTGCAAACAGGAAACAAATGTTCAAAATGCCACGTTAATCCGCAAGGAGGTGGAATAAGAACAGATTTTGGGTGGAAATATCTGCGCGATGGCTCGCATTTTCCAATCGGCAACGATTGGGTAAAAAAAATTTATGACCTTTTCGATAAAGAAACTTACGCAAAAGACTTGCAATTTGGTGATACTCTCGTTGGCTTGAACTTTCCTCAAAGCTTTGCTTATGGTATGGACTTTCGTTTTCAATCTGTTCGCTCGCACAAAACAGAATTTGCGAAAAGACGGTATTTCCCAATGGAAGCCGGGTTTTACTTTTTATTCAAGCCAGCCGATTGGGTTTCGTTGAATTGCCAATATAATCTTGGTCCAATAATTTTTCAAGGACAGGATAATTGGATGTCATCGCTGAATTTTAAGCTTGGGGAATATCTTCCCGAAATTCAAGTTGGGAAGTTTCAACCTTCGTTTGGATTGCGGGATTGCGATATGACTAAATTCGATAGAAGAATTGCCTCGGTCGATTATACATCGAGTCTGTTTCCGCCCGAATATTCTGAATTCGGATTGGAATTTTCCTATCGAAATTTGGAGATGTTTGATTTTTTCTTGGGTATGTTCGATTCCAGATTTCTTTCGCAAGTTACTGTTTTTGGTAATATTCCAATTGTTATCAAGCACAATCCAACTTTTAATTTGAAATTTGTCTTTTATCCGCCATTTTCCAGTGATATTCTAACTTATTCATTTGTTGGTTCTTCATTGCTGAAAAATGGGAATTTTGTGTATTCGAGTTCATTTGTTGGATTGAATTTCTTCGAACTTTTTTCGGTTCTGAGCGAAATTTCTTATTCAAACTTGAAGGATTATCGTCGAACACTCAATTTTATAAATAGAATTTATTTTACGCCTTTTCGTGGTTTTGTGCCGTTCCTTGCAATAGAAAACGCAAAAACCACGCTTGAAATAACACCTCGAACAAGTTGGGACTTGGATAATCAATCACTAATTTTAGGGTTTAAGTATTTCCCAATACCCTATATCGAAACAAATTGTGAGTATAGATTCTTTAAATCAATGGAGGCAAAATCGACTCGTTGGGCGTTCCAAATTCATCTTTATTATTGAGCCAACAGGCGGATTCGAACCGCCGACCTGCTCATTACGAGTGAGCTGCTCTACCAGCTGAGCTATGTTGGCAAATCAAATGCAAAAATACGAAACTTTGCCAAAATAAACTAAATTTAATATTTACATTATTGGTTTCATTCTTTGTTGAGCCATTCGTAACCCTTTTAGGACGAGCTCTTCGGGAACTAAAATATCGAACCCTGTTAATGGAATGCCCTTCTTTTGTTCGAGTCGGCGCAAAACTTCGTGGAAAGTAGCTTCCGCTTCTTCAAATCTTTGTAGATACAAAAGGGCATAAGCTTTCAAATGTAAAGCGTAAATCTGGTCGGGAACTGTTTCGAGCGATTTCTCTGCCCAATATAGAGCCTCTTCGTATTTCCCTTTGTTTCCAACCATTTTAGCCAAAGTTGAAGCAGCAGTTGCAAAAACCGATTTGGACAGAGTCTTCGTTTGTATAGCCATTCTGATTGCCCGTTCCGCTTCGGTTGCCAAGGACATTTGTGCGAGTGTTTGCCCAAGCTGATACCAAGCATAACCGTTCAATGGTTCTTCCTTTACATGTTGGATAAGCATTCGATAATTTCTTTGGATTTTGGCTTCCAAAACCTCCCGACCTTGATTATATCCTAAGTGTAGTATTTTGATATTCGAAAATTGTATTGAAAGCCCATTTTGGAAAATTGAAGGAGCTATTTGTTCGTGAACCCTACCTATAAATTTAACCTTTGGATAGCCAAGATTACGAAAGATACGAGGATAGCCACCTCTGTGAACTTCGGTGCTTCCATCCATCTGATAATGTTCGCTTTCAATTAGACAATAGAATCCGCCAATTGATTTGTCGGTGTTTCTTAGAATGTTTAATAGTTCTTCGGGCGAAGGTTCAACAATTCGTTCATCAGCATCGAGGTAGATAATCCATTCACCTGTGCAATACTTCAAAGCCTCGTTGCGGGCAAGTGAAAAGTCGTCCTGCCAAGGGAAATCGTATATTTTCGCTCCAAAACGTCGGGCTATTTCCTTTGTTCTATCCGTTGAGCCTGTATCTACAATGACGATTTCATCTGCAATTCCCTTGACGCTTTCCAAACATCCAGCCAAATGTTTTTCTTCGTTTTTGACAATCATACTCAATGAAACGAAAGGGCGTGCTGTCGGAGAAATGGGCTGGACAGCTCGCGGAGCTTCGTCTGTTCCCTTTGGCTGAGTTATGTGGTTAATCAAACTTCTTTGCTTTTGCTCATATTCGATGATTTTACTTATAAACTCGTTGATTTCGTTTGAATATTGCGGATTATCCTTTTTGAAGGATTCAAGAATCGAGATGGATTCGGAATACTTCCCTTGCATAATCAATGCATTTGCTAAACCTCGAATGCAGTCAAAATCATTTTTGTTGATTGTCAATCCCTTTCGAAAATAATTTTCGGCATCTTTGTATTTGTTTAGACCAATTAAGCATCTACCAATTCTGAAATACAATTTTTCGAAAGGAAGGAAATAATCGCCAACGACCAATGCAAGTGAATTGGGCGAAATCAAAGCCTTTTCCATTTCTAAATAATGATTCAAGGCTTTATCGTAAATTGTCAAAGCGGAATATGTTTCGCCAAGAATGAAATTCGCAAAAGATTGAATAGGAATTATCTGTAAGGATTCGTTCGCTCTTTGAATTGCGAGGTCAAAATTGCCAAAGCGGAAAGCTATGATTCCGCCATAATTTAGTGCTTGCGGGCGAACTGCACTTTCGAGTTTTGCAAAGGCTATAGCCTTTTGTATGAAATTTTCGGCATCAGCCAGCTTGTTTAATGCAAGGTAAGTTTTAGCTGTTTGAAAGTATAAATAGGCATTATCGGGTTCTTTTTCCAAAGCTTTCAATAGAAGCTCAAGGTTGCGGTATTGCTTCTTTTGCATTTCGTTTGGGGAAAGAGAATAGCCATAGTGTATAAAAATTGCTTCTGAATCCTTGATTTTTAGCCCTTTTCTAAGGATTGATTCGTGGATTTGTTCATGGACAATCCCTTCGAATCGGATGTCGGGATGATTAAGGAAGACTCTGAGAAGCTTGGTGGCGAAGGTGTCGAAACCACTTCCTTGAGCCCGAGAGGCAAACGAGATGCTATTGATTAGCCACCCGCCCGTTTGGGAATCTGAATTCTGCAAAGCATTTACAAGAGCCTCGGGGTTTTGTAGTTCCTCGTCGGCATCGATAGAAAGTATTACAGGACACTGAGCTTTCGAAAGTGCATAGTTTCGGGCACTTGCAAAGTTACCATCCCATTCGATTTTGTAAATCTTATCGGTGAATCTCGAGGCAATATTGATTGTATTGTCGGTGGAGCCAGTGTCGACAATAATAATTTCCTTTGCAATTGGCTGGACTGAAAGAAGACATTTTTCCAGAAACCGTTCCTCATTTCGGACAATCATACAGACCGAAATGTCGGGAGTGCATTGGTTCATTTTGATAAGTTATTCTTTTTTCAAATAAATTCGTTTTGCAACTTCGTAGCCAATAACTTGTTTTTTGTTTGTTTGAGCAATTTTAAGTGTGATTGGTCCAAAAAAAGGTGCTTTTTCCAAAATTTGAATTTGCGTTTCAGGTAATAAATTAAGGGATTCTAAGTAGTTCAAAAGTTCGGGATTATCGTCATCGAGATGACTAATAACATAATCTTTGTTTAATTCTGCATCGATTAAGGGAATTTCGTCCACGCTTGGAAGTTTACCATCCTTTGTAGGGATTGGATGCCCGTGCGGGTCGAATCGTGGTTCCCCTAATATTTGGCTAATTCTTTCAACAAATTCTTCGGAGATGAAATGTTCCAAACGGCAGGCTTCTTCGTGAACTTTTTCCAAAGGATAATTCAGTTTTTCTTTAAGATAAAGCTCCAACAAACGGTGAAACCTGATTGTTTCGAGTGCAACTTTTTCGCCTGCAGGGGTAAGCTTTGCACCGTGATAGGAGTTATACTCTACCAGCCCCATATTGGCGAGCCTTTTCAGCATACCTGTTACAGAGGCGCCCGAAACCCCGAGTTCTTTGGAAAGGTCGGTTGTAGAAACGGGCTCATCTCCTTGCAATTTGTAAATTGCTTTTAAATAATCTTGAATCGCTTGACTTAACATTTTTTGCCTTCTTTAATAATTTCAAATAACTTTAATAAATTTCAAATTGTAAATTAAAAAAATAAAATGAAAAACGAAAAAAATTTATTTAGACATTAAAAAAATGTTGTTAAAATAAACTTAAAGATAAGAGCTGAAATTGTTGAAAGTAGTAAACCAATGAGGACGGTTAACCCCAAATGTTTCAAACCAAATTCTTTGTATAAAACTGCAGAAGTTGAAACACATGGCAAGTAAAATACTAAAAAGACAATGTAAACGATAACTTGTTGCAATGTAATGGGGAGAAGTCTTAAGTCCGTCACTCCAAAAGCCTGTGCGGTCATAAAAACAGCAAGTTCTTTTCTTAAAAATCCGAAAACCAAAGTGGAACCAAGTTCTTTTGGCAATCCTAAAAGATTTGTAATTAAGGGCTGAAGTATATTATTCAAAAATTCAGTGAAATTAAAGTAATCGAGAATCGAAAGAACAACACTTCCAACAAGTAAAAAAGGGAAAGCAACTTTAAAGAATTCAACCAACTTGTATTGGGTTTTTCTTAAAACGATTGATAACGAGGGTACTCTAAGTGGTGGAACTTCCATAATCAAGCCAATAGGCTTGGGGAAAAAGAGAGACAAAACTTTTGCAGTTACAGCGATTGCCAACAAAATGTATCCGAAAATTACGATTGTCCAAATTGGACCTGTCAATGCAGTAGTTAGAGCAAAAATCACAGTCAAGCGAGCAGAACAAGGGATAAAATTAATCAGAACCGAGGCGAGCAAACGGTCCCGTCGATTTTCAATAATTCTGGTTGCAAAGATTGCTGGGACAGTGCAACCAAAGCCCATAACAAAAGAAGCCACCGATTTCCCGTGCAATCCAATTTGATGGAAAATAACGTCCATCAAAAAGGCAATTCTTGCCATATATCCGCTTTCCTCGAGGATGGCGGTTAATATCAATAAAGGCAAAAAATAAGGGAAAACAATTCCAAGCGCACCCGAAACGCCTTGAAACAATCCATCGACAATTGACCAAAGAAATGCACTGTTCGTTTTTAATGGGCTAATAATATCTCCAAGATTCGAAAGTGGTATTTCGAGCAATGAACTAAGCCAATTTCCGACCCAAAAGACCAAAAAGAAATACAAGATAAAGAAAAGAACAGCAAAGAAATACCCCGATACAGGTTTAAGAAACAGTAAATCGAGCTTTTCGACAAATGGAACAGTCGAGCGTGATGTATATCTTGTTGTTTTGTGCGAGATTTCCATACTGTGATGATGGCGTTCGTATGCAAAGGTTTCAAAAAGGCTTGTTTTGTGATGTTCAATAATGTCCCGCTTAGCATTTTCGACCAACTCCGAATTGTAGGTAGTGATGTATTTTTCCACAAGCGAAGGATTTTCCAGAAGTTTAATTGCAAAAAATCTGGGGTTAAATCCGTTTGGATTCGAAAATGCGATTGTACTCTCGATTTTGTTAATCCATTCTTCAATATGAAAAGTGAATTTTGTAGGAATTGGAAAAGTTTTTTCAGGGGAAATTTGCAGACTTATTGCATCCAGAAGTTCATTGATGCCTTTTCGGTAAAGAGCCGAGATTTTAACCACTGGAACCCCAAAGATTTTCGACATCAGTGTTTCATCGATGGAAATTCCCTTTTTCGTGGCTTCGTCCTTCATATTCAGCACAACAACAATAGGCAAGCCGAGTTCGAGTAGCTCAATTGTTAGCTCCAAACTTTTTGTAACAAGGGTTGAGTCGATTACGTTAACAATTAAATCAACAGGGTTTTCGAGTAGGTATGTGGTTGTAACGAATTCAGCAGGTTCAAGTGGGTTCAATGAATAAATTCCGGGCAAGTCTATTAGATGAATAGGCTCCCCAAAAACTTCAATGTTAGTTTCTTTGTATTCGACAGTGGTACCGGCAAAGTTTGCTGTAGATACTTTTACATCGGATAAAGCATTGAATAGTGTACTTTTTCCGCTGTTGGGCTGACCAACTAAAACTATTGTCTTAGTTGATGTATTCAACTTTAATTTTTTGGGCAATACCACGCCCGATAGCAATTCTTGCATCGTTCTTGGAAATATTTTTTATCAATATTGGACCGAAACCGGGGTTGGAAATAATTTGGATAAGGTCGTTTGGATGCAAGCCAAGAGCAATAAGTCTTTGCTTGGCTCCTCTGCCAGCATCTATTGAAACAATCTTAACAACTTTTTCGTTGTTTGCTTCGGTTAAAAACATAACCACCATTACATACTCGAAATTTTAGAAAAAACTAAATTCAAAAATAAATAAAACTAACTAATTCAGAATAGCAATATACGAAATTGTATATAATATGTTGTTAAAATTGGATTCCTTTGTTATATAAGTCGATTTCCTTTTGGGCTTCGGAAAGAGATTCGTAAACTCCTTTTTTTTGGTAAAGCACTTCGACCAGTGATTTTTCGATTATCGATTCAATTTCTATCCATCGAGGATGGACAGGTGTCATCTTGGAATATTTCAACTGCTCTGCGAAAACTCTTTTGTGCGAATTCAGGTCATTGAAGCTTTTATACAAAAGAATAGTGTCTGCCGGAAATCCAGCCTCGGGTATTTGTGTTACCATTTTTTTTAAAGATTGTTCGGAAAGTAAGAACTGAATAAGTTTTTTTGCCAAATCTTTGTTTTTGCTTTCCTTGTTAATGGCAAGGTATTCTCCACCGGCAAAAGATATGCCCGGGGAATTGCCACTTCCCGGCATTAAGTTTGCAGAGAAGTTAAACTTTTGCGGTGACTTTTGAATTAGTTCCAACAACCATTCTCCCGAAAAGCAAAAACCAATTTTCCCCTGTACGAACAGCAAGTCTATTTGCTTTTGTGTTTCGATGATACCTAATCTTGACAATTCGAAATAGGTTTGAAATGCTCGAGCCACCTGTGGAGAGTTGATTTTTATATACCCGTTCGAATCTTGAATTTCTCCGCCGTAGGTCCAAATCAATGGTAGAATTTTTTTGTATAATCTGTGGGGGTCTGAACCATTGCAACCAAATCCATAGCCTAAGCCACTTTCGTTGATTGCACGGGAAAATTGAATTAGCTCATCTATTGTTTTTGGTGGGTTTTCGATCCCGCATTTTTGCATCAAATCGCGATTACAGAATAAAACCCTTGTGCCGATAATCCAAGGAAGTGCATAAAGTTTTCCTTTTGTTTTTGCTGGTTGCAATGTGTATTCGAAAAAGTTTCTGTGAGAGAAAAAGTTGGTATCGACGGGTTCCAAAACTTCCGCCGATGAGAACTGTGCAATCCAATCCGAACCAAGCTCCAAAACATCGGGTGCTGTTCGGGAATTAAATGCAATGATGAGCTTCGTTTTACCGTCGTTCCAACTCAGTTCCGAAACATCGACACGGCAGTTGTTTTGCCTTTCAAATTCGTTGATTATTTGGCGAACGACTTTAGCTTGGGAGGGTTCGCTCCAAAAATGCCAAAATTTGATTTTCTCTTCTTTTTTCCCACATCCAGAAAAAAGAAGAGCAAAAAACAAAAGTACTAAATATTTTTTCATTCTTTCGAATTAATTAAATTGCAAACTTAAAATATTTCGAGTTGTTTATGAAAAAGTTTGTTTCATTGCTGGCAGTTTTATTCATCATTTCGGTAAGTAATTTATACCCAAAAGGATTTTTATATGAGATTGTGGGGAAAAATTCAAAAGTTTATCTGTTGGGTTCAATTCATCTGGCGAAACAAGATGCTTTCCCATTAGATTCGGTTATTGAAAATGCTTTTGCTTCCTGCGGGAATTTAGTTCTGGAAGTCAATTTGAATAACATTAACCCGATGGAAATTTTCCAATATGGGGTTTTTCAAGATACCACGAAGTTGGAAGATGTAGTGCCACCGAAATATTTTAAGATTATGGATAGTTTGTTTACAATTTACGCTTTTCCAAAAATGATGTACAACAAATTCAAGCCTTGGGTGGCTGTTTTGATTTTGCAGAGTTTGGAGATGACCAAAGCATCGGAAGATTTTATTTCAGGGGTTGAAACATATTTTATGAATAAATTAGATAGTTCACAAAAAGTTTTAGAATTGGAATCGTTCAAAGAACAGTTGGATATTTTCCAAAGTCTATATAATCTCGACTCCGAACGTTTTTTTGAATATTTCCTGGCCAATAAAAACAATGATAAAACCCAATTTGATAAATTATATGAGGCTTGGTTAAAGGGGGATGAAAAATCAGAAACAGAGTTAATAGAGAAAGAATTAGAAGGATTTGAACTTGCGAAACAGTATAAAGAAATACTTTTAGAAAGTCGAAATCGGAGAATGGCAAACGATGTCGAGAATTTTCTTATGCAAGAAGGATGCTATTTTGTCGTTGTTGGCGCCGGTCATTTAATTGGAAGCAACGGCATTGTCAATCTTCTCCGCCAAAAAGGATATGAAGCCAAAAGGGTGAAGTAGGATGAAACAGTTTTCAGTGCTGCGATGAGGAAAGGGAAATAATGTTTTGAAAAAAATTACTAAATGTCATAGTTTGTCGCTAAATGGTTTTGTTTTTTTGATTTTTTATTATATTAGTATTTTAAAAAAGTAAATTTTTCCATAATGGATTGGAAAAACTTAAAAATAAAATTCAAAAAATCTTATTTTATCAAGTGTTTTGAATTTTTGGGGGTTTTATGCTATCTGCAATTAAACGAATAGGAGAGTTTGTCGCCGAAAATCAGGGCGAAATCCGTCTTGTTTCGACCAAACCCAAGAAAGGCGACGAATATGCCATATTAATTCATTTAAACAAAAACGAGCCGTCGGGATTCAAGGTTGAGATTGAGGATTTTGATATTGATAAGTCCCAAAAATATCTTTGGGATGAAGATGCCAAAAAAGGCAATAATCCTTTACCATTTTGCAAAATAACTGAACCGGCAAAGACCTTTGAAAAGAAAATTCTTATTTGGTACAGAGAATTCCTAAAAAGTTCTGATGACGAGGAAACAAAAGTATTAAAAACTCTTTCGGAAAAAAAGGCTGAGATAATTGAAAGTATCGAACAGACATATAAATGGGCATATAAAGAAAGCAAATCGAAGGTTAAGATTTTCTATTTGGGTGTGAAAATCGAGGGAAAATATCCGGGTGAATTCGAGAGTATTCGGGAATATTGGCAAGAAAGTAGGGAAGTGAAAGACTGGACCCTTGGGAAATGTTCCGTTTGTGGGGAAAGTAAGGATGTTACAGCACGAACTGGAGTTTTCCAATTCGATACCGATGACAAGCCCGGATTTATCGTTGGGGGCTTCAATAAAAAATACTCTTGGAGGAATATACCAGTTTGTGGCGATTGTAGAGAGAATCTTTTGCGTGGGCGGAAATTCATCGAAAACAACCTTTCGTATAAATTTTATGGACTTTCATATTGGCTGGTTCCTAAGTTTTTCATTGGCCACAAGAACCTTGTTAATGAAGTTTTAACCACGCTTTCCGACAGGAGTGTTGTGAAAAAAATTTCCTTTAATAATTTGAAAGATGCATTATTGGTTGAAGAGGAAATTTTAAAATTGGTTGAGTCTAAAAGGAGCTTATTTGACAATGAATCTTCTGCAAATGATTTGATAGAATCGTTATTCAAAGAAACCTTGCTAACAAATGATGAAAATGAATCTTTTGGATATCTAAAAGAGATGCAGGATAGTCTTGGGCTCAATCTTTTATTTTTACGTAAAGACCAATCTGCAGAAAGAATACTTTTGCTAATCGAAGATGTTTTACCCTCGCGGTTGAATTTAATTTATAATGCAAAGTTGAAGGTCGAAAAAAATTTCAAAGATTATCTGTTTGCTACCTCTTCCGAAAGTGACAAAAAGGAAGATAAAAAGAACATTTGGGAAAACTATCACAAAAGTTTTAATTTTGGGAAAATTAGAACATTTTTTAGCAAGAGCAACGAGGATAAAAGGGATACAGACCTTGATAAGTATTTCCTCGAAGTGACCGAGGCTGTGTTTAAAGGGAAAACAATTGACTGGAATTTTCTAACAAGATTTTTTATGAATTCAATTTCGAGTGCATTTGTAAAGGAAGAATATTTTCGGTTCCGTGTAACCGATGCAATGATGGTAAACAACTTTTTAGAAGAATTGGGTTTAATAAATTATTCAAAGGAGGAACAAATGGAACCATCAACTTTCGAAGAAATTTTCGAAAGGTATGGCAAATCGCTGAACACACCTTCGAAGCGTGGAATTTTTCTTTTGGGTGCCTTAACCCAAATGCTTTTGAATTTGCAGTATCATCTTCGTAACAGTGCACCTTTTATGAAAAAACTTAAAAGCTTGAAGATGAATGAGCAGGATATTCGAGGGCTTCTTGCCGAAGTGCAAAACAAATTTATTGAATACGACCGCTATGATGTTGGCAAAAGGGAGCTTGCTAAGGAAATTTCTGATTTATTCTTGCAATCGGGTGAAGATTGGAAATTGAGCATCGACGAAATGAACTACTATTTCGCTTGCGGAATGAACCTTTATGAAAAAATTTCTGAAATAATTTATTCAAATCTAAAACAAAAGGAGGAGTAACAAATGGAAACAATTCGTAATCGTTCTGAAATTCTTTTCCTTTACGATGTGAAAGATGCAAATCCAAATGGCGACCCTGTTGACGAAAACAAACCTCGAATCGACGAAGAAACTGGAATTAACATCGTAACGGATGTGCGATTGAAAAGAACCATTCGAGATTATCTCTATGAATTCAAAGGGCAGGAGGTTTTTGTACGTCAAACTTACACCAAAGAAAACAAACTTAGAACTAAAGAAGACAGGGTAAAAGATTTTGGCCAAGACGAAAAGAACATCATCCAAAGTTGCATTGATATTCGACTTTTCGGTGCTACGACTGCAATTGAGAAGCAAACAATGACATTAACAGGTCCAGTACAATTTAAGTATGGTAGGTCGTTGCATAAAGTGGATTTGAAATATTTCAAAGGCACCACTGTGATGCCATCGAGAGAGGGAGCTGAGCAAGGCACTTTCTGGGAGCGATACATCCTTCCATACTCGCTAATCGTATTTTATGGTGTTGTTAATGAAAATGCGGCTCGACAACAGGAAATTCCTTTGACTGAATCGGATTTGGACTTAATGTTCGAAGCAATGTGGAATGGAACAAAAAATTTGATTTCGGGTTCAAAGTTCGGTCAAATGCCACGTCTACTTTTGCAAATTAAGTATAAAGAAAACGAGAATTTCCACATTGGCGAGCTGGATAAACTTGTTTCATTAACAACAAATCTAGGTGAAGAATCAATTCGTGATGTTGTTGATTTTAAAATTGAAATCTCGCCCCTCGTCAATGAATTGAAGAAGTATCAAGACCGAATTGAGATGATTCGTTATAAAGTTGATGAAAGATTGAATCTCACGATTGATGGCTATGCAACAGATGTAAACACTGCGTTCAATTTCGCTAAAATTGAAACATTCAAATTTTAGGTTTAAAAATGAAAGTTTTAGTTTTTGATGTTTGGGGGGATTTAGCCCACTTCAAAAAATTTTATACCACATCATCTCCACTTTCGCTGTCGTTTCCATCGCCGCCAACAATTGCGGGAATGCTCGGGGCTTTGGTAGGTGCCGAAAAGTCTTCGAATGACTATCTGCGGAAGTTTATGAACGATTTTTGTCGTCTTTCCATTCAAATTATGACCCCAATTCAAAAGATTCGTTTTGGTATTAATCTTTTGGAAACTAAGGGTACAAATATGAAAAGACCAATGAGCGACCGAAACCTTGCCCCGAGAACTTTGATTCGCACCGAGTTTGTTCGGTTCCCAAGATACCGTATCTATTTCTTTCACAAAGATGAAAGAGTTTATTTTCAGGTTAAAGACAAGTTGGTTGAACATCGGACTTTTTTCACTCTTTCGCTTGGATTGAGTGAGTTAATTGCTAACTTTAAATTTGTTGGCGAATTCGATTTCGAAAACCGAACATTCAGCGACGATGCTGTCGAAATTTCCTCACCAATTTTGGTGAGTAATCTTATTGAAGCCCAAGATAGTGTAATTATTGAGCAGGGGAAAAAATATTTAAAAGAGAAAATCCCTGTTTTGATGAATCCTCAGCGCATTGTAACTCGTTATGAGGATGTGATTTTTGAGCCTGAAGGTAAAACGATTAAAGCCAAAGTTAAGAATTATCAGAGATTGGAAGATGGAACAGCAATTTGTTTCTTCTGAATTGTATTCACACGAAGGGAAACTCCTTGAAGTTCATCTGTTGGAAGTCGCCAAGCTGGCAAACCATTTGATTTCGGATAAGCCCGTTGATTTACAGCAAAAAATCAAGGAGATTTCCCTTCTTTCTGCTTTATTTCACGATGTTGGAAAGGCAACCAGTTTTTTTCAAGAATATCTGCTTTTGAAAAAGAACGTAGACCCCGAGAAAAAGCAACATAGTTTACTTTCTGCTCTTTTTGGGTTTTTTATAGCTTTACAGTATTTCAATAAGGGTAATTTGTTTGATTCATTCCTTGTATTCTTAATTATATCAAAGCATCATGGAGACTTAATTGACCCAAAACTCGCTTTAAACCTCGAAAATAAAGACTACGCACTGCTTTATGAGCAGATTGACTCTATCGACTCAAACAGGTTTGGGGTTTTGCTGAATAATCTTGCCAATGAGTTCCCAGATTTTTTCCCTTCTATTGAATTTTCAAGCATTTTAAGCGAATTTAAAAAGTTCGTTGAGCGATTCGAGAAGAATGCTTTGGGCATCAGGAAGCAAATTAGGGACCAAATTGAAAAGATACATTCTTTGGAAAAATACTTGATTGTTAATACTATCTTCTCTATTCTACTGGACGCCGATAAATCTGATGTTGTATTGGATGATAAAACAATTTTGCAATCCCGAATTCAAATTCCTGACTTTTTGGTTGATAACTACATTTGTTCAGAAACATTTAATAGAAAATCTATTGATTCCCCACTTAACGGGCTTCGCCAAACAGCATACGAAGAGGTGTTAAATCGTGAAATTAATTTAAATCAAAGAATCTTCACCTTGACACTTCCGACTGGTTTGGGTAAGACTTTTATTTCCCTATCTTTTGCTTTGAAGTTAAGAAAATTACTCGGGGGTAAGCATAGAATTATCTACTCGTTGCCTTTTTTGAGCATAATTGACCAGAATTATGAGGTTTTTAAAGAGGTACTACAATACAATGGGATTTCTACTACATCGGATATACTTTTAAAGCATCATCATTTGAGCGAGTTGAAATATTCCAAAAGTTCAAATGGGGAGGATTTCGATTGGGACGCCTCTAAAATTTTAGTCGAAAGTTGGAACTCCGAAATAATTGTTACTACTTTTGTTCAATTTTTCCATACTCTTGTCTCGAACAGGAATAAGAGCATCCGAAAATTCCACCGCCTTGCTAATTCAATAATTATTCTCGACGAAGTTCAAAGTATTCCGATAAAGTACTGGCAATTGATTAGAAAATTAATGATTGAACTTGTTAATAAGTTTAATTCCTATTTGATTTTTGTTACTGCTACCCAGCCTATGATATTTGAGCAAGAGGAATTTTACGAGCTTTCGGAGCCAGAAAAGTATCATTCGCAATTGAACAGAGTTGAAATTATTCCCGATGTTCGTGTTCCGATAACAATTGAGGAAATGGTCGAAAAATTCGAGTTTGGAAAGAATTCTATTCTATTTGTTTTGAATACCATTGATTGTGCCAAAGATACTTTTAATTTGATACGGCAGAGATGGGAAAATTCAACTTTTCTTTCCACTCATATTGTTCCATTCGAAAGAGCCCGAAGAATAAACGAAATCAAGGAAAAACTAAAATCAAAAGAGCCTCTTGTGGTTGTTTCGACACAACTTGTAGAGGCTGGGGTAGATATAGATTTTGACATAGTTGTTCGGGATTTAGCCCCGTTCGATTCAATTGTGCAATCGGCTGGGCGGTGCAATAGAAATGGGTTATCAAAAGGAAAAGTGTTCGTTTTTCACTTGAAGAAAGACATAGAGGATAAACAAAGTTTTTACTCTTCGAAGATTTACGATGCTGTATTGCTCGACATAACGCGTTCGATTTTGTTGAATCGAGAGATAATAACAGAACCCGAAATTCATCAACTCTCTCAACATTATTTTCAAGAGACAGTGAAACGAAAGAATCAGCACGAATCGAAATTAATTATCGATTGCATTGAATTTCTGCAATATTCATCGACCGATGAGGAAGCATTTACACTGGAAAAATTTAAACTTCTTGATGATAAATATTTCGAGATGGATGTCTTTATTGAAGTTGATGAAACAGCCCAGAATCTATGGAAAAGATTTACCGAACTTTATCGAGACGATACTATCGACCGATTTGAACGGAAGAAAAAATTTGCGGAATTCAAAACGGATTTTTATAATTATGTGATTTCGATTCCCAAAAACGCAAGCAATCGCCCCGTGGATTTCTTTGGCGAACTCGCGCACGTTTCGTTGGATGAACTTGATTATTACTATGATCTACTAACTGGTTTTAAACTCAAACCTGATATTTTTACTGAGGTTATTTAAATGATTATTAATTCATTCAGGGTTTTTCTTGCAATCGATGGAGTGCTCGAAAAGCGGGATGCACAAAAAGTTCGTGGGTATTTAGGAAATATTTTCTGGGAAAATCCATATGCCCATCATCACAACCCCGATGGCTCTTTGATTTATGAATATCCTCGAATTCAGTATAAAGTTATTAATGGTAATTGTTTAATCCTTGCATTTGACGAGGGGGTTGAGATTGTTAAAAAGATTTTTGACGATTTGGAAAGCATCCTGTTGGATGAAAATTGGAAAAATATTCATTCTAAAGCACTTGAGATGGTCGAAGAGCAGTTCGATGCAACAGATGAACCAATTGAGTATCAATTTCTAACGCCTTGGCTGGCTTTGAACGAGGAGAATTATCGAATTTACAAGTCTAAACGAACATTTCGGGAGCGTAAGTGGTTGTTGGAAAATATTTTGACAGCCAATATTATTTCTGTGGCAAAATCTTTGGGCTTTACCATCGAAAAGCAAATTCATACATCATTTGTAGAAGTGAAACCAATATCGGTAAATGTTAAAAATGTGAAGATGGCTGGGTTTTACGGAACTTTTATTACCAACTTTAGGTTCCCGTCTTTCTGGGGTCTTGGGAAATCTGTGGCTCGAGGATTTGGAACTGTTATTCAAACTTCGGAGTTGAAGAAATTTAAAAAGGGTTTGATGCAATTACTTCCCGAACCAAATACAAATAGGCACCAGAAAAGATTCAAAAGAAAAAGAAGAATATGAGTAGGGGATTATTGGAAAAAAGAATCCGAGTTTTTAATTTTGCCTTTTTTCAAAGGCTAATGGAACTGGTTATCAATTCTCGGGGGGCTTATCTTCAAAAAAGTGGTGAATGCTTCAAAATCAAAACCGAAGAGCGAAGTGTTGAAATTTCTTGTCAAAAGGTTTCTTCTATTTTAATCTCAACTTCGGCTTTAATTACTACCGATGCAATCAAACTTGCAATAGATAACAACATCGACATTGTTTTTCTCGATGAGTATGGTAATCCTTTTGCCCGAGTTTGGATGCCCAAATTGGGAAGCACAACTCTTATCCGTCGTCGTCAATTAGAAATTTCTGAATCGCCCGATGGTTTGAAATTTGCTTTGGAATGGGTTAAGAATAAATTCGACAATCAAATTAATCTGCTTTTGCGATTGAGGCAAACAAGACCACATCGCTCCGCCGAAATAACTTCTGCGATTAACGATCTGAAGACCACGGTTTCCCGCTTGGATACAATTCTTGAAGAGTATAGTTCTTTATCCGAAGCAAGGTTCGAGATTTTAGGAATCGAAGGCACTGGAGCTAGGATTTATTTCGACATTATTTCTGCCTTGCTTCCCGAAAGATTTCAATTTCAAGGTCGTAGCCGTAATCCCGCCAAAGATGAATTTAATGCTCTTTTGAATTATGCCTATGGTATTCTTTACTCACGAGTCGAAAAGGCTTGTATTATTGCCGGGTTAGACCCTTATCTTGGATTTTTGCACTCCGATAATTATAACAAAAAGTCTCTTGTATTCGATTTGATCGAAAACTATCGAGTTTGGGCAGACGAAGTGGTTATCGCTCTTTTTGCAGGGCGAAAAGTTAAAGTCGAGATGTTCGATAAAATCCCCGATGGATTGACTTTAAACAAAGAAGGAAAAGCTTTGCTTGTTACTGAATTCAACAATTTTCTTGAGGAAACAATTCGTTATCGAGGTAGAAATGTACAAAGAAAAAATATCATTCAATTCGATTGCCATCGATTTGCTAATCAATTAATAGGTAAGGATAATGAAGCAAAATGAAACACTTGTTTGGGTGATTTACGATATTACCGAAGACAAAATTCGGAACAGAGTTGCTAAGGTCTGCAAAGATAAAGGGCTTTATCGTGTTCAGAAATCGGCTTTCCTTGGAACTATTAACCGAAACCAACTTGATGAACTTTCTATGTTCTGCGACGAAATAATTGACCAAGATACCGATTCGGTCTATATTTTCCCAATGTGCAAGGATGACTTTCGAAGGGTTATCCTTCTTGGTCAAGCTTTCGACAAGAAACTTGTTACCGATGAAGTTAAGGCTTTATTTATTTAAACAATGATGGAAACTAACAAAGAACTACAAGAGTATATCGACATTAAAGCCGAAAACAGAAAATTGTTTTCGCCTTTTCCCGAATTTGATACCGAAGTTACTCCTATGGTAACTCCTAGCGAAATAATTGGATACACTTATTGTCCAAGATTCTTATATTATATGAATACCCTTGGCATTCCGCAACACGAAGAACTTCGGCTAAAAGTTTTAAAGGGGCGGCAAATACATCGTCAACGCGAAAAAAACAATCCAAATTACTTAAGAAAAAATCCCGAATGTGTTAAAAAAGATGTTTCGGTTTATTTAGCTTCGACTAAAATTGGTGTTCGTGGCATTGTCGACGAAGTTCTTTATCTTGCCGATGGGACTCTTGCGCCATTAGATTATAAGTATACTTTTTATACTGAATTTATTTTTAAAACCCATAGAATTCAGTCAACTCTTTATGCTCTTCTTATTCAGGAAAAATACAACAAGCCAGTTCAAAAGGGATACATCTGTTATGTTCGTAGCGGCAATTCTTTGAAAGAATTGGTCTATACAACCGAAGATTTTAAAAAAGCTATCAATGTTGTCGAAGAAATTTTCCAAATTATTCAAAATGGATATTATCCAAGACGGACAAGGTATACAAACCGTTGCATTGATTGTACGTATCGGAACATTTGCGATAAGTTTTAGTTCTTTGACAAATGGGAGAACACTAATCTGGAAATTTTATATAGGAAAAATTTGTGCGTTTTTTTAAGTTTTTGTTTCATAATAGATTGCAGAATGAAAATCGATGTAAAAAGCGAAAAAAATTGACAAAAAAGAGGTAAAAAATTGTGCAAAAAACAACAAAAAAGGGTAGAGTAAATGGAAGGGAATTGTAGGAAGAAAGAAGAAAAGAGGGAAGATAATGGTTTAAGAGCAAAATCCACCAAAACAAGGATTGAAACAAAATCTTGATTTCGGAAAAATGCATTGCACGATGGTTTAAGA